>LNFM01018354.1_pt1 | contig 42217 bp, 34 predicted proteins | sample 596031 | NCBI WGS metagenome assembly LNFM01 (sample SAMN04254537, study PRJNA301005) | activated carbon metagenome | isolation source: dual media filters at the Ann Arbor, Michigan drinking water treatment plant | place: USA: Ann Arbor
GCCAGGGTGAGGAACACCCGGAGATCGTCCCAGTTCGCGTCCATGTTCAGAAATGTACAACGGCTTTTCCATTTTGTTGACTGACGAAAAGATATGTTCCGCTTAGACTCATTCTCATGCACATCGAACCCCGCCTCTTCGCCTTCACCAAGGGCGTCCGCCTGCGCATCGCCGGCGCCGTCGGAATCGGCCTGCTCGCGGTCGGCCTCGGCATCGCCCGCCTGGGCCTGCTCGGCTGGCTGATCGGCCAGGTCTTCGTCGGCCGGCCGCTCGCCGAGCTGGTGCCCTGGGTGGTGGCGATCGCCGTCGTCATGGTGCTGCGCGGCATGGCCGAGCACTGGCGCGCCGTGGTCGCCCACGAGACGGCGGCGCGGGTACAGAAGCGGCTGCGCCGCATCCTCTACGACCGGATCGCCGCGCTCGGGCCGGGCACGGTCGGCCGCCAGCGCTCGGGCAGCCTCACGCTGTCGATGATCGACGGCGTCGAGCAGCTGGAAACCTACTTCGGCCAGTTCCTGCCACAGTTCATGATCGCGCTGCTCTCGCCTCTGCTGATTTTCGCAGTGGTGGCCTTCATCGATCTGCCGGTGGCGGCGGTCATGGTGGCCTTCGCTCTGGTCGCGCTGCTGGCGCCCGCGTTGTGGCACAAGTGGGACGTCAAGAACTCGCAACGCCGGCAGAAGGCCTACGCCTCGTTCGCCGCCGAGTTCCTCGATTCGATCCAGGGCCTCGCCACCTTGAAGGCCTTCGGCCAAGGCAAGACGCGGGCCGACAAGCTCGAGGTCGAGGCGCGCAATCTGTTCCGCCGCACCATGTGGGTGCTGGCGACCAACTCGCTGGCGCGCGGCATCACCGACACCTCGATCGCCTGCGGCGCGGCGACGGCCCTGCTCTACGGCGCCACCCGAGTTGAATCCGGAGCGATGTCGCTCTCCGCCTTGCTGATCATTTTGATGCTGGGCGTGGAAATCTTCCGGCCGATGCGCGAGCTGCGCAGCGTGCTGCACCAGGGCATGGTCGGCCTGTCGGCGGCGCAGGGCATCTACCGAATCCTCGACGACAAGCCAATGGTGGCCGACGCTCCGCCGGCGCGGCTCGACAAGATGCTGGCGCCGACCATCGAGTTCGAGGACGTCCGCTTCGCCTATCCAGGCACGCGCCGCACGGTGCATGACGGCCTCACCTTTCGCGCCGCGGCGGGTGAACGGCTCGGCCTGGTCGGGCCGTCGGGCGGCGGCAAGTCGTCGATCGTCCGCCTGCTGCTGCGCTTCTACGATCCCGAACGCGGCCGCATCCTGCTGGGCGGCCACGATCTGCGCACGCTGCCCTTCGCCGAGATCCGCTCACTGATCTCCGTCGTCAACCAGGACACCTTCCTGTTCCACGGCACGGTGGAGGAGAACATCCGGCTCGGCCGCCCCGAAGCCACGCACGAGGAGCTGGTCGAGGCAGCACGCGCCGCCAACATCCACGACTTCATCCTCGGCCTGCCGCAGGGCTACGGCACGATGATCGGCGAGAAGGGCATCAAGCTGTCGGGCGGCCAGCGCCAGCGCGTCGCGATCGCCCGCGCCCTGCTGCGCGACACGCCGATCCTGGTGCTCGACGAGGCGCTGAGCGCGGTCGATGCCGAGAACGAGGCGGTGATCCAGGAGGCGCTCGACCGCCTGATGCGGGGCCGCACCACGCTGATCCTCGCCCATCGCCTGTCCAGCATCATCGATTGCGACCGCATCCTGGTGCTGGACGGCGGCCATGTCGCCGAGCAGGGCCGGCACGAGGCGCTGATGGCCAAGGGCGGCGTCTATGCCGCCCTGATGGCCGACCAGGCGCGCGAGCAGCAGCGTGGCGACGCCGCCGACACGTTCGACACGCCGGCCCGGGTCGAGACGGTCTCCGACACGCCGGGCGGCGCGGTCAAGGTCGTCACCGAAGGCATCATCAAGGCCGACGGCCTCACCTGGTACCAGGTGGTCGCCGCCCTGATGAAGGTGATCCTGCCGTGGAAGGGCAAGCTCACCGCCACCTTCCTGTTCGGCGTGCTGCGCGTCGTCACCTTCATCGGCGTCGGCGCGCTGTCGGCCCTGATCATCCTGGCGCTCAAGAACCACGAGCCCTACACCGGCTACGCCATCGCGCTCGCCGTCGTGGCGCCCTTGTCGGGCGTGCTGCACTGGCTCGAATCGTGGATGGCGCACGACATGGCCTTTCGCCTGCTGGCCGAGATGCGCATCGATGCCTTCCGCAAGCTCGACGCCCTGGCGCCGGCCTATCTCGTGCGCCGCCGCACCGGCGACCTGATGGCCCTGGCCACCCACGACGTCGAGCTGGTCGAGTACTTCTTCGCGCACACGGTGGCGCCGGCTTTCGTCGCCATCCTGGTGCCGGCGGTCGTCGTCGCCGTGCTGGCCTCGGCCAGCGGCTGGCTGGCGCTGGCGCTGCTGCCGTTCCTGCTCGCGGTCGGCCTCAGCCCCTTCCTGATGCGCAAGCGCGTCGACCGCCTGGGCAGCGAGGCGCGCGAGGCGGCCGGCGAGCTCGGCGCCTTTGCCGTCGATTCGGTGCAGGGCCTGGGCGAGATCGTGGCCTTCCAGCAGGAGGACAGGCGCGGCACGCGGCTCGACGAGCTGTCGCAGCGCCAGATCTCGCTGCGCCTGCCATTCTTCAGCGAGCTGACGCGCCAGCATGCGGTGCTCGAGGTGATGACCGGGCTGGGCGGCCTCGCCGTCGTGGTGACCGGCGCCGCGTTGTCGGCGCAGGGCGCGATCGATCCCGGCCTGCTGCCGCTGCTCACCATCCTCGCCATGGCGGCCTTCCTGCCGGTCTCGGAGATCGCCCAGATCGGCCGCCAGCTGGCCGACACGCTGGGCGCGACGCGGCGCGTCTATGCTCTCGCCAACGAGCCGATCCCGGTGCGCGACGGACCCGGCGTGCCGCCGCGCGCCGGCGCTGCATCGCTTGCCCTGGAAAATGTCGACTTCACCTATCCCGGCCAGACGCGGCGCGCGCTGAGCGGCGTGAGCTTTGCCATTCCCGCGGGCAAGACGGTGGCGCTGGTCGGCACGTCGGGCGCCGGCAAGACGACGACGGCGCAATTGCTGATGCGGTTCTGGGACCCGGACGGCGGCCGCATCACGCTGAACGGCGCCGACCTGCGCGACTACAAGCTCGACGAACTGCGCCGTCTGGTCGCGCTCGTCGCCCAGGACACCTACCTGTTCAACGACACGCTGCGCGCCAACATCCTGATCGCCCGGCCCGAGGCGACGGAAGCCGAGCTGCAGGCCGCGATCCGGCACGCCTCGCTCGCCGAGCTGGTGGCGGCGCTGCCCGACGGCCTCGATTCGCCTGTCGGCGAGCGCGGCACCAGCCTGTCGGGCGGCCAGCGCCAGCGCGTCGCCATCGCCCGCGCCTTCCTGAAGGACGCGCCGATCCTGGTGCTCGACGAGGCGACCTCGCATCTCGATGCGGTGAACGAGCAGGCGGTGCGCCGCGCCCTCGACCTGCTGCAGGCCGACCGCACCACCATCGTCATCGCCCATCGCCTCTCGACCGTGCGCGACGCCGACCTCATCGTGGTGCTGGATGCCGGTCGCGTCGCCGAGACCGGCACGCACGCCTCCCTGCTGGCCCGTGGCGGCCTCTACGCCCGCCTGGTGTCGCGCCAGCTCGCCTCGGTCTATGCTCCCGCGGCGTCGTAGTTTCTGATCCTCCCCAGCGTCATCGCTGGGGAGGAGAATGAGAAGCGGGAGAAGGCACAAATGTTCAGCCACGTCACCGTCGGCAGCAACGACATCGTCAGGGCCAAGGCGTTCTACGACGAGCTGCTGAAGCCGCTCGGCCTGTTGTGCCACATGAGCTTTCCCAACGGCGCCGGCTACGGCCTCGCCGGCGGCCGGCCGCAGCTGTGGATCGTGAGCCCGCTCGACGAGAAGCCGGCGAGCGTCGGCAACGGGATCACCATCGGCCTCGATGCCCCCAATCGCGCAGCGGTCGATGCGGCGCACAAGGCGGGCATGTCGGCTGGCGCCAGGGACGAAGGTGCGCCGGGGCTGCGCACGCACTATCATCCCAACTACTATGGTGCCTACTTGAGGGACCTCGACGGCAACAAGGTCTGTATCGTCTGCCACAAGCCGGAGTAAGATGGGTCGGAATTGGCTGGACCCGAGGAAGGGCCCGAACAGGAGAATCGCATGAGCGAGCCGCTGAAGGTCTTCTGGCAGCCTGGTTGAACCAGCTGCCTGAGACTCAAGGAGTTTCTATCGGTCCGTGGGATCGACTTCGTATCGGTGAATGTTCTCGAAGATCCGGCCGGCCTCGCCGAGCTGCAGAGGCTCGGCGCGCGGTCGGTGCCGGTGCTCTCGCGCGGCGACAACTTCACGTTCGGCCAGAGCACCAAGCAGATCGTCGACTTCCTCGGCCTCGCGGAGAAATCCGGCCCGGAGCTGTCGACCGACGAGCTCTACGCCCGGCTCGACAAGTTCCTCGGCGCGGCGCTCGAGCTCCTGCCGCTGATGCCCCACGACCGCCTCGACACACATGTGCCGGGCCGGCCGCGCAGCTATCGCACCCTGGCCTTCCACCTGTTCCGCGTGGTCGACGCCTTCCTCGACGCCAACCAGGGCGCCACGCTGGTGCAGGCGATGTTCGCCGAGAAGCCGGCGGACGACGCCGACACGGCAGCGCTGGTCGCCTACGGCGCCAGCGTGCGCCAGCGCCTGCGCGACTGGTGGGCCCACGGCGACACCGCCGCGACGCGCACGCTCGCGACCTACTACGGGGCGCAGCCGCTGCACGACTTGTTCGAGCGCACGACCTGGCACAGCGGCCAGCACGTGCGGCAATGGATGATGCTGCTCGAGAAGGAAGGCGTCAGCCACCACCGGCCGCTGGTCGACAGGGACTTCGCCAAGCTGCCGATGCCGCAGAACGTGTGGGACGGCTGAGCCTGGCGTCCCTTCTCCGCTCCTCGCCGCCCCTGTCCTCCCGATGACCGACCGTACCCTCGTGGCCGACCCGCTGGCCGGCAGCGCGCTTTACGCAGACGTCCGGCGCTACGATGCGTTCGGGGTGCATCGCTACGGCTCGCCGGGCGCCGAGCTGGCCATGAGCTGGATCGCGGGCGAGCTCGAGCGCGCGGGCCTCGTCGTCTCGTCCCAGCCTTTCACGCTCCCCCGGCAGTACGAGCTCGAGGCCGGAACGCTCACCGTCGGCGGCGAGAGCCGCACCGTCGTGCCGCAATGGTGGATCCCCGAGGCGCAGGCGAGCTTCTCCCTCACCGCCCCGCTCGCCGCCCAGGGCAATGGCCCGGCGGAGGGTTGCTTCGTGCGCGCCGATCTCGCCTTCGACCGCGGTGCCTATCTCAACAACCAGCATCGTGCCGCGATCTCTGCGGCACTGGCGCGCCGGCCGGCAGCGGTGCTGCTCACCATCGACCATGCGAGCGGCGAGATTTTCACCTACAACGTCGACCAGAAGGAAGAGCCCTGGCCTGTGCCGGTGATCCTGGTCGCGCCACGGGACCGGCCTTTGCTCGACGCCGCGCAGCGCGACGGGAGCCCTGTTTCGGTTGCCGTGCGCGGCGCGTGGCGCCGCGACGTGCCGGGCCGCAACGTGATTGCACGATTGCGGTGCGATTCGGGCAGCCGGAGCTGGATCGTCGTATCGACACCAGTCACCACCTGGTTCACCAGCACCGGCGAGCGCGGCCCCGGCATCGCGGGCTTTCTCGCCGTCGCCCGGCTCGCTGCGGCGCGCTGGCCGCGCATCAGTTTGGTGTTCGTCGCGACGGCCGGCCACGAGATCGGTCACGGCGGCATGGAGCAGTTCCTGCACGACGGCGCTCCTTCCCCCGATGCAACACTGGCTTGGGCCCATTTCGGCGCGTCGCTGGCCTGCTTCGACTGGCGCCGCGAGAATGGGCAGTGGGTCACCGACCGCACCGTGGATTCGCGCGTGCGCGTCATCCTGCGATCGGAGGCGATGGACGCGATCGTGGCGCGCCGCTTCAAGGACATCGCCGGTCAGCCGCTGATCGGCGAACGCGCCGGCCTCGGCGAGCTGCGCGAGGTCATGGCGGCCGGCTATCCGCGCTTCTTCGGCATGGCGGCGCTCCACACCTTCTTCCACACGCCGGCCGACTCGGCGGCCACGACCGGTCCGGAGGTCCTGGAACCGGTGGTCAGGGCCTTCGTCGAGACGATCGACGATGTCGTCGGCCTGACGCGGTAGTCGTCGCAGGCCCAAGGTCGGGATTCTCCGCCGAGTTCCTCGCAGCGGGATCGCCGGTTTGCCGAAGCGCCTTCGCCCAACATAGGCTCGGCGCCGCCATGCCGACCTACGCCAGCACCGTTCCCGTGATGGAGCGACATCGTTTCGATGTCGCTTCGCTCGATCGCTATTTCGCGCGGCACCTCGAGGCCTATCGCGGCGGGCTCGAGGTGCGGCAGTTCGATTCGGGGCATTCCAACCCGACCTTCTTCGTGTCGGCCGAGATGACGGACGGCCGGCGCAAGGATTTCGTGTTGCGCAAGAAGCCGCCCGGCACGCTGGTCGCGTCGGCGCACCAGGTCGATCGCGAGTTCCGCGTCATCTCGGCACTGGCCGGCACCGATGTCCCGGTTGCGCCCGCCCGCCTGCTCTGCACCGACGTGGATGCCGTGCCCGGCCGCATCCTGGTCGACGCCTCGATGCCCGACCAGACGCCGGCCGAGCGGGCGGCGATCTTCGATTCGATGAACGACGTGCTCGCCCGCCTGCACAAGGTCGATCCGGCGAGGGTCGGGCTGGGCGACTATGGCCGCACCGGCCACTACATCCCCCGCCAGCTGGCGCGCTGGACGAAGCAGTACGCCGAGCTCAAGACCGACGAGATCGTGGCAATGGACAGGCTCGCGACGTGGCTGCCCGAGAACATCCCGGCCGAGGATCCGACCGGCATCGTCCACGGCGACTATCGGCTGGGGAACCTCATCGTGCATCCCAGCGAGCCACGCATCGTGGCGGTGCTCGACTGGGAGCTGTCGACCCTCGGCCACCCCCTGTGCGACATCGCCTACAATTGTCTAGGCTACCACCTGGTCGAGCCGCCGCATGGGTTCGCCACGGTGAACTTCCATGAGCTCGGCCTGCCGACCGAGCAGGAGTACGTCGCCGCCTACTGCCGCCGCATGGGTCGCGACTCGATCCCGCACTGGAACTACTATCTCGCCTTCTCCCTGTTCCGGCTCGCCGCCATCGCCCAGGGCGTCTATCGCCGCGGCCTGCAGGGGGGCAGCGCGCGAGCGCGCCGAGCTCGCGTGGAGCCTCGTAGCGTGACCTACGCTCGACGATTGGCGGCGGCGATCGGCCTGGCCGCCGCGATTGCGGTCACCGTCGTGGGCGCGCTGCGCGCCCAGCAGCATACCTGGGTCGCCGTCGCCACCGACGGAGGGCGCAACTACGGCTTCGCCGTCGGCATGGCGACCAGCGCGGCAGCCGAGGCCACGGCCTCGGGCGAGTGCGGCCCGGGATGCCGGCTGGTCCTCCTGGGGGTTGCGCGATGCGTCGCCTACGCGCGAAGCGGTCCCGGCAATGCCTTCGGCGCCGGCTCGGGCGCCACGCGCGACGAGGCGCGCGACATCGCCTGGAACGACTGCAATCGGCGCGTCCCCGCGGACTCCTGCTCGATCCGCGCCGCCCAGTGCTTCGAGTAAGGGGCAGGAGCTCAGACCGTCGAATTTTCGTCGAGCCAGCGCCGGGCCTCGCTCAGGCTGGTGAACACCTTGACCGGCCGCTCGGCTTCCGTCAGCTCGGCGAAGACTTGCGCCAGGGAGTTGCCCATGCGATCGACAACGAACGCCAGCGGCCCGCGGTTCGCCGCCCGGGGGCTCGACCGGATAAGGGCAGCGAGCCCCTTGAGCTGCTCGACGTCCATATCCGACCGCGCCGTCGAGACGTCGATGATCTTTCGGTAGTGGATCATCCCCTTCTCGACAAACTCGCGAACCGCCTGGACGGCATCGTCCGATGTGATCGCGCCGCGGGCGACGACGACGACGATGCGGTTGGGATGGAAGACGTCGAGGTGGATTGGCATGGCGTCGACTGGCCAGCCCTCAGCCACTCGGCCGAGGCGGGCGCTGTTTTCCTCTGCAACAGCCGAACAGATCTGCGTGTAGATGCTTGCGCATGGTCGAGGTGGCCGCGCCGGCAAGTATGCAAGAGTCCTCCGCCGACACAACAAGGACAGCCTGCATCGATCACGCAAGGTCTTGCCTTGCTTTCGATCAGGCTGCCTGCGCGTCGGCTGGCTGGAGTGACCTGACGTTCTCCTGTCATCCTGAGCGCAGCGAAGGATCTCATTGCCGGTTGCAACGAATACACCCGCGGCGAACGACGATGAGATCCTTCGCTGCGCTCAGGATGACACGAAAGAGAGTTCAGCTCTCAATTGCTCTTCAGGATCTTCGCCGCGGCGTCGGCGAAGACCTGACAGCCGAGGACGATGTCGGCGTCGGCGGTATTCTCGGTGAAATGGTGCGAGATGCCTCCGATAGAGGGCACGAACACCATCGCCGCCGGCAGGCGCTGCGCCAGGATCTGGGCATCGTGGCCGGCGCCTGAGGGCATGCGCATGTGCAGGCCGGGAGCGTGCGTTTCGGCCGCTTCGTCGAACGCATCGAGCAGGCGCTCCTCCATCGGCGCCGGCATGGTGCGCGAGAGGTTGGTGCACTCGACGGTGCACGGCCCGCGCTTCTGCTGCTCGTCGACGAGCACGGCGGGATCGGCGTCTCGGAACTGCAGGATCATCTCGGCCCGGCCGGGAATGATCGCGGGCGCGCCGGGCTCGATCGACATCTTGCCGACCGTCCACACGCTGCGCGGCCCGGCGAGCGCGGGGAAGCGCTCCATCACGGCCTCGTAGAGCCGCATCATCGCCACGCCGGCATCCTTGCGGATCGGCATGGGCGTGGTGCCGGCATGGTTCTGGATGCCGCTGAACACCAACCGGTACTGATAAATGCCGACGATCGCCGTCACGACGCCGATCCGCTTGCCGCTCGCCTCCAGGAGGCCGCCCTGCTCGATGTGGGCCTCGAGGTAGGCACGATAGCGCCCCTCCTCGAGCTCGATGCGCGGCATCTTGTCGAGGCCGGCGGCCCTCAGCGCATCGCGCATCCTGCTGCCGTCGTCGCGATGCCGGGCATTGTCGATGTCGGCTTCGGTGATGCGGCCGATGAACGACTTGCTGCCGATCATGCCGCCCCAGTGGCCTTCCTCGTCGGCCCACGAGGCGACGTCGACGGCAAGGTGCGCGGTGTCGGGATCCTCGGCAAGAGCGCGCGCCACCTCGAGGCCGTAGATCACGCCCATCACGCCGTCGAGCCAGCCGCCGCGCGGCTGGGTGTCGGTGTGCGAGCCCATGAGCAGGCGCGGCCCGCTCCTGGGGCTGCGGCCGATCACGTTGCCGACGCCGTCGATCACCGGCTCGAGGCCGGCCTCCTTCATGCGGTTGGCGAGCCAGTGCCGGCTCTCGACGTCCTGTGGCGACAGGTGCGGGCGATGCACGCCGGTCTCGTAGCGGCCGAAATCGGCAATGCGGCGCAGATCGGCCAGCAGTCTCTCACCATTGATGCGGGGCATGACGAACCTCAGTCGAGATGAGCTGCGACCCACGCGGCGGTGGATAGCAGCCGGTCATCGGCATGGCGCAGGCCGACCAGCTGGATGCCGAGCGGCAGGCCGTTCGCGCCTGTGCCGGCGGGCAGGGTAACACAGGGCGTGCCGGCCAAGGTCCAGATCGAGTTGAAGCGCGGATCGCCGGTGAACTCGACTCCCTTGGGCGCCTCGCCCGGGGCGCTGGGGCAGAGCAGCACGTCGACCTTGTCGAACAGCGCATCGACATGCGCGCGGAACGCCACCGCCTTGCGCTGCGCGGCAACGTAGCGCTCGAAGCTGGTCTCGAGCCCGCGCTTCATCGCGCCGTCCATCAGGTCGCGGCTCACCTTGTCGGGATTGCGCAGCCGCTCGTCGGCGTAGTTGCGCGTGCCCTCCCAGTTCGTGATGGCGGCGTGGTCGTCGAGGATGTCGGCGTACGGCGACGCAAAGGCGACGTCGATCACCGAGGCGCCCTTGTCGGCGAGCTTCGAGGCCGTTGCTTCGAGCAGCTTCTTCGTGTCCGCCTCCGCCTCGTTCCAGATTGGCGTGCGGCACAAGCCGACGCGCGGCCGCGCGATGCCACGATCGATCCGGATCGGCGGCAGCTTGAGAACGGCGCCGCGGAACAGCGCGATGTCGTCGAGCGTGCGCGCCATCAGCCCCAGCGTGTCGACCGAGTGGCACTGCATCTTGATGCCGACGCGCGAGAAATCGCCGAAGGTGGGCTTGTAGCCGATCACGCCACAATAGGCCGCGGGACGGATCACCGAGCCGCCGGTCTGGGTGCCGAAGGCGAGCGGTACGTGCCCGTCGGCCACGGCGGCGGCCGAGCCCGACGACGAGCCGCCCGGCGTATGTGCCGGGTTGTGCGGATTGACGGTGGCGCCGGGATGGCGGTTGGCGAACTCCGTGGTCACGGTCTTGCCGAGGATCACCGCGTTGGCGGAACGACAGAGCGCCACGCAGGCGGCGTCGCCGAACGGCACCTTGCCCTGGAAGATCGGCGAGTTGTGGCCGGTCGGCATGTCGTGCGTGTCGATGATGTCCTTCACGCCGATCGGCACGCCGCGCAGGACGCCGCTCCTGGCCGCGTCGGCGGCCTTCGCCTGGGCGACCGCCAGGGCCGGATCGAGAAAAGCCCAGGCCTTCACCAGCGGCTCGCGCTCGGCAATGCGATCGAGGCAGGCACGCACGAGCTTCTCGGCGGTGAGCTTGCCGCCCTCGATGGCGGTAACCGCTTCGCTGGCGCTGAGATGCTTCATGACAAGGCCCTCCGCGTCCAGGCGGCGATGTCGAGCAGGGCGGCGTCCTCGTGCTGGCGGCCGACCAGCTGTATGCCGACCGGCAAGCCGGTCGGTCCTTTCGCGAACGGCAGGGCGACGCACGGCATCCAGAGATAGGTCCACAGCAGGTTGAACGTCGCCTTGCCGGTAGCCTCGAGGCCGAGCGGCGCCTCGCCCGGCGCCGGCGCGGTGAGAATGGCGTCGAACGCGCCGAACATGGCATCGACTGCGGCACGGCCCGTCTCGCCGAGCTTGCGAGCCGCGACCCAGGTCGCGTAGTCGATCTCCGCGCCGGCGGCGAGCTTGTCGTTCCTCAGGCTCTCGCTCAAGAGGTGCGGGAAGCGGCGCGCCTCGTCGGCATGGGCACGCGGGCCATCGAAGGCGCTGAGCGTGCGCTGCCCCTCGGTCATGTCGCGAACCGGAGAAGGCAGCTCGATCTCGCTCACGGTCGCACCTGCCTTGGCAAGCTGCGCCGCGGCAGCCTGCACCGCTGCCGTCCCTTCCGCCGACAGCTCGGCCTTGTGGTGCGTGAAGCAAACGGCGATGCGCGGCGGCTTGTCGAGCGTGGCGATCGGCCGATAGGGCATTGCCACCAGGGCGGCGCGAAACAGCGCAATGTCCTCGACGCTGCGCGCATAGGCACCGATCGTGTCGAGCCATTCGGTGTTGGCCTTCATGCCGGCAATGGCAAAATGGCCGTAGGTCGGCTTGTAGCCGACGACGCCGCAGAACGCGGCGGGCCGGATCACCGAGCCGCCGGTCTGCGTGCCGGTGGCGAGCACGACCTGGAAGTCGGCGACGGCAGCGGCAGAACCGGATGACGAGCCGCCCGGCGTGTGTGCCGGGTTGTGCGGGTTCCTCGTCACGCCGGGATGACGGTTGGCGAACTCCGTCGTCACCGTCTTGCCGAGCAGGATCGCCCCCTGGCCTCTCGCCAGCGCCACGGTGGCGGCATCGGCCAACGGCTGGTGCGTCTTGTAGATCGGCGAGCCGTAGGTCGTGGGCTGGTCCCAGGTATCGATGATGTCCTTCACGCCCATCGGGATGCCGTGCAGCAGCCCCTGGCGTGGTCCGCGATCGAGCACCCTGGCGCGTTCGAGTGCAGCCTCGCGCGCCAGATGCGACCACGCGAGCACCTCGGCGTCGCCGCGCACGATCGCCTCCGCGGTCACCGCGCCCGCATCGATCCGATGCGCGATCTCGGTCGCGGTCAACGTATTCAGGTCAGCCATGATCGCCGATCAAACAGCAAGAAACATGCCGCGTCCATCCGCGACTCGTGACGACAATCGTGCTTCGGTCAACCACCTCGGCCCGCGTATCGAGCGAAGCGCGGCGCTTCTCATTCTCCTCCCCAGCTTCGCTGGGGAGACCCCCAGCCCGCCGGCGCGCTCCCAGCGCACTTTCATAGGAGTTCCCCACCGGCCCGAGGGCCGACCCGCCGTGCCAAGAAACTGGCGGCAAGCCGCCAGTTTCTTACTAGGAGTCGCCGGCTTCGGCGACGGGGTCACGAGCCCCAGGCTCGATCCTCTCCCATGACTCATGACCCCTCCGTCGCGTAAGACGCGACACCTCCCCAGCTTCGCTGGGGAGGAGAAGGATGAGCGCCACTCTTGGCGGAGGTTGCTCCGCCTCGGGCGGCGCGGCCCCAGCGCGCGAGTCGCTGGCGCACTTCGTGCTTGGCGGCAGTGAGCCCGGAGGTTCCAAATGTTGTCACGCCGCACCACGCTGCTGTCTGCCGCTGCGCTGCCTTTCGCCGCCACCTCTGCCACGGCGCAGCAGCCGTCGACCTTGCGCATCGCCATGACGCTCGCCGACATTCCGGTGACCGACGGCGCGCCGGACCAGGGCACGGAAGGCATCCGGTTCATGGGCTACACGCTCTACGACCCCTTGATCGCGTGGGACCTGTCGTCGGCAACCGAGCCCGCCAAGCTGGTGCCGGGGCTCGCCACCAAGTGGTACCAGGATCCGGCCGACCCGACGAAATGGATATTCGAGCTGCGCCAGGGCGTGAAGTTCCACGACGGCTCGACCTTCAATGCCGATGCCGTGATCTTCAGCCTGGCCCGCGCGCTCGACGACAAGTCGCCGTACTTCGATCGCCTGGGGCGCGGTATGTTGATCGCCGCCCTGTGGCCGCTCGTCGCCTATCGCAAGATCGACGACTACAAGGTCGAGCTGCAGACCAAGGGCGTGGACACCATCATGCCGTCGCTGCTCAACCGCTTCCCGATCGCCAGCCCGGCCAACTTCGAGAAGGTCGGCAGGGATTGGCAGGCCTATCGCAAGTCGCCGTCGGGCACCGGACCGTGGAAAATGAAATCGTGGACTCCGCGCGAACGCGCCGAGCTGGAGCGCAACACCGAGTACTGGAACAAGGACCGCATTCCCAGGAGCGAGCGCCTGGTGCTGCTGCCGATCCCCGACGTGTCGACACGGACGGCGGCGCTGCTGTCGGGCCGGGTCGACTGGATCGAGGCGCCGTCGCCCGATTCGCTCGGCAAGCTGCGCGCCGCCGGCTGCAGGATCGAGACCAACGCCATCCCGCATATGTGGCCCTACACGCTCAGCATGCTGCCCGGCACGCCGACGGCAGACATCCGCGTACGCAAGGCGCTGAACCTCGCGATCGACCGCGACGCGATCGTCAAGGTGCTCAATGGGCTCGCCGTTCCGGCGGTCGGTTGCGTTCCGCCCGACAGCCCGTGGTTCGGCGCACCGAGCTTCAAGATCAGGTACGATCCGGCGGAAGCCAGGAAGCTCCTTGCCGAGGCAGGCTACGGACCGTCGAAGCACCTCAAGCTCAAGATCGCGATCTCGACCTCGGGCTCGGGCCAGATGTACCCGCTGATCATGAACGAGGCGATCCAGCAGCAATGGGCCGAGATCGGCGTCGATGCCGAGTTTCAGGTGATGGACTGGAACGCGCTCATCAACCTGATGCGCCAGGGTGCCAAGTCGGCCGAGGGCCAGCAGTTCAACGCGATCAACGTCAGCTGGAACACGATGGAGCCGCACAACGCCTTGCTGCGCTTCGTCGACAGTCAGCTGGTCCCGCCGAAGGGCTCGAACTGGGGCTACATCAACGATCCCGAGTTCGACAAGCTCGCCAACCAGGCACGTCGCACCGCCGACCCCGGGGAGCTCGACAAGGTGCTGGCGAGGATCAACACCAAGATGGTGGACGACGCCGTGTTCGTATGGGTTGCCCACGACGTCTGGCCCAACGCGATCTCATCGAAGGTCAAAGGCTATGTCCATCCCAAGAGCTGGTACGTCGACTTCTCCCCGGTGACGGTGGGGTAGGCGCGAACCCGTCAGGCCTTTCGGAGCTGATCCCGGATCGGCAGGCTGCGGATGCGCTTGCCGCAGGCGGCGAAGATCGCATTGGCGAGGGCCGGCGCGACCGGCGGCACGCCGGGCTCGCCGACGCCGCCAAGCGGCTTGTCGAAGGCGGTCGTATCGACGAGATGCGTGCGGATCTCCGCCGGCGAGGCGTCGATGCGCGTGAGCTCGTAGCCGTCGAAGTTCTTCTGCTCGACCCGGCCGTTCTTGAAGCTGATCTCGCCCAGCATCGCCAGGCTGATGCCCTGCACGACGGCACCCTCGAGCTGCGAGCGGACACGGTCGGGATTGACCACGCCGCCGCAGTCGAATGCGATATCGACGCGGGGAATCGTGAGCACCCCTCTCGCATTCACGGCCGCCTCGACAACGACCGCAGCATAGCTGACGAAGCTTCGATGCGCGGCGATGCCGAGCCCTCTTCCTTCGGGCAGCTTGCGCCCCCAGCCGGCCTCGCCCGCCGCCTTCTCGGTGACCCGGCGCAACCGTCCCGTGTCGAACGGGTAACGCTTGGGGTCCTCGCCGTACAGCCAGGCATCGGACATGGAGGTCGCGTCGATCAGGCGGTCTGGGCCGATCAGCTCGAGCAGATAATCCTTGGGATCGCGTCCGAGCGCCGCGGCCAGCTCGGCGACGAAGCTCTGAACCGCAAAGGCGTGCGGTATGTTTGACACCGACCGGAACCAGCCGACCCGGGTATGCGCCGCCGCCTCCGGGTTCTCGACCCTGACATTGGCGATGGCGAAGGGCATGTCGACCGCGCCCATCGCCAGCTCGAAGGGAGCCTCGTGCTTCGGATCCGGCGCGAAGAGCGCCAGGATCGTCGGCGCGACCGTGCGATGCAGCCAGGCGACAGGCTTGCCGGCGGCATCGAGACCGGCCTCCACCCGCTCCACCGACGCGGTGTGGAAGAAGCTGTGCTGGAGATCGTCCTCGCGGGTGAAAGTGAGCTTCACCGGGCGGCCGCCCATCGCATGGGAAAGGATCGCGGCCTCGCTGGCGAAATCGGGCTTGGACTTGCGACCGAAGCCGCCACCCAGCAACAGGGCATTCACGACGATCCTGTCGAGCGGCATCTTGAAGCGCCGGGCGAGGTCGGTGCGGATCGCCTCGGGATTCTGCACGCTGCACCAGACCTCGCATCCTTCGCTGGTGACGCGGGCGGTCGCCGTCGGCGGCTCCATCGGCGCCTGGGCAAGATGCGGCAAATAGTATGACGCCTCGATGCGCCTGGCCGCCCCTGCCAACGCCGCGTCGACGTCGCCGTTGTTGCGCACCACCTTGCCGGGCTTGCCCGCCGCCGCCTCCATCGACTTGCGATACTGGACGGAATCGTAGCTTGCGTTCGGCCCGTCGTCCCATTCGATAACGAGACGCGATCGTCCCTTGATGGCGGCAAAGGTATTCTCAGCCACCACGGCCACGCCGCCGAGCGGCTGGAATGTCGACGGGATCGCGGGCGCATCGATCGGCACGACCTTCAGCACCCCCGGCACCTTCAGGGTCTCCTGCGCATCGAAGCTCTTCACCTTGCCGCCGTAGACGGGCGGTCGGGCGATCACGGCATACGCCATGCCGTCGACACGCGCGTCGATTCCATAGACTGCCTTGCCGGTGACGAAACCGTCGTTGTCGATCAGGGGGATGCCATCCTTGCCGATATAGCGGAACTGGCTCTGCCCCTTGAGGGCGAGGGTCTCCCGCGCGGGAACCGGCCGCGCCGCGGCGCCCTTGGCCAGCGCACCGAAGTCCAGCCGCCGGCCGCTCGCGCCATGCACGACCCCGTGGTTCTCGCTCTTGATCTCCACCACGGGAACGCTCCACCGGGCGGCCGCTTCCTGCTCCAGCATCTGGCGTGCCGCGGCGGCGATGCGGCGCAGCGGCTCGAAGTGATGGCGCATGCTGCGCGAGCCGTCGGTGTTCTGGTTGCCGTACAGCGCCTGGTCACCCTTCGACTGCACGACCTTGACGCGCGCCAGATCGGCTTCCAGCTCGTCGGCGACCACCATGCCCCAGCTCGTGCGGATTCCCTGGCCCATCTCGGCGCGGTTGCACAGCAGGACGACCGTTCCGTCGTCGGCGATGGAGAGGAAGACGCGGGGGTCGTCCTTCAGCCCGCCCGCCATCGCGTCGCCGCCATACTTCTTCTCTTGCGCATGAGCAGGCGGCGAAAGACGGGTCGTGAGAACCAGGACGCCGGTCGCGACGCCAAAGAGCACTGCGCGGCGGCTGACATTCGTCAGGGGAGGAAATGCGGTCATGGTCATGCCCTCCCGGAGGCGCGCTTGATGGCCGCGCGAATACGGGGATAGGTGCCGCATCGACAGATGTTGCCGCTCATGGCCGAGTCGATGTCGCCGTCGCTGGGACTTGGCGTGTCCTTCAGGAGCGCGGCCGCCTGCATGATCTGGCCGCTCTGGCAGTAGCCGCACTGGGCGACGTTGAGATCGCGCCAGGCCTTCTGGACCGGATGCATGCCGTCCGCCGACAGCCCTTCGATCGTGATGACCGCCTGGCCGCCGATGTCGCCCAGCAGGACCTGGCACGAGCGCAGTGCCGTCCCGTCGACATGCACGGTGCAGGCCCCGCAAAGCGCCTGGCCGCAGCCGAACTTGGTGCCGGTCATGCCGGCGACATCGCGCAGATACCAGAGCAGCGGCATCTCCGGATCGCCGTTGAAGGTATGGTTCTTTCCGTTGACGGTGAATGTGACCATGTTGTTCACCCGGTCGTGGTTGCGGCTGCTTTCTCGATCGCATGTGAACTTGAAGACGCCTGCTGCGCGCAGCCTTGGCAGGAATCAGCGAACGTTGGACTGGCTCACCGGCTCGTCGGAAGGGACTGCGGGGAACGATCTTCACCCCACAAGCATCCTTGGGCGGCACTCCAGCGCCTGTGCTTTTCCATTACCACAGGGCCGGAGGGCTCACCATCAGGATCGCTCCCGTATCCTTCACCTCCCCAACGCTTGCGTTGGGGAGGGCAGGAAGAGCGTGAGTGCAGAGCGAAGCCGGGGAGGACAAACTACCGTGCCGTCCCCCTCAGCGCACGCCACACGCGCTCCGGCGTGGCCGGCATCTCGATGCCGCCGGCGCCGGCCTGGGCCAACGCATCGAGGATGGCGGCCATCACGGTCTGCGGCGCGGCGATGCAGCCCGCCTGCCCGGAACCCTTGACGCCCAGCGGATTGGCGAGCGTCGGCCGCTCGATCAGGGCGATGTCGAACGCCGGCAGATCGTCGGCGCGCGGCAGGGCGTAATCCATGAACGATCCGCTCGTCAGCTGGCCGGAGTCCGGGTCGTAGACCGTGTGCTCGAGCAACGCCTGGCCGATGCCTTGCGTGACGCCGCCCTGAACCTGGCCCTCGGTCAGCAGCGGGTTGATCAGACGGCCGTAGTCGTCGACGGCGACGTAGCGCACCAGGCTCGTAGCGCCGGTCTCGGGATCGATCTCGACCTCGGCGACATGGCAGCCGCTCGGGAAGGTGAACACGTCGGTCATGTTCATGACGTGCTCGCCGAGGCCCGGCGACATGCCTTCGGGCAGATTTGCGGCGTCGCGGGCGCTCTGCGCCACGGCGAGCAGATCGACGCTGCGGTCGCTGCCGCGCACCGTGAAGCGGCCGTCGGCGAACAGCAGCGTATCCTCGTTCGCCTGCAGGAGATGCGCGGCGAGCCTGCGCGCCTGGGTCAGCACGGCGTCGATCGCCTTGACCACGGCGGTGCCGCCCATGTGCATCGAGCGCGCACCGCCATGACCGGCGCCGCTCTTCACCGCCGCCGTGTCGGCCTGGACGTAGCGGAAAGCGCGCAGCGGCAGGCCGAGCCGGTCGGCAGCGATCTGCGCGTAGGCGGTCTCGTGACCCTGGCCATTCGATTCGGTGCCGACGGCGATCGTCACCCGGCCATCGCTCTCGAAGCGCACCTCGGCGCCTTCGTTGGGCGCGCCGCGCGACGTCTCGAGGAAGCAGCCGACGCCGATGCCGCGCAGCCTGCCCGCCTTGCGCGACGCCTCGCGCCGCGCGGCGAAGCCCGCCTTGTCGGCGCGCGCGACGGCGGCGTCGAGATTGTCGACGAACCCGCCCGAGTCGATCGCCATGCCCATCGCCGTCTTGTGCGGGAACGCGGCGATCAGGTTCTGCCGGCGCAGCTCGGCCGGGTCTCGGCCCAGCACGCGCGCCGCCTGCTCGATGGCGCGCTCGATGATGTAGTTCGCCTCGGGCTTGCCGGCACCGCGATAGGCGTCGACCGGCACCGTGTTGGTGAAGGCCCCGCGCACGTCGACATGGATGGCCGGCACGTCGTAGACGCCGCCCTGCGCCGTCGAGGCGGCAATCACCGAGGCGCCGGGGCCGTTGCCCGACAGATAGGCGCCGAGGTTGGCCACCATCGCGACGTCGAGAGCCAGGATTCGGCCCGCAGCGTCGAGCGCCAGCCTGGCGCGTGCGTCGATGTCGCGGCCTTGCGTGCCGGCGACGAACTCCTCGGCGCGGTCGGCGATCCAGCGGACCGGCTTGCCGAGCTTGCGCGCTGCCCACAGCAGCAGCACCCACTCGGGATAGACGAAGTTCTTCATGCCGAAGCCGCCGCCGACATCGGGCGCGCTGAGACGGATGCGCTCGAGCGGGACCTTGAACACGAACTCGGCGAGCTGGCGGCGGATGCCGTGCAGGCCCTGGCCAGCGAGCTGCAGATCCATCGTGCCGGTTGCGGGGTCGTAGCGGGCGATGCCGGTACGCGGCTCGATCGGTGCCACGACGACGCGGTTGTTGACGATCTCGAGCTCGACCACGTGCGCGGCGGCCGCCATGGCGCGGGCCACGGCATCGGCGTCGCCGCGCTGGACATGGAAGGCGAGATTGCCCGGCGCCTGCTGCCAGATCGCCGGCGCATCGACGGCGAGCGCCGCCTTTCCGTCGACCACGGCAGGCAACGGCCGATAGTCGACCTCGACCAGCTCGGCCGCCTCGCGCGCCAGGTCGGCGCTGTCGGCGACGATGAAGGCTACCGGATCGCCGACGTGACGGGCGCGATCGGTGGCCAGCGCCGTGCGCGGCGGCACGATCAGGGGCTTCACCGCCGCCATGCAGGGCAGCGTGCCGATGCCGTCGGCCGCCAGGTCGGCCGCGGTGAAGACCCCGCGGACCCCAGTCAGCGCCCTGGCTGCCGTTGCATCGATGCGCGCGACAAGCGCATGGGCATGCGGGGAGCGCAGCACATGGGCGTGCAACTCGCCCGAGCGGGCGATGTCGTCGACATAGCGACCCTGGCCGAGCAGGAAGCGGATGTCCTCGAGGCGGCGAACGGAGCGCCCGATCTGATTTTCGGTCATCGCGTCTTGTCGCGCATTTTCAGCCCTGGTGTCACGCACCCCGACCCCGGAGAAAGCTCATTCATCGCCCGTCGCTCCGCCCCCGCCGTTGGCGGCCGGCGGCCAAGATGGCTAAGCTCCGGCCAACCCAAGGAGGGAATCACCCATGATCGATCTGCACTATTGGCCTACCCCCAACGGCAAGAAGGTCAATCGTGCCCGTGAACATCGGGCGCGGCGACCAGTTCACCGACGAGTTCCTCGAGATGAACCCCAATCACCGCATGCCGGTGATGGTCGATCATGCACCGAAGGACGGCGGCAAGCCGATCGCCATCTTCGAGTCCGGCGCGATCATGATGTACATCGCCGAGAAGGCCGGGAAGTTCTACCCGCAGGATCTGCGCACGCGCCACGACGTCAACCAGTGGCTGATCTGGCAGATGGCCAACCAGGGACCGAAAAGCGGCGAGTGCGGCCATTTCCGCCGTGTCGACCAGAAGCAGTTCGGTGACCAGACCTACGCCATCACGCGCTTCACCGACGAGGTGAACCGCCTGTACGGCGTGCTCAACAACCGGCTCTACAAGCACCGCTACCTGGCCGGCGACCAGTACACGATCGCCGACATGATCTGCTATCCGTGGACGATCAACTGGAAGTTCCAGGGCCAGGACATCGAGGAATTCCAGCACTTCAAGCGCTGGTTCGAGGAGCTGGGCGCCCGCCCCGCCGTCCAGAAGGGCATGGCGGTCGGCGCCGACCTGTCGGTCGACAACACCAAGCTGCCGCCCGAGGAGCAGGCCCGCATCCGCAAGATGCTCTACAACCAACGCGCCCGCCCGGTACCGGCGTAAGCTCGCTCCCTCCCCAGCTCCGCTGGGGATGTGTCGCCGCCTGCCCTGAGCGAAGCCGAAGGGTCATACGGCGACGAGGTCATGGTCTTGCGGACTGCGAGCGTCCCGCTCGCTCAGATCGCCAAGAGCGAGCGGGACGCTTGCGGTCCGCAAGAGGCTGACTTCGTCCCCTCCGCCCAACTCCCCTCGTACGGCAAGGCATTCGCATATCGCAATAGTGCCGCCATCCCGACCGGAGCCGAGCGAAGCGAGGTGTAATGGAGGGACCTTTCCTGTTGCAGCACGAGCAAGAAAGGTCCCTCGACTACGCCACCAATGGCGCTGTAAACAGCGCCCAATCGGGCGGCTCCGCTCGGGATGACGGCACTTTCCCGTACGCGAAGGCCTTGGTACGACGGGGCGCCTCCCTCCTACGGCATCCTACGGCGAGGGGATGCCGCTCAGAGCTGCCCGTAGGCGCCCGGAAAGTCGGCAATGCTCAGCAGCGGCAGGCCGTGCACCTTCACGAACCGGCTTTCGTGGCGGCCATCCGCCTCGAGCCGGTGCTCGACGTAGCCGACGTCCTTGATGCCATAACGCGGTTGGCGCGCGTCGGGGATGACAAAAGCGGTGGACGGTGCCCAGACGTGATGGACGCCGTCGACCCGGCTCTCTCGAAACTGGTGCACATGCCCGCAGGCCACGAGGGCCGGCGCGACGCCGGCCAATGCCGCGAGCAGCGCCCGCCTTGGCACGGGATTGACGAAGCGGCCGGTGATCGCGCCCTCGCTGGCATCGCGATCGAAGAGCGGCTTGTGCAGGAAGAGCGCCAGCTTGCGGCCGTCGATGCCGTCGACCGCCTCGCAGATCGCGGCCTCCTGCTCGCCAGCCGCCGCGAGATCGCTCGCCAGCAGCTGCGCGTCGATCCCGAGCACCCGCCAGCCAGGCACGTCGAACGTCCACCAGTCGGCACCGAAATGCGCGACGTAGCGTGCGCGCCGCGTCCCGTCGATCCGGCCCTCGCCGTGCGACGGCGAATCCTGGCTGTCGCCGAGGTCGTGATTGCCGGGCAGGTACCGCAGCGGCAGGTCGAGCCCGTCGTGCAGCGCGCGCGCCGTGGCAAGATCGCCGTCGTTCGACGCGCCATCGAGCGAGATGTCGCCGGAATTCAACACGAGGTCGGGTCGATCGGCCCGCAACGCTTCGCCGACCCGCCCGAAGCTGTCGACGAAATACGGCTTCTCGTCGCTGAGATGCGTGTCGGAAATCTGCGCGATTCGAAACGTCATGGGGACACCGCCGTCAGGTCGTACGGTTCTACCGAGGCAGTGTTGCAGATTGGATAAGGCCGGTCAGTCGCCGCAGGGCATTCGCATCTGGAGAAATCCCGTCATCCCGACCGGAGCCGCGCGTAGCGCGGCGTAGTGGAGGGACCTTTCTTGTTGCTGCTTCGGCAAGAAAGGTCCCTCGACTGCGCCGCCAATGGCGCTGTAGCCAGCGCCCTTTGGGCGGCTTCGCTCGGGATGGCGAAACGTTTCACATGCGAATTCCCTGTCAGTCACCGGGAGTCAGCTGCCCGGGATCAGCTGCCCGAGATCAGCTGCCCGAGAGATCAGCCGCGCGACAGGGGCGGCGCGACTTCCTCGAGCGGCCTGCATTCGGCCCTGACGCCGAGCTTGAGCGTGACGAGGGCGGCCATGATCATGAGCGCCGCCCCCAGGAGGTAACCCAGCACGATCTCGCGCGGGCTCTCGCTCGCGATCAGCACGCCGAACAGCCACGGACCGCCGACGCCGCCCAGCAGGGTGCCGAAGGCGTAGAACAGCGCGATGGTGAGGGCGCGGATCTCGAGCGGGAAGCATTCGCCGACCGTCAGGTAGGCGGCACTCGCCGCCGCCGAGGCGAAGAAGAACACGATGCTCCACATCGCCGTCTGAGTCGTCGCATCGAGCAGGCCCAGGTCGAACAGCACCGCGGTGACGGCGAGCAGCAGGCCGGAGACGGCATAGGTGCTGAAGATCATGGTCTTGCGCCCGATCGTGTCGAACAGCGGCCCGAGCAGGAGCGGACCGAGGAAATTGCCGATCGCGAAGGGCAGGATGTACAGCCCGACTTCATCCGCCTGCACGCCGTAGAAGCGGCTCAACACCAGCGCGTAGGTGAAGAAGATCGCGTTGTAGACGAAGGCCTGGGCGGCCATCAGCACGAGACCGAGCGTGGTCCGGCCGGGATACTGGCGCAGCAGGGTCCGCGCCACCGACACCATCGTCACGCGATGGGTGGGCCCCAGTGCGAGGCTCGACGCCGGCGCAGCCGGCAGGACGTGGCCATCGGCCACCACGCGTGCCTCGATCTCGCCGACGACCCGCGCCGCCTCGCCCGGCTGGCCATGGATCATCAGCCAGCGCGGGCTCTCGGGCAGGAAGCGCCGGAGATAGAGGATCACCAGTCCCAGGGCGGCACCGCTGCCGAACGCCAGCCGCCAGCCGAGCTCGGGGCCGACGAGCTCGGGATCGAGCAGCACCACCGACAGCAGCGCCCCGCCGGCAGCGCCGAGCCAGAAGCTGCCATTGATGGCGAGGTCGATGCGGCCGCGCAGGCGCGCGGGGATGAGTTCCTGGATCGCCGAGTTGATCGCCGAGTATTCCCCGCCGATGCCGGCGCCGGTGAGGAAGCGAAACAACAGGAAGCTGTAGAAGTCCCACGACAGCGCGGTGAGCGCCGTCGCCACGAGGTAGACGCCGAGCGTGACGTTGAACAGCCTCTTGCGACCCAGGCGGTCGGTGAGGTGGCCGAAGAACAGGGCACCCAGCACGGCGCCCGCAAGATAGGCGCTGCCCGTCAGGCCGACCTGCTCCGCCGTGAGCTGCAGTCGCGGGCTGATCTGCAAGGCGGCCGCGACCGAGCCTGCCAACGTGACCTCGAGGCCATCCAGGATCCAGGTGATGCCCAGCGCCACGACGACCAACCGGTGGAAGCGGCTCCACGGCAACCGGTCGAGGCGGGCGGGAACGTCGGTGAAGGTGCGGAGGTCGCTGTTCATTGGCCAGTGCAGATTGCACACAACGTGCAAGCCAGGCAATTCGTTGCGTGTTGTCGTGCTCCCCTGGATCCACTCCAGCTCCAACGGCGAAATCCCGGAACGCGCGGCGCACCATGGCGCCGCAAAAATGGGGACACCTACACCAAGGACACCCCGGGCCGGGAGCGCGCCACTCCGTGGCGCTCATGGGGATGGCAGGCATCCCGGTTGCCGACCGGCGAGGACGGTGAGCGCGGCTCATGCGCGCCAACTATTGCGCGCTTTCCTCCCCAGCGAATCTGGGGAGGAAAGCCTGAAGAGTTTGAGCGCATGAGTAGGCGCGCTCACAGCCATGATCATCAGGCTCCGCAACGCTGGCCTGTCGGCGCAACGATGGAATCGCCGGGCGTGCCTGCTATTGTGCGATCATAATGACCGACAACACGATGGCGGCGGGAGCCGCGCCCGCGGCGGCGACACCAGTCTCGACCACCGCGGCAGCCAGCAACACCACCTTCGCCGTCATCCTCTCGTTGAGCTTCTGCCACCTGCTGAACGACATGATGCAGTCGCTGGTGCCGGCGCTCTATCCCATCCTCAAGGATTCATACGCACTGAGCTTCAGCCAGGTCGGTTTCATCACGCTGGCCTTCCAGTGCACCGCTTCGATGCTGCAGCCGGTCGTCGGTTATTACACGGACAAGAAGCCGCAGCCCTATTCGCTGATGGCCGGCATGGGCTTCACCCTGATCGGCCTGCTGCTGATGGCACGTGCCGACAGCTATCCCTCGATCCTGCTGGCTGCCGCCCTGATCGGCATGGGCTCGTCGATCTTCCACCCGGAAGCCTCGCGGGTGGCGCGCATGGCGGCGGGCGGCCGCTACGGCCTCGCCCAGTCGCTGTTCCAGGTCGGCGGCAACATGGGCTCGGCGGCGGGTCCGCTGCTCGCCGCCTTCATCGTGATCCCTGCAGGACAGCACAGCCTCGTCTGGTTCTCGGGCGCTGCACTGGTCGCCATGATGGTGCTGTTCCAGGTCGGCGGCTGGTATGCGCGTCGCCGCACCGTGCAGAAGCCGGCGGTGCGCGGCGGCGCCGCGGCGACAGGGCTCCGCAATCCCGCGCTCTCGCGCGGGCGCATCATCGCGGCGGTCGCCGTGCTGGTGAGCCTCGGCTCCTACTTCACCTTCTACCTGATCGCCAAGTTCGGCATCGACGTGCAAACGGCGCAGCTATACCTGTTCGCTTTCCTGGTCGGCATCGTCGCCGGCACCATCGCCGGCGGCATGGTCGGCGACCGGGTCGGGCGCATTCCGGTGATGTGGTTCTCGATCGTCGGCGCCCTGCCGTTCGCCCTGATGCTGCCCCATGCCAACCTGTTCTGGACCGGCGTGCTCGCGGTCACGGTGGCGATGATCATGGCCTCGGCGTTTTCCGCCATCCTGGTCTATGCGCAGGATCTCCTGCCCGGGCGCGTCGGGCTGGTCGCCGGCATGTTCTTTGGCTTCTCGTTCGGCCTGGGCGGGCTCGGCGCCGCGGCGCTCGGCCAGATCGCCGATGTCGCCGGCATCGAGGCAGTGTACAAGCTGACGCCCTTCCTGCTGCTGCTGGGCCTGCTCACGGCCTTCCTGCCGCGTCATCTGGGAGGCGCGCCCAAGCCGGCGCGCTGAGTTACCCGCTTACAGAGCTTTTGGGGGCCCGTGTCATGAGCTTCACCATACTCGGCATGTCGCCGGAAGGATTCGTCTTCCTGCATGTCGTCCTGAGCCTGGTCGGCATCATGACCGGTCTGATCGTCCTCGCAGTCATGCTGCAGAACGGCGACCTGGCCGGGTGGAATGCGTTTTTCCTGGTGTCCACCATCCTGACGAGCGTCACCGGTTTCATGATTCCAGCGAAGACGATCCTGCCGTCGCACGTCTTCGGTGCTGTCTCCCTGATCTTGCTGGCGGTGGCGCTGCTTGCGCTCTATGGCCGCAAGCTGGCCGGCCCGTGGCGCGTCACCTATGTCGTGACGGCGCTCATCGCACTCTATTTGAACTGCTTCGTCGTCGTGGTGCAGTCGTTTGGCAAGGTCGCCTTCCTGAAAGGGCAGGCCCCGACCGGAACGGAGGCGCCGTTCGCCATCGCCCAGGCGATCGTCCTGATCCTGTTCCTGGTCGGCGGGTTCCTGGCCATGCGTCGATTCCATCCGCTCGCAAATCGATTGTGAGCACGCGCGTTCGACGCCATGGATTCGCCGATGATCGCCCCGCTCAGCCTCTCGAACCTGATCACGGTGGTTCTCGCCGTCATCTGCCTGTCGACGATCCTGGCGCCTGGCAATGCCTGCCTCTCTCGCCATGGTCGAGGCGATCATCCTGCTTGCGGCCGTGTACGATGCCGACCTCGCCACGGACGCAGCATGGCTGGCCGCCTTGCTTGTCGGCGGCGTCGCCGGGCGCACGCGAGGGTGGGCGTTGGCCATGCAGGTCGACCAGACGTCGAGCCTGATGCGCCAGCGCCAGTCCGCCGATGGCACGATCGCGGCGTCGGCGCTCGTCCTGCTCGCGCTGACCGACTTCACGAGCGCTGCCCTGCAGGAGGTCTGGATCGACCCGGGGCACCTCGCGGCCGCGGCTGCCCTGTTCGCCGGCTTCCTGGGCAGTCGGGCGCTGGCCATGGCGGTGCGTACCACGCGCCTGCCGCATCACGAGCTGCATGCCGCTTGACCGCGACGTCGCGCTCCCTGGCGCGGGCGTCGGCGTCCTGCTGAGCCGGAACACGAGACCCGATGACGAGCGTCTTCCTTCCCCTGGCGATGATTGCCCTGCTGGGCGTGGTTCTGCGGCAGCTCATTCCGTCGATGGAGGACAACCGGCGCGCCATGAATCAGATGGTGCTCTACGTTTTCCTGCCGGCGCTCGTCTTCCATTCGATCATGGGCGTGCCCATCGACCGGCTGCTCTACGAGATCCCGCTGGTCGCGGCGTCCGGCGTCTTCGTCTGCCTGGCCGCGGGATTCCTGGTGTTCCGATTCCTGACGATCCCCGGCCCCACCAAGGGCGCCATGATCCTGGCGGCGGCGTTCGGCAACGTCACCTATTTCGGCCTGCCGGTGCTGCTCGGCACGTTCGTCGGCGAGGCGGCTGAGGTGACGGAGGTCGCCGTGCTCTACGAGGTCACCAAGTCGTCGCTCAACCTGACGATCGGCGCCATGATCGCCATCGCCCATGGCAGCGAGGAGGCGATCACTTTCCGCAAGACCGTGCTGGAGGCGCTGAAGCTGCCGCCGGTCTGGGCGCTCGCCGCCGCCATCGCCTGGAAGGGCACGGGCCTTCCCTGTCCCGCCTTAGTGCTGGACACGACGGCGCTGCTCGCCACCACGGTCACCGGCATCATGATGCTGTCGCTCGGCATGGCGCTGAAGTTCAAGCCGACCCGCCTGATGAGGCTGGCCGTGCCGGTCGCCGCAATCAAGCTCCTCCTGTCGCCGCTCGTCGTCGCCTTGGCGGTCGTCCCGCTCGGCGTCACCGGCATCTACCGCGATGCCGCGATTCTCGAGGGCGCGATGCCGAGCCAGCTCCTGTCGTTCATCATCGCCGGCCGGTTCAAGCTCGACGAGGAGACGATGGCGTTCGTCATCATGGTCGACACCCTCCTGGCCTTCGTCACCCTGCCTCTGGTGCTCGCCCTGCTGCCTTCGATGCGAATTTTGTAGCGTTCGATCCAGAACCGCGCTTTGATGCTCGCCATGGCCCGCCTCAAAGCCTTCGACGAAGAGCGCGCGATCGACGCCGCCGTCGATTGTTTCTGGATGCACGGCTACGAGGGGACCTCGGTGCGCGATCTCGCCGAGGCGATGGGGATCGGCGGCGCCAGCCTGTACAATGCCTTTGGCGACAAGCGCGCCCTGTTCGCCCGCTCCCTCGAGCGCTACGCCGCGCGCTCGATGCGCGAGCGCATCGCCCGGCTCGAGGCCGGCCATCGGCCGAAGGAGGCCATCGCAGCCTTCGTCGACGAGATCGTCGAGCGCTCGCTGAAGGACCCCGACCGCAAGGGCTGCCTGCTGATCAACTCGGCGCTCGACGTGGCGCCGCACGACGCCGAGATCGGGCGCGTGGTGTCGGCCTACCTCGACGAGATACGCGGCTTCTTCCGCCGCAACCTCGAGGCGGCGCGCCAGGCGGGCCAACTGGCGAAGCAGATCGATCCCGATTCGGTCTCCAGCCATCTGCTGGGCGTGGTGGCCGGCATCCGCGTGCTGGCGCGCACGGGTGCCGGGCGACAGCAGCTCGAGGACGTCGCCCGGCCGGCGCTGGCGCTCCTGGGCCGCGCGCGATGATCGGTCATCTCAACGAGCAAGCTCTGCGAGCGCTGGCCGACGACGAGCCCGTCGTCATGCTGAACCTCATGCGCTTTCGCGAGCGATCACTCGACGGCAACGGCAGCGGCTGGGACGCCTACCTGCGCTACAGCGCGCTCACCATCAAGCTGATCAAGGCGCAGGGCGGCACCATCATCTGGACCGGCGATGCCGAAGCGGTGGCGCTGGGCGTTCCGGACCAGCACCGCTGGGACTACGTAGCCCTCGTACGCTATCCCTCGCGCGCGGCCTTTCTCGGCATGATGACCTCGCCGGAGTACGCGCGCGCCAATGTCGAGCGCGAGAACGGCTGCGCCGACCATGCGATCGTCGCCACGCGCGAGACGTATCGGAAATTCACGGCGTAGGAGCAGTCCCCATGGTCAAGCGTCTCAGCGACATGCCCGAGGTCGAGGCGATGCATCTTCGGCGCATCGAATGCCCGGCCTACGACGACACGGCAGCGCTGCCCGGCAGGCCGCTCGACCAGAGACGCGTCGTCATCATCTCGACCGCCGGGCTGCACAAGCGCGGCGACCGGCCGTTCCGGCCGGGCGACGGCAGCTATCGCATCATCCCGGCCGAGACGCCGGCCAACGAGCTGGTGATGAGCCACATCTCGGTGAACTTCGATCGCACCGGTTTCCAGCAGGATCTCAACGTCGCCTTCCCGATCGATCGCCTGCGCGAACTGGTGGACGAACGCCGTGTCGGCTCGATGGCGTCCGTGCACTATTCCTTCATGGGCGCCTTCCCGCCGGCCGCGGCCGAGCCGCATGCCGCGCATCTCGCGGGGCTCCTGAAGGCGGACGGCGTCGACGCCGCCCTGCTCGTCCCGGTTTGACCCGCCTGCACGCGCGCCGTCGGCGCGCTGGGTCATTTCCTCGAGCGGCAGGGCATCCCGACAACCGGCATCAGCCTGGTGCGCGAGCATACCGAGACCGTGCGGCCGCCGCGCGCGCTCTGGGTCACCTTCGAGCTCGGCCGCCCGCTGGGCGCCCCCGACGATCCGCCGTTCCAGCGCCGCGTCGTCGAGGCGGCACTCGACCTGCTGGCCCGCACCGACGGGCCGGTGATCGTCGACTACCCCGAGCACGTGCCCGAGGTCACGGACTTCAGCGGCTGGGCCTGCCCGATCAATCTGGCACCGACCGCCGTCGATTCGCTGGCCGCCGAGATCGATCGGCTGGTCCCCTGGTATGACCGCTCGCGCGACAGGCTCGGCCGCACGACGGTCGGCGTTTCCGGCCTCGACATGCACGCGGCCGGCGCGCTCCTCACGCAGGCGCTCGACGGCGCACTGCCGCCGGCGCAGGCGCTGAAGGAAGCCACCGACGATCTCCGGGCCTACTACCTCGAGGCGGCGGCGGCCTTTCCCGATCCGGGATCGACCGGCATGCGCAAGGAGTGGCTCTGGAGCGAAACGAAGCTCGGCCAGTCCTTGCTCGCGGTGCAGCCCAGGCTCGCCGCGAGCACCGATCCGCAGCACAGGATCCTCGGCAACCTGACTTTGATCCCCGCGACGGAGCGCTGGCGGCTCGCGGGCAACAAGGCTCCCTCGTGAACCGCGGGCGCCGTCCCTGAGGTCGCCGGCGGGTCTCGCCCGCTCATCGCTGGGAGCGTGCCGCTCATAGGCGCGACCTCTGTGGTCCCCCTCCCCAGCTTCGCTGGGGAGACCCCCAGCACGCCGGCGCGCACCACGATGCTGAGAAAATGGTGGCGCTGCGAGAGGGAAGCTCATGGCTGGCACTGGAGTGGCGCGCTCCCAGCGCATTTTCATAGGAGGTGTCGCCGTCTTACGGCGACGGAGGGGTCATGGGCTTCAGACTCGTGGCTCATGACCCCTCCGTCCGCGATGACCCTTCGGCTTCGCTCAGGGCAGGCGCGGACACCTCCCCAGCGAAGCTGGGGAGGAGAACCGAGAATATGAGCGCGCCACTGGTGGCGGAGTTTACTCCGCCAAAGTAGCGCTCTTCTTGCCGATCACACATCCCATGAGCGCCACTGGAGTGGCGCGCTCCCAGCGCTTGACTCGCTCTTCCGGCAATGTGGCGCCCATGGGTGGCGCGGCCCGGGCAACGAATCTGCTATGGTCACGGCCCGGACCATCGGTCGAGCAAAGGAACACCGAGATGAGCAGTGCAAGCAACACCACGGGGCTGCAGCTCCGCTCCCTGATCCGCAAGAGCGGCGAGCTCGAGCTGTCGCTGATCGAGATGCCGATCCCGGAGCCGGGACCGGAAGAGGTGGTCGTGCGCATCGAGGCGACGCCGATAAACCCGTCCGACCTCGGCCTGCTGCTCGGTCCGGCCGACGTCAAGACCGCGACGTCGAGCGGCAGCGGTGCCGGTGTCAAGGTCTCGGCCAAGGTGCCGCAAACGGCGCTGCCGTTCCTGGCGGCCCGCCTCGACCAGTCGATGACGGTCGGCAACGAAGGTGCGGGCACCGTGATCAGGACCGGTTCGTCGGACAAGGCGCGCGCGCTCGAGGGCAAGACGGTGTCGATGGTCGGCGGCTCGATGTACGCCCAGTACCGTCTGCTCCGCGTGCAGGACTGCCAGCCCCTGCCGGCCGGCACGACGGCGGCCGAGGGCGCCTCGTGGTTCGTCAATCCGCTGACCGCGCTCGGCATGACCGAGACGATGAAGCTCGAGAACCACAAGGCCCTGGTCCATACCGCCGCCGCCTCGAACCTCGGCCAGATGCTGAACAAGATCTGCCTCGAGGACGGCATCGGCCTGGTCAACATCGTGCGCAATGGCCAGCAGGCGAGCCTGCTGCGCGGCATCGGCGCGCGGCACGTCGTCGATTCGAGCGCGCCGTCCTTCCTCGACGATCTCACGCAGGCCCTGGTCGACACGGGCGCCACCATCGCCTTCGATGCGATCGGCGGCGGCAAGCTCGCCAGCCAGATCCTGACCTGCATGGAGATCGCCATCAACAAGACGGCGACGACCTACAACCGCTACGGCTCGAGCGTGCACAAGCAGATCTATCTCTACGGCAACCTCGACCTCGGCCCGACGGAGCTGGCGCGCAACTACGGCACTGCCTGGGGCGTCGGCGGCTGGCTGCTGACACCGTTCCTGCAGAAGATCGGCCGCGCCGGCCAGGCGCCGCTGCGCGAGCGCGTCGTCAACAATCTCAAGACCACCTTCGCCAGTCACTACACCAAGGTCGTGTCGCTGCCCGAGGTGCTCGACGTCGCGAACATCGCCGCCTACGCCAAGCGCGCCACCGGCGAGAAGTTTTTGATCGACCCGCAGAAGATGTAGGCCGCTGGCGCTACCAAACGACCTCATCCTGAGGAGCGTCCGAAGGACGCGTCTCGAAGGATGGGCTGACACCTCGTCTGAAGCCCATCCTTCGAGACGGTCGCTACGCGACCTCCTCAGGATGAGGCTATTGATGTCACAGGAGGAGGGCCGTACATGCGTCTCGCCACCAACGACGTGGTCGGCGCCATCGCGACCGGCGTCGATGTCGCCGCGCTCGACGACGCCGGCTTCGCCGCCATCGACGAAGCCCTGCTGAAGCATCAGATGCTGGCGATCCGCGACCAGCGGCTGACGCCCGAGGGCTTCATCTCGTTCGCGCGGCGATTCGGGTCGATCGACCTGCACGTGCTCGATCGCTACTGGATGCCCGGCCATCCCGAGATCTACGTCATCTCCAACATCGTCGAGAACGGCAGGCCGATTGGCAATCCGCGCGAGGGGTTCGGCTGGCACACGGATCTCAACTATTTCGCCAATCCCACGTCTGTCACCCTGCTCTACGGCATCGAGGTGCCGCCCGAAGGGGCCGAGACGCTGTTCGCCGACACGGCCAAGGCCCTGGCCGCCCTGCCCGAGCGGCGGCGTGCCGCGCTGCGGCAGATGTCGGCCCGGCACAGCTACCAGCTGCTGCACGCCTCGCGGCCCTGGCTGCCGCCGATGACACCGGCACAGATCGAGCGGACGCCCGACGTTCACCATCCCATCGTTCGCCGCCATCCGCGCACCGACCGCGAAGGCCTCTACCTCTGCGACTGGTCGAACGTCCGCCTGGACTTGCCGGACGAGACGGAGGCAAGAAGCATGCAGGAGGAGCTGCTCGCCCACATGATCAGGCCCGAGTTCGTCCAGGCGCATCGCTGGCGCGCCGGCGACCTGGTGCTGTGGGACAATCGCACGCTCATCCACACCGCCACCGAGTACGATCGCGAGCGCCATCGCCGCCTGGTCTGGCGTACCTCGGTGCGCGGCGAGGTCCCGTTGGCGAGTGGCGGGATTCTTGCAGCGGCATCGGCCAGCCATTGACCGGATGGGCGCGGAGCGATCTTATCCCGACGGGGAAGAGGAACGTGTCGCGTCTTTCGCCAACACCGTCATCAGGGGGTCCATTCATATGAAACGCTCGACATTCTTGGCCTTGGCCGGCGCGCTGTCGCTCGGCCTTGCAGCGCCATCTCCCGCCACGGCGCAGGCGGACAAGCAGGTCCTGGTGTGGGGAGACACCCTGCCCGCCGGGCTCGATCCGCACGCGATCTTCGACGTGCCGATGCAGTTCGTCCTGCTCAACATGTACGACACGCTCTACCGCTATGTCGGCAATCCGCCCAAGCTGGAGCCCTGGCTGGCGTCGGGCTACACGGTCAGCGAGGACGGCCTCACCTGGAGCCTCAAGCTCGTCCCGGGCGTGAAGTTCCAGGATGGCAGCCCGCTCACCGCAAACGACGTGGTCTTCAGCTTCCGCCGCCTGCTCGGCATGAAGCGCGGCCCGGCCGGCGCCTTCCTGCCGGTGCTCAAGCCCGAAGGCGTGACGGCGCCGGATGCCGGTACGGTCCGTTTCGTGCTCGACAAGCCCTATGCGCCCTTCCTGGCGGCACTCCCGCTGGTCGCCATCGTCAGCCAGAAGCAGGTCGAGGCCAACGTCAAGGACAACGACTTCGGCAGCGCCTGGCTCTCGGCCAACGGCGCCGGCAGCGGCGTCTATCGCGCCGATCCGGCGACCTACCGGCCGCGCGAGGCGCTCGACCTTCTGCGCAACAAGGACCACTTCAAGGGCTGGGGACACAATCCCAAGCCGATCGATATCGTCCGTTCGCGCCCCGTCGCCGAGACCTCAACCCGCGTGCTGGCGCTGATGCGCGGCGAGATCGACGCCACCGATTCCTACCTGCCGACCGACCAGGTCGAGCGGGTGGAGAAGAACGCCCGCACGCGCGTGGCGCGCGACGAGTCGATGCGCATCTTCATCATCCGGATGAACAACAAGAAGCCGCCGTTCGACAACATCAATGCGCGCAAGTGCTTCGCCTCGGCGTTCAACTACGAAGGCTTCAACAACGTCATCCTGAAGGGCCTGGTCGATCGCAACCCGGGACCGAACCCGCGCAACCTGTGGGGCAACCCGCCCGATCTCAAGGGCTACAAGTACGACATGGCGGCCGCCAAGGCGTTCTGCGACAAGGCCAAGGCCGAGGGCGCCAAGCTCGATCGCGAGGTCGAGATCCACATTCAGAGCGAGCTCGAGCAGACCTCGCAGTCGGCGCAGATGTTCCAGGCCGACCTGCAGAAGCTCGGGATCAAGATGAAGATCGTGCCCAGCACCTGGCCGCAGATCACCTCGGCGACCACCAAGCCAGAGACCTCGCCCGACCTGTGGATCCACTGGGTCAGCACCTACTTCGTCGATCCCGAGAACTGGATCGGCCAGATGTACGACAGCCAGTTCCATGGCACCTGGAAGGCGTCGGCCTACTACACCAACCCCAAGGTCGACGAGCTGCTGCGCAAGGCGCGCTCGACCAGCACCCAGCCGGAGCGCCAGAAGCTCTACGAGCAGGCAACCACGATCGTCGTCGAGGATTCGCCGGACATCTGGGTCTACAACACCATCCAGCTGCGCGGCCTGTCCAAGCGCGTGCAGGGCTACCAGTTCAGCCCGGTCGGCAGCGGCGGCGACCTGCGCTGGATGTCGCTGGCGGAGTGAGAGCACGATATCGGAGTTCAAGTCCTCCTAGTAAGAAACTGGCGGCTTGCCGCCAGTTTCTTGACCCGGCGGGTCGGCCTTGGGCCGGTGGGGAACTCCTATGAAGATCGGGGCGGGTACCGGCCCGATCTTCACAGCATCGTGGTGCACGCCGGCGTGCTGGGGGTCTCCCCAGCTTTGCTGGGGAGATGTCGCCGTCTTACGGCGACAGAGGGGTCATTGCCGGGAGCGCGCCACTCCAGTGGCGCTCATGGGATGTGTAATCGAAGAAGATTGCGCCACTGGAGTGGCGCGCTCCCAGCCATGAGGTTCATGACCCCTCCGCCCCGTGTGACGGGGCACCTCCCCAGCTTCGCTGGAGAGGAAAACAGAAGGTAACCGCGTGCTTCGTTTCCTGATCCGGCGGCTGCTGCTGGTGATCCCGTCGCTCGTCGGCCTGATGGTGCTGACCTTCGTGCTGGTGCGCGTCGTGCCGTCCGATCCGGCGGCGACGCTGGCGGGCGAAAACTCGACCCGGCAGCAGATCGAGGAGATTCGTGCCAAGTACGGCTTCGACCGGCCGCTGTACGAGCAGTTCGTGGTCTATGTCGGCCAGGTCCTGTCGGGCGATCTCGGCAACTCGGCCTTCTCCAACCGGCCGGTCTCCGGTGACGTGCTGCGCACGCTGCCCGCGACAATCGAGCTGATCTTCATCGCCCTGCTGCTCGCCACCGTGATCGGCATCCCGCTCGGCACCCTGGCGGCGGTGCGCCACAACGGGCTGCTCGACCATGTCGTCCGGGTCGCGACGGTAGGCGGCCTTGCCGTCGCGTCGTTCTGGTTCGCCATCATGCTGCAGCTGTTCTTCTCGATGGAGCTCGAATGGCTGCCGTTGCGCGGCCGCATCGGCGTCAATGTCGGGGCGCCGCCGACGGTCACCGGCTTCTTCCTGATCGATTCCCTGCTGGCCGGCAGCTGGACCCAGTTCACCAGCAGCCTGCGCCACATCGCCATGCCGGCGATCACGCTGGCCATTCCGGCACTCGCCACCATCGCACGCTTCGCCCGCGCCGGCGTGCTCGACACGCTGCAGCGCGACTTCGTGCAGTACGAGACGGCGATCGGCTATCCGCACCATCGGATCATCTGGGTCTACGTGCTGCGCAACTCGGTGATCGCCGCCGTGACCCAGGTCGGGCTGCTGTTCGGCGCCCTGATCTCGAGCGCCGTCGCAGTCGAGGCGATCTTCGACTGGCCGGGCATCGGCAGCTACGCCGTGCAGGCGATCCTCAGCAGCGACTACAAGGCAGTGCTGGCCGTTACCCTCGTGGTCGGCGTGATCTATGCCGTGGTCAATATCGCCGTTGACCTGGTGCACGGCCTGCTCGATCCGCGCGTCGCCGAGCAGCTATGAGACTGATTGTCCTGAAATTCCTGCGCGACACGCCGGCCGTGCTGGGGCTTGCCATCGTGGTGTTCGGCCTGTTCGTGGCAATCTTCGCCAACCAGCTCGCGCCCTACCCCGACGCGGCCTTTTCCTCCAACCTGCTGCAGCGCTTCAAGCCGCCGTCGGCCGAGCACTGGTTCGGCACCGACAACCTCGGCCGAGACATCTTCAGCCGGGTGATCCTGGGCACGCGCAGCGCCTTCGTGATCGCCCTCGCGGTGGTCGGCTCGGCCATGCTGATCGGCGTGCCGCTCGGCCTGCTGGCAGGCCATCTCGGCGGCTGGCGCACCGAGGCGATCATGCGGGTCACCGACATCGTGCTGGCAGTGCCGCAGCTGATCCTGGCGCTAGCCCTGGCGCAACTGATGAAGCCTGGCCTGATGACGGCAATGGTCGCGCTCTCGCTCACCTACTGGCCGTTCTTCACCCGCACCGTCTATGCCGAGACACGGCGCCTCAAGTCGTCTCTCTTCGTCGAGGCATTGCAGGGCGTCGGCGCCTCGACGACGCGCATCCTGTTCCTGCACGTGCTGCCCAATGCCGCCTCCCCGATCATCGTGCGCGCCACCATCGGCATGGGCTTCACCATCCTGACCGCGGCCGTGCTGGGCTTCCTCGGCGTCGGCGCCACGCCACCCGACCCCGACTGGGGCCTGGCGATCGCCGAAAGCAGGAAGTTCCTGCCCGAGACCTGGTGGTTCGCGACCTTCCCGGGCCTCGCCATCCTGATCGCCGTGCTGGGCTTCAACCTGCTGGGCGACGGGCTGCGCGACCTGGTCGATCCCCGGCTGCGGCGGTCGCGATGACGGAACCGTTGCTTCGCGTCACGAACCTCGCCGTGTCGATCCGCGGCGACGAGGGCACGGCGAGCATCCTCGACCGCGTCGATCTCGTCATTCCCAAGGGCCGCATCGTCGGCGTGGTGGGCGAATCGGGTTGCGGCAAGTCGACCCTGATCAAGGCCGTCCTCGGCGTGCTGCCGCCGCGTTCGCGGGTCGAGCGCGGCGAGATCGTGTTCGAGGGGCGCGACCTCGCCCGCCTCGATCCGGCAATCCTGGCGCGCGAAGTGCGCGGCTCGGCGATCGGCTTCATCCCGCAGGACCCGTTCCTGGCGCTCAACCCGGTGTTCCGGGTCGGTGCCCAGATGCTGGAAACCATGCGTTGGCACGCACCGGCGCAGTGGAAGGGCCAGCATCGCCAGCGCCTGGTGAAGCTCCTGGGCGCGGTGCAGGTGCCCGACCCGGAAGGCGCCCTCGAGCGCTATCCGCACGAATTCTCCGGCGGCCAGCGCCAGCGCCTGCTGATCGCCGCCGCGCTGTCCTGCCAGCCTCGCCTGCTGATCGCCGACGAGCCGACCACGGCGCTCGACGTCACGACGCAGCAACAGGTGCTGAAGCTCCTGCGCGACCTGGTGGCCGAGCTCGACCTCTCCATGCTGTTCGTCACCCACGATTTCGGCGTCGTCGCCCAGCTCTGCGACGAGGTGAGCGTGATCTATGCCGGCCAGACCGTCGAGGCCGCGCCGACGCGCGGGCTGATCGACGGTGCCGCCCATCCCTACGCCCGCATGCTGCTGGCCTGCCATCCCGACCGCGCCCTTCGCGCCACCTCCCGGCTGTCGCTTCCATCCGCGCTGCCCGCTCGCCGTTGCCGAGTGTGCGGCAGGGAGGCCGGACCTGCTGGCCCAATCGATGGGCCACACGGTCGCCTGCCCGCGCTACGAGCTTCCTCTGCCGGAGGCCGCGGCGTGAGCGACGCCTTGCTCGCGGCAACGTCCAGCCAAACTGGCGCCGGCGCTAAGCCCCAAAGGGACCTCACCCTGAGGAGCGGCCCGGAGGGCCGCGTCTCGAAGGGTCGGCAACGGGTCGGGGCGTGCGACACCGCTATCCTCGCAACCCCCTATGTGGCCCATCCTTCGAGACGGCCGCTACGCGGCCTCCTCAGGATGAGGATTTTGTTGGGCCGTCGTCCGATATTGGCATCCAGCTACGCCCGCCTCCGTCACGCCCTCGCCCTGCCGAAGGCCGCAGCGTGAGCCAGCCCCTCCTCGAGGTGCGCAATCTCGTCACCGTCCTCGGCCAGCGCACCGATTTCCTCGGCCGCGGGCTGCGCGGCGTCCGTGCGCGGCGAGATCGTCGGCCTGGTGGGCGAGTCGGGCTGCGGAAAATCCACGCTCGCCCGCACCATCCTGGGCGTGCAGCGCGAGCATGCCGGCGAGATCCTGCTCGACGGCCGCGCGGTCGGCGGCCTCGCGCCGTCGGTCGCGCGGCGAGCGCGCAAGGACATCCAGTACGTCCACCAGGACCCCGGCGCCGCGCTCGATCCGTGGTGGTCGATCGGCCGCACGCTGGAGGAAGGGCTGACCATCCTCGGCAACAGGTCCGCCGCCGACCGGCGCGAGCGCGTGCGCCGCGCGCTCGGCGAGGTCGGGCTCGACCCGGCCATGGCCGGTCGCTATCCGCACGAGCTGTCGGGCGGCCAGCTGCGCCGTGTCGGCATTGCCCGCATCCTGGTGCTGGAGCCGCGCCTGGTGCTGCTCGACGAGCCGACCGCCGGCCTCGACCTCTCGGTGCAGGCCACGGTGCTGCGTCTGCTGCGTGACCTGCGCAGCCGGCTCGGCCTCACCTACCTGTTCATCAGCCACGACCTCGCCGTCGTCCGTGCCCTGTGCGACCGCATCGCCATCATGTACCTCGGCCGAATCGTCGAGATGGCCGATACCGAGCAGGCCTTCAACGCGCCGCGGCATCCCTACACGCGCGCCCTGCTCGCCGCCTCGCCGCGCCTCGACAGCACGCTGGTGACCGACGTGCCGGTGCTCGGCGAGCCGCCCAAGCCGGGCGCCGTGCCGGCCGGCTGCGCCTTCCACCCGCGCTGCAATCACGCGCAGCAGCAATGTTCCCATCGCAGGCCAGAACCGGAGATGATCAGCGCTTCGCATCTGGTCAGTTGCCTGCGATGGCGCGATCTTCCAGCTTACACAGTCCCGAGCAGGTCATGAACGACACCAGCCCCCCGGCCCTCCCTACCGTCTGCGATCCCGTAACCCTCGAGATCGTGCGCGGTGCGCTGCGGGCGGCGCAGAGCGAGATGGAAGCGCTGATCGAGCGCACGGCGATGTCGCCGTTCATCCGCGAGAAGAAGGATTTCTTCGCCGCCCTGTTCGACGGCCGCGGCAAGCTGGTGGTCGGCAGCAACCTGCCGGCGTTCGGCGACATCGTGGGGCCGATCGCCGAGTACTATCCGCTGAAGGACATGCAGGCAGGCGACCTCTACTGGTACAACGACTGCTACCTCAGCAAGGGCGCCGTCTCGCACACGCCCGACCAGGTGTTCGTGGCGCCGATCTTCGCCGAGGGCGAGCTGGTGGCCTTCGCCCATTCGTGGGCGCACTTCAACGACGTCGGCGGCCTGCGCCCGGGCTCGCTGTCGCCCGACTGCGTCGACATCTTCCAGGAAGGCATCATGGTGCCGCCGATCCGGCTGGCACGCGACGGCGTCTTCAACGAGGAAGCGCTGCGCATCTTCTATCGCAACTCGCGCTTCCCGGCGATGATCCAGGGCGACACGCGCGCCGCCGTCGCCGCGGTGCGGCTGGGCGAGAAGCGCCTGCTCGAGCTGTTCGAGCGCTTCGGCAAGGCGCGCATGACCGACGCCTTCCGCCAGCTGATCGAGCGCAGCGAGCGCACCATGCGCGAGCGATTGCGCGCGCTCGCCGCGCCGGGCGTGTATCGCTTCACCGACATGATCGATTCGGACGGCCAGGGCAACGGTCCGATCCGCCTGCGCTACAAGCTCACGGTCGGCGACAATCACATCAGCCTCGACTGCAGCGACAGCGACGACCAGACGCCCGGCCCGGTCAACTTCCTGATGGCGCCACAGGTGCCCAGCACCGTGTTCGGCCTCTACCTGCTGGGCGGCGATCCGGACAATCTGCTGAACGACGGCGCCGTGCGGGTGATCGACGAGGTGATCACGCGGCCGGGCTCCATCCTGCAGCCCAAGTTCCCTGCCCCGCTCGGCCTGCGCGGCGTCACCCTGATGCGCAACGTCGCGGCCTGTCTCGGCCTGATCAACGTCGCCACCGGCGGCCAGGCGCCGGCTGCCCATGCCGCCTACGTCATCTGGTACCTGCGCGGGCAAAAGGAGGACGGTTCGCTGTTCCTGATGTCCGACGGCATTGGCGTCGGTTACGGCGCGCGACCGACCGACGACGGCATCGATGCGGTCTATCTCGTGGCGCAGGAGAACTATCCGGCCGAGTTCCTCGATTCGGTGTACCCGGTGCGCCTGCGCCGCTACGCCATCCACTGCGATACCGGAGGGCCGGGCCGATGGCGCGGCGGCTGCGGCATCGTGCGCGAGGTCGAGGTGCTGGCGCCCGAGGCGATCGTGTCGGTGCGCATCGACGGCGTCGAGAACCCGCCGTGGGGCGTGGCCGGCGGCAAGAGCGGCGGCCCGGGCCGCATCGTCATCAATCCGGGGCGCGCCGACGAACGCCTCATCCCGCCGATCAGCGACGGCACGATCGTCAAGCGCGGCGACGTCATCCGGCTCGAGACCGGCGGCGGCGGCGGCTGGGGTCACCCGTTCGATCGCGAGCCCGAACGCGTGCTCGACGACGTGCTGGGTGGCTTCGTGTCACGCGAGGCCGCCGAGCGCGAGTACGGCGTGGTGCTGACCGCCGACGGCCGCACCGTCGACTCCGCAGCGACCGAGAAGGCGCGCCAGCAGAGACCCCAGGCCCGGCTGTTCCATCGCCGCGAGTACGCGGACGTGCTGACATGAACGCAGGCGATCTCGGCTCCGCCCGCCCGCGCACGATCCTGGGTATCGACACCGGCGGCACCTTCACCGACGTCACGGTGCTGGACATCGAGACTGGCCGGCTGTGGACGGCCAAGACCTCGACCACGCCCGCCGATCCGTCGCTGGGCTTCATCAACGGCGTGCGCGATGGCCTTGCCGCCGCCGCAGCGCAACCCGGCGACGTCGGCCGGGTGCTGCATGGCACGACCGTCGCCACCAACATGATCCTGGAAGGCAAGGGTGCGGCAGCCGGGCTGATCACCACCCTGGGCTTTCGCCACGTGCTCGAGATCGGCCGCCAGGACATCCCGCGGCGCGCCAACATGTTCGCCTGGGTGAAGCCGCGCCGCCCGGTGACGCCCGACCGGGTCTTCGAGGTGGCCGGTCGGCTGGGCCCCGACGGCAGCGAGATCGAGCCGCTCGACGAGGCAGCGATACGCGGCGCTGCCAGCACCTTGCGCGCGGCGGGCGTGCAGGCGATCGCGATCTGCTTCCTCCATAGCTACGCCAGCGCCGCGCACGAGCAGCGCGCCGCTTCGCTGGTCCGCGAAGAGCATCCCGATGCCCTGGTCTCGATCTCGAGCGAGGTGCTGGCGGTATTCCGCGAGTACGAGCGCAGCATGGCGACGATCCTCAACGTCTATGTCATGCCGGTGATCTCGGCCTATGTCGGCCGGCTCGAGGAGCGCCTGCGCGAGGCCGAGATCGCAGCGCCCTTGCTGCTGATGAAGTCGAGCGGCGGCGTCGCCGGCACCTCGACGGTGCGGCGCGCGCCGGTGGAAACGGCGCTGTCCGGCCCCGCCGCCGGCGCGGTCGGCATGGCCTTTGTCGGCGCCGCGGCCGGCTACGGCGACCTGATCGGCGTCGACATCGGCGGCACCTCGGCCGACATCAGCCTGATCAAGGACGGCAAGCCCAGCGTCACCGTCAACGGCCGGGTCGGCGAGTGGCCCCTGCCGCTGCCCATGGTCGACATCGTCACGATCGGCGCCGGCGGCGGCTCGATCGCACGGGTCGGCCGGTCCGGCGCGCTCACAGTCGGCCCGCAGAGCGCCGGCGCCAATCCCGGCCCGTGCTGCTACGGCCGCGGCGGCAGCGAGCCCACCGTCACCGATGCCCATCTGGTGCTCGGTCATCTGCCGCCCTGGCTGCTCGACGGCAGCTTCCGGCTCGATCTCGAGGCGGCAGAGCGGGCCGTTGCCACCAAGGTCGCGGAACCGCTGGGGCTCGACCTGATGGCCGCCGCCCGCGGGATCCTGGCGATTGCCGACAGCCACATGGTGGGCGCGATCCGTGTCGTCTCGATCGAGCGCGGCCGCGATCCGCGCGACTTCGTGCTGGTGCCGTTCGGCGGCGCCGGGCCGCTGCATGGCGGTGCGCTGGCGCGCCTGCTCGACATCCGCACCCAGCTGATCGCGCCGTCGCCCGGCGTGCTGTCGGCGCTCGGCCTTCTGGTATCGGACCTCAAGGCCGATTTCGCCCGCACCTGCCTGCAGCAGCACGGCCATTTCGACGTCGCCCAGATGGCGGCGACCTTCACCGGCCTGCAGGCCGAGGCCGAGCGCTGGTTCGAGACCGAGAGCGTGCCGGCGGCGGCACGCAGGACGGCGTGGAGCGCCAGCCTGCGCTACGAGCACCAGGGCTTCGAGCTGACGGTCGACTGGCCGGGCACCGAGGTCAGCGAGGCGGCGGTGGCCGAGGTGCTGCGCCGCTTCCACGACCTGCACCGCACGCTTTACACCTTCGCCCAGGAGGACACGCCGGTCGAGATCGTGACCTTGCGCGTCTCGGCGAGCGGCGCCCTGCCGCAGCCGCAGCTCAGCGAGCTGGCGCCGGGCGGCGATCCGCGCGAGGCGATCGTCGCGCGCCAGTCGATCAATCTCGAGAGCGGCATCGTCGAGGCGCCGGTCTATGCGCGCTCGCGCCTCGGCGCCGGTGCGCGCATCGCCGGCCCGGCGATCCTGACGCAGCTCGACGCCACCACCCTGCTGCTGCCGCGCCAGACCGCCGAGGTCCATCCGACCGGCAGCCTGATCGTGCGGGAGGACTAGAATGCTGCCATGGAGGGGACACTTCTCGGGTCGAGGCACTTCTGCGCCGATCGGGGACAAGTGCCGTTGATGGCACGTGGTCGTGGCCGCAGGAGCGAACCAACCCGGTTACCCAGCCGACCAATTCCTGCGGTGCTGTGATAGTGCGTGGGGGTAAGGCTCCGTACGACGT
>LNFM01003712.1_pt1 | contig 42216 bp, 49 predicted proteins | sample 596031 | NCBI WGS metagenome assembly LNFM01 (sample SAMN04254537, study PRJNA301005) | activated carbon metagenome | isolation source: dual media filters at the Ann Arbor, Michigan drinking water treatment plant | place: USA: Ann Arbor
GTGATGCCAGAGCAGTGGAAGCGAGTGCCAGACCTATGGCTAACTTACGCATCTACTTTCCCCTTTTCTTTCTTAGGAACGGAAATTCGAGAACGCAGGTCTATCGATTCTGTTCCATCTATGCAAGCAACTATGTATTCAAACTGTTGCCAAAATGTCGCTAATGTCGAGAATTAGAAAGGAAATTTCGGACGGCGATTGTAGGTGATGGCAATCAATTTGTAACATATCCTAAAGCTCTAAGATGCTCAGGCAGCGCAGTTATTGCAACCCTCGCCTCAACATCGATCATAGCACCACCAGCCGGGTTGGGGATTGCCGGGGGCGAAACCGACGGACCATCGATGTAGGCCAGGTCCAACCCGCACGACAACAACCTTATCCGCATACCTTCAGAAGCAACGCATCGATCCGCGCCAGTGCCTTATTATACGTAATTTCTTTTTGCGCCTGGCTAACCGCCAGCTGCGGCAGTTGATGGCGAGCTGTTTCAAGTTCTGGCATTGTCATTTACTCCGAACGTCGATTTAGGTCAGATTAAGCTGATCAGCAACGGTTCCGACCGCGCATGTCGTCCGATTTGCGAAATTTGCGCGGTGACAAGCGAAATTGCCGATATTCCGGAAGATGCCCACTCGCTTGCACTGAAGGTCTGATTGGCGGATGAAACCGTCCGTGACCCGAATGGAACGCCATCTGCACTCAAGGCAACCAGATATTGCTCTTGCGGTTCGGCCATCATTTGATCGACCCCGTCGCGCCAGCCATAGTCTATTCTGGATCGACGTACACATTGCAGCTTGACCGAACCATCACTCAAGCGCTCGAACCTGCCATGAACAGGGGTCAGCGGATTTGACGCCAGCGCCCGTATGGTTGTCGTGTCTGAAACTGGCACCACATCGCCTATGCCAAGTGCCTCCAGAATCACTGTATCGTCCTGTAATAATGACCGTTCCTCAACCAACCGTGCGCTAACCTGTTCAATAAGTAGAAACGGCTGCCCGCCGCGTGCGAAGGGAACCAAAGCGTCGGACTGGAAACATCCGCGGCGGAGGTGGGAGAGATGGTAGATTCTGTTACCCAGCGCCCGGCAATTCCCAAAGCGAAGAAACTCGCCATCAAGCCAAAGAGCGTCGAACTATCGGTTTTTTTACCGATATGGTTATTTTATCTGGATATTACGAGCCCAATCGTCATCATTTTCATCATCCCGCCCCGATCTGCGCCGAACTTCATAGCGGTCGTCATAGCGGCGATAGTCATCATCGTTGCTGGTGACCTTGCCATAGCGCTTGCCGTCGCGGTAAACCCAACGATCGTCATCGCGATAGGTCCGGCGCGACACGCTGCGCTCGCAATATCTGTCCTCGCAGTAAGTGTCGACCACGCGGTCGCGCACGACGCCGTTGTTGGCCGAGCTGTTGCTGCTGGTACTCGAAGACTGGCTTCCCGCCTGTGCAGGCGCGGTCAGCAGCACGGCACCTGCGGCGGCAATGACCATCGACTGAAGAGTTCCACGCATATCTGCTTCCCTTTGATGCACCGAATAGCGCTGGAAAGCAGACTATGGCGAGACGCTCGAACCCGCGATGAACGAAAATGTCAGGCGGCGTTCACTTCACCGTCCATCAATTGCGCGGCAATTTCTTCCATACTGCCCGCCACCAGCAACGGCTGCCCGCCGACAATGCCGATCTGCGTCTGGCCGTTTTCGGCAGACCGCAGCCACGCGACGTTCGACGCCACCACGAGATAATTCCCGCCGCGCGAGTGGAGTGCTATAAATTTCATGGACCATGTCTCCTAAGGAGAGTCAGCTTAGGCATCAGATGTGATGTTTGGATTAACGCATGCCTTCAAAACCGAACCATCTCACTATTGCCATTTGGCATTATTTATATCATATAATGCCATATTGAGGTGAAAGATGGCTGAATTACTCCGCGTTAACACACTGGCTCCCACATTCCGGCCTGAACCGGTGACCGATACCGAGGCGGCGGCGATGTTTCGCGCGGCGGTCAAGTTGTTCGCCAAATGGGATTTGACCGACGAACGGGCCGCGACATTGCTCGACTTGCCTCTGCGCTCCTACCGCCGGTGGAAGGCGGGCGAGCAGGGCCGGATAGACCGTGATGGCAAGGCGCGATTGTCCAATCTGATGGGCATTCACAAGGCGCTGCGCACTATCTTTCGCGACGCCGGTCGGTCCTATGACTGGATCAAGGCGCCTAACACGGCCTTTGGCGGACAGTCGGCGCTTGATATCATGCTCGGCGGAGAGTTGACCGACCTGATGCGCGTACGCCGCTATCTGGATGCCGAGCGCGGCGGCTGGTGATTGACGCCGCTAACGTCCCGAAGACGCGGGTCAAATGGCAACGAGCGGTGCGGATCATCCGCAGCATCTATCCGCCCATCGACCTGTTCGAGGATATCGCCGACCCCGCCGACTGGCCCCTACTGATTTCCGCCGAACAGAAAACCAACCCGCGCATCATGGCAAATATCGGCAATCTCGATCTGGTGCCACCCCAGCGCCGCGTCGGCGGCAACGGCACATCCTTCCTAATGGCCCCGTTCACCCATGTTAGCCCCGACCGAAAAAGCCGGTTTAGCGACGGCAGCTACGGCGTGCTGTATGCCGGTAACAAATTCGAGGTCGCCTTGTTCGAAACCGTGCATCACCACGCCCGCTTCTTGGCGCGCACCAACGAGGCACCGGGATGGACCTCGCAGTTCCGTGAGATACTGCTCAACATCGACGCAAAACTGCACGATCTGCGCGTGCCAAATCCCGAATATGCCGCAGCATTACACCCCGAAGATTACGCCCCCAGCCAGGCCTTGGCAGCAAGCCTGCGCACCAGCGGATCAAACGGCATAACCTACCCCAGCGTTCGCCTAATAGGCGGCGAATGCGCGGCGCTGTTCTATCCAGACCTAGCGAGTGGCCCGAGACAGGGGCGACATCTGGATTATCACTGGGATGGGACACGCGTCGATTACTATCGTGATGCTGGGAATGGGGAGGTTTTTCGGATTTTGGAGTAGGAGGCTAAGCCGTATGAATTCACGCATGTCTGCTTTCGACTACTATTCGGACGTCAAACGAGCTTGTAATTGTGCATTGTAGCAGCCGTAGGGCGAGGATCTGCTTCGGACGCCAAAGACCGGTATAAAGCATTGGCCGGCCCGTTATCATGCTCGCTCAGCACCCATGCTTCTGTGCAACCAATTTTTCGGCCGTGTTCCAGCATCAAGGCCATAAGTCGCTTTGCTATGCCGTTTCCTCGCCAGCCCGGCGCAACGCCGACCTCGTTGATCCAAAGTTCTCGCGCCTTATCGGGAAGAAAATAATCGACGGCCGAAACGAAGCCGACAATCATGTGGTCATCGGACGCAATCACAATGTGATGCCGCTCATCCCGCAAAAGCGCCACAACCGATGACGATGAGACTGCATGATCGAAAACGTGCGGTGCGATGCGGCCAAATATGGCGGCGCTGGTGTGGTCAGCAAGGAAGTATGTGATCGACACAAGTATACATTAGCACGTTAAAAGCTTCCTGTCCGCGCCCAACGGCATAGAAGACTAAACGCTACCGAAGCATTACCTACGAGCATCGTCGCCGTATCCGCAAGGAGTTGCCAATGAAACGCCCCCTCACCACCGCCGCCACTGTCTATTTCCTCACGCTGTTTGCCTTGGGCTTTGTCCTCGGCACCGTCCGCGTGCTGATCGTTGTGCCGCAGATCGGGGACTTGGCCGCGACGTTGATGGAGGTGCCAGTAATGTTGGGCGCGGCGTTTTTCCTGTGCCGCTGGGTGGTCGGGCGTTGGCAGGTGTCGCCTGACTTGGCAGCGCGCGGGGCAATGGCGCTGTGGTTTCTGCTGCTGCTCGTGGTATTCGAAACGCTGCTCGGGATTGCGCTGTTCGGGCGAACGCTGGCTGAAATTTGGTCGGGGCTGGCAACGCCCGCCGGGCTTATCGGCTTGACCGCGCAAGCCATCGCCGCGCTGCTACCGTTATTTGTCGGCAGGCGTGGCTAAGGCGAATTTATCCATCCCTTCGGATAGCTTCGCGAGATATTGCCAGGCGATTTAAATTAGCTACTGGTTCGAAATGCGCTTAAGGCTGCCGGGAATAGCCGGGCGAATGCGGCTTTGGGGAATACCGCATGTTGATGAAAGCAGATTTGACCGCCGAGACGCTTGCCTCTGTGCTCGAACAAAGCTCCGACTGCATCAAGCTGATCGGGCTCGAGGGCGAAGTGATATGGATGAACCCCAATGGCTTGTGCGCGATGGAGATCGACGATTTCGCTGCTGTCGAAAACCGGCCGTGGGACGAGCTGTGGCCCGAGGCGTCGCGCGCTGCGGTGCGCGCGGGGCTGACCAGCGCGGCGCTCGGCAATGTTGCGCGGTTCGAAGATAACTGTGCAACAGCCAAAGGCGTCATGAAACGCTGGAGCGTCAGCATCTCACGCGTCGAAAATGGCAATCGCGAACATGTTGGCTATCTCACCACCTCGCGCGATATCAGCAATATCGGAATATGCCCGCGCTGTGGCGGGCCGTCGGCGGCTTAAACCAGCCCGAGCATCTTGCGCTCGCGCCGGATCCAATCGGCAAAGCTTGGCCGTGCGTGCATCGCGGCAAGATAAGCGGTCAGTTTGGGATAGGCGTCTGCATTGGGGACATATCCGGCATGGGCGGCGTTGACGAACGGGCTGGCGACCGCGATGTCGGCAAGCGTCAAGCTCTCGCCGACCAGATAGCCCGACGGGCGGATGACCACTTCAAGATAATCGCAGACCGGCGCCATGTCGGACTCGCCCTTTGCGGCGGCGGCATCGTCGCCGGGCTTGCCCATGAATTTGGGCGAAACAACGCGGTTGAAGAATATGGGCCCGGCGGCGGAGGTCAGGATCGTGTCGGCGAATTCATCAAACCAGATGGCGCGAGCGCGGTTTGCGGGATCGGCGGGGATTAAAGGCACTTCGGGATGCTTGGCGTCGATATAGCTCACGATCGCGGTCGAATCCGAGATGCTGAAATCGCCATCGGTGAATCCGGGCATTTTGCGGAACGGGCTGCATGCCAGGAAGTCCGGGTTCTGGTCGCCAAGGCCGATGGGCACCAATTCGAGCGCGACGCCCTTTTCGGCGGCGAAGGCCAGGACCTTGCGGACAAAGGGGGAAACCGGCGCGCCGTACAAGATCATGGTTGCTCTCCATAGAATGGCCGGAATCGGCCTCGCCGCGCACACTGCCAAATAAGTAGCAGATTGCAACGGTTAATGCCTCGATGGAACTAATTCCTGCACCGGTGCTTCTTGCCGCACTGTTACTACCAAAGGGAGACATATCATGATTGAAGAACGCATCACCGAAACCACCGACGCACAGGGCAATGTTGTCGAACGCACAATCGAGCGTGACACGGGTCCCGCCGCGGTTACTGTCAACACAGCACCTGAAAAATCAGGCGGCGGCTTTGGCGGCATGATCGCGATATTGCTGCTGTTCGCGCTCGCGGTTGGCGCCTATTTCCTGTTCGCTAACAGCGACAGCGAAGTCCGCAAAGATAACGCAGTAGCCGAAGCTGCCGACAATGTCGGTGCCGCTGCTGAAAAAGCAGGCAATGCGGTCGAAAAAGCCGCCGAGAAGATCGTCGAATAAGGCAATCCCAATTTAGTCCACTTGGCCGCGCGCAGGTTTCTTCCCCCAACCCGGAACCTCGCGCGGCATTTGTTGTTTTGTGTGGATGAACATTCCGCATAACGCCCTCATCCTCGTTGTCGATGGTTCGACAATGCTTTTTCTTCGTAATCAGGGACAGGGAGGAAACCTCGACCTTGTAAGCGAAGCGCAACATCAGCGTGACGATCAGGACGGCTCAGCGCCGACCAGCGGACGCGGAGGGGCATCAGTACACGAAGGCGACTATCAGCAACTTGATGAAAATCGCTATGCCGCCGATGCCGCCGACCAATTACGCATGCGTGCGCTGGCTGGCGATTTTGAAGCTCTAGTAATCATAGCTCCGCCCAAGACATTGGGCGAACTGCGCAAGCATCTGCACAAGGAAGTCGAAAGCCGCATCGTTATGGAACTGCCCAAGGAAATGACTAACCGCCCACTACCGGATATCGCAGCGATGCTGACGGGGCGCAGCGACGTAGCGGACTAATTCCCGCTTTGCCCTCATTGAAAAGCGCGCCATAAAGACCGCGCAAATATTCAAGAGGGCATTTTGGCCGAAATCCTGCTTTTCATTGGCTTACTCGGCCTCGGGTTGATGCTGCATCTGGCGCGTGCCGATCTCAAATATCTACACCGCCGGGTTGAAGAACTTGAAGGCCGGTTGAGCTTTGGAGCGCAACCTTCGGTAGGCGCTGCCGAACCGCCATTACCGGACGCCCCACCGCGCGTGATGGCGAAAGTGAGAAGCGCCGCAACGGTTATCGCCCGGTCCCCCGCTGAAACAACGCCCCCACCCGACCCAAAATCACCACGCAAATCGCTCTTCGCGGACCTTAGCTTCGAAAGCCTGGTCGGCGGTAAGCTGCCGATCTGGGTCGGCGGGATATCATTGGTGTTCGCAGGATTTTTCCTCGTGCGGTATACGATTGAGGCCGGACTGTTCGGACCCGGCGCGCGTTCAATAACGGCGACGGTATTCGCGCTTGCCATGATCGCGATGAGCGAACTCGGAGGCAGGCTCCCTAAAATCGGCGCGAGCTTTGCCGCCGATCCGCGTGTCGGGCAAAGTCTGGCAGGGGCTGGCGTCGCGACGCTGTATGGCACGCTTTATATGGCCGCAGAAATTTACGGACTGGTAGGCGTCGGCACCGCGTTCGCGCTTGTCGTGCTGACCACAGCCGTGGCGTTTTCGCTCGCGCTGCGGCACGGCCCGCCCACCGCGCTCATGGGCCTGATCGGAGGATTTGCCGCACCGTGGGTCGCTGGCATGGGGGCGAGCAATCTGCCGACACTACTGCTCTATCTTGCCGTCTTTATCGCCGCATTGTTTGGCTTAGCCATCTGGCGGCGCTGGCTCTGGTTGCTGGTGCTGGCGAGCGGGGGCGGCTTGGCATGGAGCCTAGCGATGCTGGCAAGCGCGGATAGCGATCTTGGCCTGCTTGGCGGGTTTATCGCGGTCACCGGCGGCGGCGCATTGCTCGCGGCCAAACGGTTTGAGGCGAATGACGGCATCTGGATGCAGCTCGCACGCTATGCACCAATGGCGCTCGCGCTGGTGCAACTGGCGATGCTGCTGCCCAAGGCGGAATTCTCGGGCATCGCATGGATATTCTATTTCGCCTTGTCCGCGCTCGCCATCGCGCTGGCGTGGCGTGATAAAGCATTGTTACCGCTGGTAGCAGGCGCGCTGATTATCGCCATGGGACCACTCGGCTTGGCATGGAATAATTTGGAGGCAAGCCCGACCAACATCGCGATCACGATCGGCATCGCCGCGTTGTTCGGCATCACAGGCCATGTGCGCGCGCGGTTGTCTGGCGACGCGCCAACTTACTGGGTGTTCATCGCGCTCACCGCGCCTGTGCTTTGCTGGTTCACTACCTCGCTTTCCTTCAGCCTGCAAAACGAGCATCTATGGGCAGGCTTGGCGGTTCTGACCGCGCTGCCGGCCGCATGGACTGCCTGGCAATGGAACGCCGAAAAGCGTGCCACCGCTGTCCAACCATGGGCGACTAGCGCTACGGCATTGATGCTGTGGATGGCGGCAATTCTGGTCGTCGATGAAGATTGGGCGGGCAGCTACACGGCACTGATCGCGCTTGGCGTCGCGGCATGGGCAAGGGTCACCGGCGGAAAATGGGAACGGCGACTGGTCTGGATACCCCTGGGTGTAGCGATGATCCTCATCAGCGCTTTCTCGTGGCAATTCTTTAGCGCGATTGGCGAATCGTTGTCGGGCACCGGCGCCTATTTCGAACGCCTGCCGCTCGTCCGCGACGCGGCGCGCGCTACGCTGGCTCCATCACTTCTGATCAGCGCAATCGCTTGGCTGCCCATATTTGCCACTGGACGGCGCACCCAAGCTTTGGCGTTGATGGTCGGCGGCGCTGGCATTGCGGCGTTCGTGTGGCTGCTCGCCAAGCAGGTCGCAGCAATAGTGTCGCCGTCGGATTTCATCCGGTTGGGATTTGCCGAGCGGGCAGTGTTTACGCAGGTCTTTTTCACTCTGGGTTGGCTCACGCTGATCGAAGCAAATAAGCGCTCCGAATGGCCGTTGCTGAAACGTGCTGGCTGGATACTGTCCGCCGTCGCGCTGTTCCGCGTCATCTGGTTCGATCTGCTCGTTCACAATCCGGTCATGGACGCGCAAGCTATGGGGCCGGTCCCTGTCGCAAATCTGTTGACCGGACATCTGGCGCTTGTCGCGCTTTGGCTGTGGTTGTTGGCACGTCATGTGCCGCAGCGACTTGTTTTAGCCACTCAGGGCCTGTCGCTTGGCATGATGATTATCACGGTGCTGGCAACCATCCGACAAGCCGTGCAAGGCAATCTGGTGTCTGGCGCCAATATCGATACTGGTGAAAATTATCTTTATTCGGCTGGTCTGCTGGCGCTGGCCATTGGCTGGCTTACGCTAGGGATAAAGCGTAAGGCAAAATTGCTTCGCGTGGCCGGACTTTTGCTGCTCACTGTGGTGACTTTCAAGGTGTTTCTGATCGATGCTGCCGCGCTGACTGGACTTCTGCGAATATTGTCATTCCTGGGCCTCGGCATCGCGCTAATTGGCATCGGCTGGGCTTATGGCCGCCTCATGGGGATCGCCCCGGATGCGAAAAATGAGGCACCGGAACAACCTGTCGCCTGATGTGTTTTGCCCCCAGATGAAGGGAGTAAATCATGGCGACAATCTTGGACATTGCCGGCAAACCATTACCGGCTCGGAACCGCGCAAAGCGCGAATTGAGGGCACGGGACTTGCGTGACATTTTGAAAATCGTGGTCGTTCTGGCGATTATCATTACCGGCTTTTTTGTATTCGCGCCTACGCGCGATGCCGCGCAAGATATTCGCGTCGCCGCGAAGCAAAAAGCGCAAGGCTGATCTGGAAATCTTTGGACAAAATCTGCGGGGGCTTCTACCTCGCCGCGCATGCTGAAACGCCTCTATGAATGGATGATGGAAAAAGCGGGCCATGCCCATGCCGAGCGTTGGCTGTTCCTGTTTTCCTTCGTTGAATCGAGTTTCTTTCCGATCCCCCCGCATCCACTGCTTGGCTTGATGTGTCTGGCGCGGCCCGACAAGGCGTTGCGTTATGGTTTTACCTGCACAATTGCCTCGGTTCTTGGCGGATTGTTCGGGTATGCCATCGGCTATTTCGCGTATGAAACTGTCGGCATTTCGCTGCTCAAAGCGCTTGGACTATGGGACAGCTTTCCAGCTGCGGCCTGTTACTTACGCGAATTTGGCGCGGAGATCATTCTGATCAAGGGCGCGACCCCGATCCCGTTCAAACTGCTGACGCTGACCGCCGGGTTCATCCACATGGACCTGTTCACCTTCATCTGGGCAAGTGTGCTTTCGCGTGCATTCCAGTTCATGCTGGTCGGTTTTCTGTTCTGGAAATTCGGACGCCCGATAAAGGCGTTTATCGACAAATATCTTGCCTGGGTGACCGCGGCGTTTCTGGTCGCGGTCGTGGGCGGATTCATCGCGTTCACTATGTTGGCGGGCGGTGGCGGCGACAAAAGCGACAAATGTTCGCGCGTGAAATCGATGGAGCAACTTGGCAGGCCGGTTTAGTTTTCCGTTAATCGAAAGCCGTTAGACAGCGGTCATGGATAATAGTTCGCGCAACATCGTTAAATTTATAGCCACGATAACCATCGCGGCATTGGTCATCATGGCCGCGCGCTATTATGCCGAATCGCAAAAAGTCTCCGCTCCCACCGTGGTCGAGGATCCCATGACGCAACTCGCTCCGGAAAAAATCGAAGCACCCATGGAAGAAAGTGCTGAAGACCCGGAAGCCGACCCGCAAAATCCAGGCGATGAGATCGTTGAAGAGGATGCACAACTGATCATGGGTGAGCCGAGCATGAATCTAGAACAAGGCGGCCCTTCATATTACGCGCCGCAACCCGCGCCTCAAGCTCAAGATACGCCGCAAGTCGACCCGCCGGTCGAGCAATAATCAGGTGGCGAATAGCTGACTGTCGTCGGCGAACGCCTTGAACTCCAGCGCATTGCCGCTTGGATCAGAGAAAAACATCGTTGCCTGTTCGCCGATCTCGCCCTTGAAGCGGATATGTGGTTCGATACCGAATTTGGTGCCTGCCGCCTTCAGCCTTTCCACCAGTTCTTCCCATTGCTCCATGGTCAGCACGATACCGAAATGCGGGACGGGCACATCATGGCCGTCGACCGGATTATGTGCCGTAACCGCGCGCGCCGAAGCGTCGAGATGCGCGACGATCTGGTGTCCATAAAAATCAAAATCTACCCAATGATCCGATGATCGTCCCTCGGTGCAGCCAATAACCCCGCCGTAAAAGGCCCTCGCCGCCGCCAGATCATGCACCGGAAATGCGAGGTGAAATGGGCGAAGCGTCATTTGCGGGTTAACGGCTTGGGCAGTGGTGCCTCTGCGGCATCGGCGATTGCGAGTTCGTCGTTCATCTGCCTTGTGCAGGTAGAAAGAGTCGCACCACCCCCCGCCCGCGCCGCACGCGCCGTTGCCGCCTCGTTCATCGCGACGGCCACAAGCTCGCGTGGCTGCCCGGTTTCGAACATGATGCGGTCGCCGACAATGCCCGCCCAGCGCCGACCCTGAGCCTGAACGTCGGTGCCTGCAACCAGCCCACGCTTCTGCGCATTGGCCAGGACGGCGATTTCAACAACACAGGAAATATCGCGCTGATGGGCTTCGGTAAGGGCGGTCGGGGCGGCAAGCGCGAGGGCGAATATAAGCATGAATGTGGATTAGCAGCGACAGCCTGAACCGCAAGCAACATGAAGTTTGGTTGATTGCATTTGTCACATAGCGAAGGCAAAGACGGCGCCGTGCAGAAAATCTCCGCTATTTTCCTAAACTATCCTCGCTGGACAGCGCTTATAGCAGGCGCGGTTTCGGCTACCGGCTTCGAACCCTGGGGTCTCTGGCCGCTCACTTTAATTTGCTTGGCGTTGCTGATCCATCTGATCGCACGTGCTGGTAATTCCAAGTGCGCGTTCATCATCGGCTGGCTGTTCGGTGTCGGACATTTCGCGTTTGGAAATCAGTGGATCGCTGTCGCCTTTACCTTTCAGGCGGCTATGCCGATCTGGCTCGGCTATGTCGCGGTCGTTGCCCTCGCGCTATATCTGGCGATCTATCCCGCATTGGCGGCGTGGGGGGCGTTGCTGCTTTCAAAGCCCGGCCGTAAGGGGGAAGCCGAAGGCATTGCGGTAAGGATTACCTTTCCTCTCATCCTAGCCTTCGCCGGTCTTTGGATCATTACCGAATGGCTCCGTAGCTGGGTGTTTACCGGTTATGTCTGGAATCCGCTCAGCGTCATTACCGTCGCCTTGCCGTTTCTGGCGCAGCCCGCAAGCGCGCTTGGAACTTATGGTCTGTCCGGCATTATCATTCTTGTCGCGGGGGGTTTGCTCAAGTTCGCGTCGCTTTGGACACGGGCGCCGTCTATTGAACGCAAAGGTGGCGGCTGGACGGGATATTTTGTTGGCGGCGCGCTGCTCTTTGCACTCGCGGCGGTGGGAATAGTCGGCCGACTGTCATTGTTTGGCGGCTATTACCACAGTACTAATTTAGATGCGCGACCGGTAAGTCTTACCATCGCCCAACCGAATATCTCCCAAGCCGATAAATATGCCCCCGGCTACGACGCGATCAATTTTGCCAAACTAGCCTTGAATAGCCGCCCATTACCCGATCAGGGACCGCGCCTGCTGTTCTGGCCTGAAGCTGCAATCCCCGATTATCTTGAGGACGGCTATCCCTACCGCTATTATCAATTTCAAGCGGGCGAGAGCGCCGCAGGCGCGCGCGCGCGGCTCACCACACTGATGGGTGAAGGCGATGTTTTGGTGACTGGCGCGAACCGGCTGGTGATCGAAAAGGGCCAGCTGGTCGCCGCGCGCAATAGCGTGTCCGCACTCGACTCCAATGGCAAGTTGCTTGGCCATTATGACAAGGCGCATCTGGTGCCTTATGGCGAATATCTGCCGATGCCGTGGTTGTTGCGGCCATTGGGGCTGGCGCGGTTGGGGCCTGGACCGGGCGCGCAGACGCTGACCGTTGCGCTCAATGGCAAGCCGGTGAAAATCGGTATCCAAATCTGCTATGAGATAATTTTTTCCGGCCAGGTTGTGGACCGCAAAAATCGTCCTGATTTCATCTTCAATCCATCGAACGACGCATGGTTCGGCACGATTGGCCCACCGCAACATCTCGCGCAGGCGCGGTTGCGGGCAATTGAGGAAGGCTTGCCAATAGTACGTTCCACTCCAACCGGCATCAGCGCAGTCATAGACGCCGAAGGCCGGGTTGTGAAGAGCATCCCGCTTAGCAAGGCAGGCCGAATTGACGCATATTTGCCGGTGGCGAAGGCCCCGACATTATTTGCGCGATATGGAAACATCGTCCCGTTGGGATTTGCCCTGCTGTTGCTGACTGGTGCGTTGTTAATACTTGCCCGGGATAAAGCTTCCCGCTAGGGCGCTCCCCGATATAAAGAATTCTTTATACGCAGACACAGCAACCATATACTGGAAAAACCATGCGTCACGACTATCTCTTCACAAGGTCACCCAGACAAGGTTTCAGACCAAATCTCCGATGCCATCGTCGATCTGTTTCTGTCGAAAGACCCCGAGGCGCGCATCGCGTGCGAGACGCTGACCACCACTCAGCTGGTCGTGCTTGCCGGTGAAATTCGCTGCAAGGGCGTGTACGAAAACGGCGAGTGGGCACCCGGCGCGAAGGAAGAAATCGAGGCTACCGTGCGCCGCACCGTCAAGGAAATCGGCTATGAACAGGACGGATTTCACCACGAAACGCTGACCTTTATGAACAATCTTCACGGCCAGTCCGCGCACATCGCGCAGGGCGTCGACGCGTCGGGCAACAAAGATGAAGGCGCTGGCGACCAGGGCATCATGTTCGGATATGCGACCGACGAAACCCCCGACCTGATGCCAGCCACGCTCTATTACAGCCACAAGATCCTCGAGCAAATGGCCGCCGACCGTCACTCGGGCGCTGCGCCGTTCCTCGAACCCGATGCCAAGAGCCAGGTAACTTTGCGCTACGAAGGCAGCATCCCTGTCGCCGCGACTGCAATCGTCGTTTCGACCCAGCACGCGCCGGGTTACGACACCGGCGAAAACGAAGCTACACTTCATGCCTATGTCAAAAAAGTCGTAGCCGACATTTTGCCAGCGAACCTGCTCACTGAAACCGAATATCACATAAATCCAACGGGAAGCTTCGAAATTGGCGGCCCTGACGGCGACGCTGGTTTGACCGGCCGCAAGATCATTGTCGATACATACGGCGGTGCAGCTCCGCATGGCGGTGGCGCGTTTTCGGGCAAAGATCCTACTAAGGTCGACCGTTCGGCGGCCTATATCACGCGCTATCTGGCAAAAAATATCGTTGCCGCTGGGCTTGCCACGCGCTGCACGATTCAGTTGGCTTATGCGATTGGCGTTTCGAAGCCTTTGTCGCTCTATGTCGATACGCACGAGACCGGCACTGTCGGTGATGACAAGATCGAAGCGGCGATCATGGGCATTGAAGCGCTGGGTGGCCTGACCCCTCGCGGCATCCGCACGCATCTTGGTTTGAACAAGCCAATCTACCGTAAGACAGCTGCTTATGGCCATTTCGGTCAAAAGGCAGAGGGCGATTTCTTTCCGTGGGAGCGGCTCGATCTCGTCGACGCGCTAAAGGCTGCGCTCTGAGGCTTGCTCTAAAGCATGCGAGGCGATAACGGCCTCGCATGTCAGACCCGACTACTCTCAACCGGCTTTACGGACGCTCTAAAGGCAAGCGCCTGAGTGGCGAACAGGCAGTTTTGGTTGAAAACCTGCTGCCGCAAATCAGTATTCGTGATTCAGGCGAGTTGTCATCGCAAAACCTGTTCGGCGATGAACGCCCGATGCATTTCGAAATCGGCTTCGGCGGCGGGGAGCATCTCGCCTATCGCGCTGATATGCTGCCTGATCACGGTTTTATAGGTTGTGAGCCGTATTTGAACGGCGTCGCGATGGCATTGCCCCAAATACGTGAGAAATCTCTGGCCAACGTCCGGCTCCACATGGGCGATGCGCTCGAAATATTGCGGCGTGTGCCGGATGGTTCACTTAGCTTCGTTTACCTTCTTCATCCGGACCCTTGGCCAAAAGCTCGCCACATCAAACGTCGGATGATGAATGACGGCCCGATCAACATGATCGCAGCCAAGCTAAAGCCCGGCGGAGAATTACGCTTTGGCACCGATCACCCCGTCTATTTGCGGCACGCGCTGATGGTAATGCAATGCCATAATCACCAGTTTGACTGGTTGTGCGACAAAGCGGGTGATTTCCAAACTCGCCCAAGCGGTTGGCCCGAAACGCGATACGAGGCCAAGGCCCGAGCACAGGGGCATGAGGTCTGGTACTTCCGGTATCGGCGAACCGCGGTTTAACGCGCCGGGCTAATTCCCGCTTCCACCTTTTCCACCCATTCGGGGTAGAAACTCGGTTGGCGTTTTGACCATCCGGGTGCAGTCGCGGCGGCTTCGCTAATTGATTGCAACAACGCTTTACGCTTTTCGGGCTGGAGATGCGGCATTGAGGCCGCGGCACAAAATGCCGACGGCAACCAAGGCCTTGCGTCCGCGCCGATCAGTCGCTCGTAAAGGAATCTGAAAGCTGCGAAGTTGTCGATCCGGCCTTGGCCTAAATCGAACGCTGATACGGTAACGAGCTGCGCCAGGAATGGCTCGGCGTCTTCGATTGAACTGGAATCGGGTATCAGTGCGCGGATTTCAGGAAGTCTGTCGTAAAATTTATGCTGCGCTTTGATCGTCGTCGCCTCGACTGTATCGCGTGACCAGAGTGCAACTGCGTCTTTGCGGTCGAAAGCGACATCCAAAGAACGGCGGATATAGCGCTGGGTTGCCGCGCTAAAACTCGCAAATTCTTTGATCTCTGCCAGGGTCAGCAGCCCTGGTCCGTCATTATTGCTCTTCGTCATGGTATCAATCCCCTGTTACCACAGACCTGCATTATCGCAGCAACATGGTTAACGAATGGTTGACGGGGCTGCTAGCCGTAAATGTTTCGACCAACTCGGCGGGCGTTTCGACGAGAAGCTGCGGCAATGGTGCAAACTGGGCAGAATGCGCTATGTAAATCACATGTATTTCGCTCAACCTCGAAAAGCACTGGTCGGTCAGCAAATGGCCTTGCTGACGATCATCGGCTTTTGGGCATTTTATGCGCTGATATTGTCATTGCGGGCGGCACTGCTCGATTTCCCTGCGCAAGCGACGCTCTTCGAGCGCCGTTTGATGGTCGCGGTCGTTGGCGTTTTTGTGACATGGCTGTTGTATATGGGTCTGCGCTTGGCCGACCGGCGTTCTTTGGGCTTTCGGGTCAGCATGGCGTTTGTCGGGGCGTTGCCCTGCGCGTTGCTCCTCGCTTCTGCCAATTTCTATATTTTCAACCTTTATGACCCGATCAGCCTGTTCAAAGATCCCAGTGTTGGCAAAACTGTTGAAGAGCTAAAAGCCCAGCTAGGGCTCTCCTTTTGGCAAGAGATTGCCGATATATCGGTCACGCATTATTTCTTTTTGATAGCCTGGGCTTCGCTTTATGTCGCCATCGGCTATGCGCGCGAAGTGCGAGAGGCAGAGCGCAAAACATCCCGATTTGCTCAGGCCGCGCAAGATGCCGAATTGCGTTCGCTCCGCTATCAGGTCAATCCGCATTTTTTGTTCAACACGCTGAACTCGCTTTCAAGCCTTGTTATCACCGGCAAGCCAAATGAAGCGGAATCGATGATCCAGAATCTGTCGAACTTTTACCGTACTAGCCTGTCATCGGACCCACTGGAGGACGTTACGCTGGAGGAAGAAGTTGATCTTCAGCGGCTTTATCTGGAAATCGAAGGCGTGCGCTATCCCAAACGGCTACGCACCGAAATAGATATTCCATCTGAATTGATGAACCAGCATGTGCCTGCGCTCATCCTTCAGCCGCTGGTTGAAAATGCAATCAAATATGGCGTTTCACGCGCGACGCGGCCGGTAACAATCATAATCAAGGCACAGCTCGATGCAGACAATATCGTGCTGAGCGTTGCCGATGACGGCGAAGCAATGGAGGCCGGTCATGTTGGCGGCAACGGAATCGGGCTCGCCAACGTCCGCGACCGGTTGGAAGCTCGGTATAAATCCTCCGCGCGTCTGGACACGCATGCCGTTTCGTCTGGCGGATTTGTCGCGACACTTACCCTACCCTTAAGCCACAGGTTAAAAGCATGACCCAGCTCCGGACAATGATTGTCGACGATGAGCCATTGGCAATCGAGCGGCTCGAAATATTGTGCAGTGAGCTGGCCGCGATCGAAATTGTTGGAACGGCCAATGACGGCGTCGCCGCGCTTCGTCTTGCCCAGCAGCTCAAGCCGGATTTGATTTTGCTTGATATCGGAATGCCAAAGATGGACGGCATTAACGCCGCCCGTGCCTTGGGTTTGATGGAAAAAAAACCTGCCATCGTTCTGGTCACAGCATACGACAATTTTGCAGTTGAGGCGTTTGACCTCGATGTCATCGATTATGTTCTGAAGCCTGTATCGGGCGAACGCTTGGGACGCGCCATCACGCGCGCTATAGCGGGTAAAGACGCGGCAGCAGCCGAGCAAGCAAGGCCGCAAAACGACGGGAGCTATGCAATCGAATTTTGGGTGTCGCATCGCGCAGAATTGATCCGCATCGCCGCAATGGATATTGAGCGCATCGAAGCAGAGCGCGATTATATGCGCCTCCACACCGCGGGTCGCAGCTATCTTTTGCATCAAACAATTTCTGCCTTGGAGCAGCGATTGAACCCGCAGCAGTTCCAGCGCATTCATCGCAGCCATATTGTTCGGCGCGACCTCATTACCGGATTGCGCCACGAAGGAGGTGGCGTCTGGCACGCCCTGCTCGGCGAGGAAATATCGATGCGGATTGGCCGGAAATATTTGGCCGATGTCAAACGGCTAGCGGGTAAATAAAAGACTCCGGCAATCGCTTGCCGGAGTCGGAATTGCTTTTAAATTTTGTTTAGTTGCCGACCACAGCTTTGGTGTCACGTGACGCTATGCGGCGTGTTTCCAAATAGGCGGCGACAGTTTGTTCCGCTTTCGGCATTGCACTTGCCATTGCAGCTTGCTTACATTTTCTTTCGTCCAGCCGCTCGTTAATCGTTATCGCGCGCGGGCTGCCGCAAACCTGCTTCACTGCGCTTTTTACGCGGGTCATTAAACGCTCTTGGCCTGCGATTGTCGACAGATCGAGGTCGTCATGTTTCACCTCTTTGGTTTTCCAGTCAGCCATCGCGGGCGTGGAAAGCGCCAGCGCCGAAGCTGCAAGTACCGCTAATGAAAATAGCTTGGGGGTAACCATTTCGAACATCCTTTTATGGTGATCGCAGCTATTCCGCCGTCGACCGATGGGAGAGGGTTGCAGGCGAGTCAACTTCTGTAGCTGGGGAGCATATTTGCCAACCCGTCCTGCGAGGCCTCGTCTACGCGAGCTGTGTTGCCTCCGCATTACACTTTCGATTAAGTGCGAAGACAGTCGATGGTTCGACAAACGTCGGGACGAACAAACAATGTTGTTCGACCGGCGGCTAATACAGCAGTTTTATGACGGATGAACGCCTCAGATCAGGCCCGCAAGAGGGCTTGAAGGGTCTGCGTACATCCGCCGGCCCATTCGGCCAGACGTGTAGGCGATTCGGCCAGCCTCGACCGCGAGCTTCATAGCCTTCGCCATGGCGACTGGATCTTTCGCTTCAGCAATTGCGGTATTCATCAGGACGCCGTCGCAACCGAGTTCCATGGCGACAGCAGCATCGGATGCGGTGCCGACCCCCGCGTCGACCAGCACCGGCACTTTCGCACCCTCGACGATTAGGCGGATTGTCACGCGATTCTGTATGCCCAGACCCGACCCAATCGGCGCACCCAAAGGCATGATGGCGACGGCGCCTGCATCTTCCAATTGCTTGGCGGCAATCGGATCATCGACGCAGTAGACCATGGGCAGGAAACCTTCGTTGGCCAAAACTTCTGTCGCCTTCAATGTTTCGCGCATATCGGGGTAGAGCGTCTTCGCTTCGCCCAAGACCTCAAGCTTCACCAAGTCCCAGCCGCCAGCTTCGCGGGCTAACCGTAGCGTGCGGATAGCACTATCTGCGTCAAAACAACCCGCGGTGTTTGGCAGATAGGTATATTTCGTCGGATCGATAAAGTCCGTGAGCATCGGAGCGTTCGGGTCCGACACATTCACTCGGCGCACGGCAACAGTGATGATTTCTGCGCCTGACGCAACTAAGGCGGCAGCGTTCTGCTCAAAATCCTTATATTTGCCAGTGCCAACAATCAGCCGCGAATTGAAGGTGCGTCCGGCAACGGTCCATGTGTCACCCTGACCGCCCCCAACGAAATGGACAATTTCCAAAACATCGCGGTCTACTAGCACAACATCAGCCAATGTAGAACGCGGTACGATTTCTAGATTGCGCTCGACCGCGACTTTTACCGGATCAAGCCCGATATCGCGCACTAAGTCCGCAACGGTTGCGCCCGCCATAAAACGGCGGGTATCGCCATTGAGAGTGAGAGAGATAGTGTCGGACATGTCGGAAAGGGTCATTTCATTTCGCTTTTTTAGTCAGAGGTCATATAGTACTCGATTACGGCGGTGCGCAACCGCTACCGGGGCAAATATGCAGGGGAATTCTTTTGGCTGATCGGCCTGTTGTCTTTGTACTGAACGGACCGAACCTCAACTTGCTGGGTACTCGTGAACCCGAAATTTACGGAACCGATACGCTCGACGATATTGCGGGACGTCTTGACGATCAGGCACGGTTAACTGGGGCAGATATCGATTTTCGCCAATCCAACCACGAAGGGCACTTGATAGACTGGCTGCACGAGGCACAAGCAGTTGGAGCGAAAGCGGTGTTGCTGAATGCCGGTGGGTATACCCATACCTCGATTGCCATTCACGACGCGATAAAGTCGATCAAAGTTCCGGTCATCGAGGTCCATCTGTCTGACCCGCACAAGCGCGAAGTCTTTCGTCATTTAAGCTATGTTGGCATGGCGGCGGTGTCGTGCTTTGCTGGGCATGGGGCTAAATCATATGAACTGGCGCTGGACGCGGCGCTGCAACTTTGACATTAGGCCCTTCTTAAGCCGAACAGGCGCGCAAGGAGTAAACTATGGCGGTAAAATCTGGCAGCAACGGTGGGATGCAGGTCGATACGGCGCTGGTCCGCGAACTGGCGGCGATGCTGAACGACACAGGCCTGAGCGAAATCGAGGTTGAGGACGGCGAACGCAAAATCCGCGTGTCGCGCACGATGACGGCGGTGGCAACGCAGTTTGCACCAGCGCCAGCCGCCGCCGCACCGACGCAGGCCGCAGCGCATACTGAAATGCCCAAGGCAACAACTGCCACCAACGCGCTCAAATCGCCTATGGTCGGTACCGCCTATTTGACACCAGACCCCGAAGCATCGCCATTTGTGGCCGTTGGCCAAACGGTGAAGGCGGGCGACACCGTGTTAATTATCGAGGCGATGAAGGTGATGAACCCGATCATCGCAGCCAACTCCGGAACGGTCACCGCTATTTATGTCGAGAGCGGACAGCCGGTTGAATTCGACCAGCCATTGATGGTGATCGAATAAACATGGGCATTGAAAAAATCCTGATCGCCAACCGCGGCGAGATTGCTCTGCGCATCCATCGCGCAGCGCATGAAATGGGGATCAAAACCGTCGCAGTGCATTCGACCGCCGATGCCGATGCGATGCATGTTCGGTTGGCGGACGAAGCAATCTGCATCGGACCGCCATCGGCTACAGACAGCTATCTCAATATTCCTGCGATCATTTCGGCGGCTGAAATCAGCCATGCCGACGCCATTCATCCGGGCTATGGTTTTCTTTCGGAAAACGCTCAGTTTGCCGAAATCGTCGAAAGCCACGACATCACTTGGATTGGCCCGAAGCCCGAACATATCCGAACGATGGGCGACAAGGTTGAAGCTAAGCGGTCGGCTGGTAAATTGGGATTGCCCTTGGTCCCAGGTTCCGATGGCGCTATCGAAGACGTCGAGGAAGCAAAGGCAATTGCCCGCGACATTGGTTATCCTGTTATCATCAAAGCCGCCTCCGGCGGCGGTGGTCGCGGCATGAAGGTCGTAAACTCCGAAGAGGAGTTGGAAACCCAAATGCAGCAGGCCGGAAGCGAAGCCAAAGCTGCGTTCGGCGATGCTACTGTCTATCTCGAAAAATATCTCGGTAACCCGCGCCATATCGAATTCCAGATTTTCGGCGATGGCAATGGCAAGGCCATCCATCTCGGCGAACGCGATTGTTCGCTTCAGCGTCGTCATCAAAAGGTTCTGGAAGAAGCACCGTCGCCCATCCTGTCCGCTGCCGAGCGAGACCGGATGGGAAAAATCTGCGCCGATGCCATGGCCGATATGGGTTACCGCGGCGCTGGCACAATCGAGTTCCTTTGGGAAAACGGGGAGTTCTATTTCATTGAAATGAACACGCGGTTGCAGGTCGAACATCCGGTTACCGAGATGATTACCGGCATCGATCTGGTACGTGAACAAATTCGAGTGGCCGAGGGCAAGCCGCTTTCGCACACACAGGAAGAGGTGACCTTCACTGGCCATGCCGTCGAGTGCCGGATCAATGCCGAAGATCCAGTTACCTTCATGCCATCGCCTGGCACCGTTAGCTGGTATCACCCGCCCGGCGGGCTATATGTCCGCGTCGATAGCGGTCTCTACCATGGCTATAAAGTGCCACCTTACTATGACAGCATGATCGCAAAGCTGATTGTTTATGGCGCAACACGTGAAGGTTGCCTGATGCGTTTGCGGCGCGCGCTTGGCGAATTTGTGATCGAGGGGATGAAGACGACAATCCCCTTGCATCAGAAACTACTCGAAGATCCTGACTTCCAGAACGGCGATTATACGATCAAATGGCTTGAAGAATGGCTGGCTCGCGAGAACCCATGAGGCTTGGCCGCCGTGAGGTTGTACTGGGGCTTGCTTCAGTCCCGCTCGCGACCTGTGTGCCGATGCGACCCGACAAGGATGTGCCATTCATTCCGGCCAAGCAGGCTGCAACGATGGCGCCAGGTGATCCGAAGCGGCTGTTGGAACTGGTCAAGCTTGATCCATTGATCAAGCTTGACATGCGTTATGCCACAACCAACAACTTCACCGGACGCGTGCTTTATTCCGAGGCACGGGCATTTCTAACGGCGGCAGCAGCCGAAGCTTTGGTTCGTGCCAGTGCCGCAGCCAAGGCCGACGGTTTCGGCCTCAACATTTTCGATGCCTATCGCCCGTGGCGCGTCACAAAACAATTATGGGACGCGACGCCAGCCGGTCCGAAGAAAAACTACGTCGCCAATCCCAAACGCGGCTCGAAACATAATCGCGGATGCGCGGTCGACTTGACTCTATATGATCTAAAGACAGCCGCGCTCGTTGAAATGCCAACCGATTTTGACGACTTCTCCGAAAAGGCCCACCGCGATTATGCCGGTGCCAATCCGACAGAAGCCGCCAATAGGGCCAGGCTTCAGAACTATCTGGAGTCGCAAAGCTTTATCGGTCTGTCAAACGAATGGTGGCATTTCGACTTCGCTGGCTGGGAAAATTATCCGGTACTGGATGTGCCGTTTGATCAGATCGGCTGATTTGCGTCGTTCATCAAAATGCTTTCTTTCATGAACATGTATGGCCAGTTCAGCTTGGCTTCAGAACCACTCGGCCAAAACTGACGTCAACGCAGAAGCATGGTGCCTCTGCCATTTGGAAACACCCATGAAGAAATTTATCCTGATGACATTGGTCACCGCGACGGCGCTTTCGCCGATGGCGGTTTATGCAGCAGACGTTGTGCCGACATCGGTTCGTGCTTCGGCTGATTTTGACGCAGCTTCTGATTTTCAGCGCGATGAGCGTCGCGCTGAACGCCGTGCCGAGAGGCAGGCTGGGCGCGGTCAGGGCGATGCTGGCAACGCAAACCGCGCCGAACGCCAGCAAAATCGTGCTGAGCGGCGTCAGGCAGCGCCTGTGCAAGATGCTGAGGTTCAGGCCACGCGTCAGGAACGTCGGCAAGCAGCACCGATGCAGACCAACAGAGCCGAGCGTCAGGGTGACGTGTTTCGCGGTCAGCGCCGTGAAGCCAGCCAAGATGGCCGCTATTACGATCGCAACCGGGACGGCAATCTGGACCGTCGTTGGGACCAAAACCGCGATGGCGATCTCGACCGGAATTTCGATCGTAACCGCGATGGCCGGCTAGACCGCCGCCTCGACCGCAATGACGACGAGCGGATTGATCGCCGCTATGACCGCAACCGCGATGGTGACATCGACCGTCGCTACGACCGGAACAACGACAATCGCATAGACCGCTCGTACAACAACAATCGTAGCGACCGCTGGAGCAATCACTGGCGCAATGACAACCGATATGATTGGCGCGGTCACCGCAATCAATATCGCAACCAATATCGCCCAGGACGATATTATTCGCCTTATCGCGGGCACAGCTACAGCCGGATAAGCATCGGCTTCTCGCTGGGCTCGGGCTATTATGGTTCACGCTACTGGATCAACGATCCTTGGCAGTACCGTTTGCCAGCGGCTTATGGTTCATACCGTTGGGTCCGTTATTATGACGACGTATTACTCGTCGATGTGCGCAACGGTCGGGTCGTCGACGTCATTCGCGATTTCTTCTGGTAAGCAAAACGCCAGAATCGGAAAGAGCCGGACCGCGAAAGTGGCCCGGCTCTTTTTTTAACTTGTAACATGACGACAAGCTGGCACTCTCCCATCATAAAAAGTAGGGAGAGAAAAATGATCCGTTCCGCGTTGCTTGCGACCATTGGTTTGGCGATTGCCACCCCAGCCTTCGCAGCTACTCAGGCGATATTGGTCGGTAACCTTGTTCCCGACGCCACGACTGATCCAACTGGTCCGGCAGTCATTCTTGTCGAGGATGGTCGAATCAAAGCGATTGCCAAAGGCAGTGCGAACCCGTTTCAAGCCGATACTGTTGTTGACCTCTCAACCAAAACGGTCGTTCCAGGGCTTATTGATCTCCACGTTCATTTGACCGGTGACCCAGGCGGGGATTTCCGCGACGAAGCTGTCGATCCCGATGAATGGGGCGTGGTCATGGGCGTCAAGAACGCCGCGCTAACTGTAAAAGCCGGCTTCACGACGGTGCGGGAAGCAGGTTCTGCGCAGAACACCGCATTCATGCTACGCCGTGGAACTGCTGAGGGCAAGATCGCAGGGCCGCGAATTGTCGCCGCTGGTCCTGCGCTTTCGATAGTTGGCGGCCACGGCGATGTGAGCGGTTTTCGCAAAGATGTCCTGGCGGCGCTCGATGGCGGCTATACCTGCACCGGTCCACTTGAATGCGCGGAGAAAGTACGCAAGGCTTCACGTTTGGGAGCTGACGTTATCAAGATCACAGCGACTGGCGGTGTGCTTTCGCAGCAGGGCCGTGGGTTGGAAGCGCATTTTACCGCAGAGGAAATGACCTCGATTGCAAACACTGCGCATTCGCTCGGCCTTAGGGTCATGGCCCACGCCCACGGTGCGCGGGGGATTGAGGCGGCATCCGCTGCTGGCATTGATACAATCGACCACGGCACCTTTGCCGATGAAGCCGCACTTAAAGTAATGAAAGCCAAAGGCACGGCTTTAGTCCCGACACTGATGGCGCTGGAGGGCGTGCGCGAACGGCTCGGAAAAGGCATCTACACCCCGACTGTCGAAGTAAAGGCACGTCAAGCAGTCGAAACCGCTGGCAGCCAGGTGACACGGGCAAAGAAGATGGGCGTGACCGTGGCGTTCGGTACTGATGCGGGCGTTTTCGATCACGGCAAAAACGCAGGGGAATTTGCGCTAATGGTGCGTGCAGGGATGACCAACAAGGAAGCGCTAGCCAGCGCAACGACCGTGGCTGCTGAAGAACTCGGCATGGAAAACGAAATCGGCAAAATCGCGGTTGGCTATTCGGCGGATATGATCGCAGTCGCGGCCAATCCGCTCGACGATATTCGCACTCTCGAAAAAGTCGATTGGGTCATGGTAAGAGGGCGTATCATCGATTAACCCAACATCGCGGCGATTGAATATCAGAACGAGCTCAGCAATGGCGCAAAGATGAACGTACCGTTCCTGACTTCGACATTGCCGCGCTTTGCCAATAATATACATGCGGGATTTGTGCTCGAGCAGGCTGCCGCTTGGCGTCAGGAAAGTCCCGACGACAAGCTGTTTATTCTTGCGCCGCATGACAAAGGCATAATCCGTTCGGAAACGTTGGATGGGATCGAAATTCACCGTTTTTGATATGTTCTCGCGGTGGCACAACTCTGAGCGAAGCGTGCGTTAGATAACGAATGGACGTTAGCTGAAGAACGCCTTAAAAAGCGTCTTGTTATGCCAAACGCTGCTATCATCTATTGAGTCCCAACTTGTCATGAACTTGACGCAGACCGAAACCGCTTTCGATCCCAATAATGATCCGGCAAAGCTGGCGCGGATTGGTGCGCATGTCACAAAGCGACTAAATGCCAATCCGCTTGTCCAGCAGGTCGAACATCCCGAGGCTCAGATATATCTGTATCAAGGCTTTTTGGGTGCCGCAGACTGCAAGACGATGATCGCCAAAATCGACGCCGATGCAGTGCCTTCAACGTTATATAAAGGCACAGAACAAGCGGGTTTCCGGACAAGCTATAGCTGTCACCTCAATCGCTGGGATGCGTTCATCGCCAAAGTCGAGGCACGGATGAGCGATGTGTTGGGCATCGACAATAATTATGCCGAAACGATGCAGGGCCAGCGTTACCAAATCGGTCAGGAGTTCAAATCGCATCACGATTTTTTCCACCCGAGCCAGGACTATTGGCTACAGGAGGGGCCTGCGGGTGGCCAGCGAAGCTGGACCGCGATGATCTTCTTGAACGAGCCCGAAGAAGGTGGCGCGACCGAATTTCCACATCTGGGAATGGGGGTCCGTCCGCAGGCGGGAATGATGCTGATTTGGAACAATATGAAGCCCGATGGCACGTTGAATTACAAAACTCTCCATACCGGCACCCCGGTGATAAAGGGCGTCAAACACGTCATTACGAAATGGTACCGGCAGAACGACTGGCTTGAAATCAACATCGCCAAGAATTGAGATCGCCGATCAGTTTTTGTCCAGAACTGCCCGTAGCTTCGCAGCTAGTGCAGCCGCCGTATAGGGCTTGGCCAGAAATTCCGTACCGGGGTCGAGCACGCCATTATGTACGACAGCATTGCGGGTATATCCTGTAGAATAGAGGATTTTGGTCCCCGGACGCAATTTAAGCGCTTCATCCGCCATCGCGCGCCCCGTCATCCCGGGCATGACAATATCAGTGAAAATCAGGTCGACGCGGCCCTGCCCTGCGAGTTGCTCGAGCGCCTGCGATCCACTCGATGCCTCGATGACTTCGTAACCCAGATCGCGCACAAGTTGCACCGAAACCTTGCGGACCTGACTGTCGTCTTCGACAACCAAAACGGTTTCGCTAGGTTTTGCAGATGGCCATTCATCGGGATACGATTTGGATATTTCGGCTACCTCGTCTTTACCGAAATAGCGTGGCAGGTACAGCTTGATCGTTGTGCCTTCGCCCAATTCCGAATATATTTTAACATGCCCGCCCGATTGCTTGACGAAACCGAAGACTTGGCTCAGCCCAAGCCCTGTGCCTTTCCCAACTTCTTTCGTGGTGTAGAACGGATCGAACGCGCGTTCGGCAACCGCCGGCGGCATCCCGGTCCCGCTATCGGTTACACTGACGAGGACATATTGCCCTGCGCTAACCTCCGAATTGATGTCAGCATATCGCTCGTCGAGATGGCAGTTATGCGTTTCGATGGTCAGTTTACCGCCATCGGGCATCGCATCACGCGCATTGACGCACAGGTTCAGGATCGCATTTTCAAGCTGGGGTGCATCGATATGCGTTCGCCATAGCCCCCCGGCTAAGACCGTCTCGACCTCGATCTGCTCGCCAATAGACTGGCGCAGAAGTTCGGACATGCCGCTCACAAGGCGGTTGGCGTTAACAGGTTCGGGAGCGAGCGGCTGTTGCCTTGAAAATGCGAGCAGCCGGGCGGTCAATTGCGCGGCGCGTTTTGCGCCTTCTTCTGCATGTTCGATACCGGCCATCGCCTTTTCCGGATCGGTTTTAAGACGTCGCTTCACGATTTCCAACGACCCCAGCACCACGGCCAGCATATTGTTGAAATCATGCGCAATACCGCCAGTCAGTTGGCCAATAGATTCGATTTTTTGCATCTGCCGGACTTGTGCCTCGGCTTTTTCGCGTTCGGACACTTCCAACTGCAATGTTTCGATCGCGGCCTGTAACTCCGCTGTGCGGGCAGCGACCTTCGCCTCTAGCCCATCATTCAATTGCTTCAGCGCCTCACGCGCATCGATGGCGTCCTGAACATCGCTGCACGTTCCGATCCATTGCTTGATCACGCCGTTCGCATCACGCAGCGGTGTCGCACGGCACATAAACCAGCGAAAATGCCCGACTTGATTGCGAAAACGATATTCGGCGGCATAAGGTTTGCCACGTTCCATGGCGGCATCCCAAGCTTTTTGGGGAATTTCGCGATCGTCGCGATGGACCGTTCGGACCCACCCCAAGCCAATAAGCTCTTCGTTGCTTTTGCCAGTATATTCCTGGAAAGCAGCATTGGTATACGTGATCTCGCCCTGATCGTCGGTGATGAAAATGAAGGCAGGTGCTGTTTCGCTCAAGGTACGAAACCGCTCCTCGCTCGCCTTTAATGCTGCCATTGCGGCGCGGTCAGCTGTGACATCAATGGACACACCCGCAAGTCCGATTATCTTGCTTTCCGCATCGCGTAGTGGCGTCTTGGTCGAACGGAACAGCCGCGCTTTGCCGTCAAGGCCGGTGAATATTTCATCGAGAATTTCTGTAACGCCTGTCTCCATTATGCGGGCATCATTAGCGTCGATCCGCTCGGCCTGTTCACGCACATCATTATATTCGACCGTCAATTTGCCGAGCAACTCATCCTGCGTCATACCGATGACCGCCAAGGTGCTCGGGTTGGCATATGTGATCCGGCCGCTACGATCCTTTGCGTAAATCAAATCAGGGGTCGCGTCTCCGACCGCAGTCACGATTGCTGCAGATCGAACGGCGGCGATATCGGCGTCACGCAATTTTTGTGACAGCTCACGTTCGGCCTCGAGCGCTGCAGCCCGCATTTGCGACCTCGCTGCGGTAACCAGCGTATGGATGCCATAAACAATCATCGCCAGCATCAGCACGAGTAAAGCTATAATGAACAGATCGGATTTTTGCTGCGCTGCCTTCTCCTGTCTGCTCCGCTGCGCCAAAAGTTCATTTTCAAGGCGGTTAATCTTGTCCAGCATGGCCTGAGCACCGGCCATCGACGAAAACCCTTCGCCGGGCCGAACCAGTTGAATGGCCCCTGTTTGGTTTCCTTGGACTGACAACTGAATGGCTTGGCGTAGGCGATAAACGCGTTGATTGAGTACCAGCGATAGTTCGCCGATATTGCTCTGTTGCGCGTCATTATCGCGTGTGAGTGTTTTCAGCCTTACAAGTTCGCGCGGGACGCCGTTCACACCCTCGTTAAAAATGTTCAGAAATTGGGAATCGCCAGTAAAAAGATATCCGCGACTGCCGATCTCAGCCTTATCAAGCGCGGATTCCAGCTTTTGGGTTTGGAGCAAAACTTCGAAACTGTGCTTTTCTAAGCCTACAGCAAGCTCACGTTGTTGCCGACTGTAACCAACCGCAAACGCAATGGCTATGCCAGCAATGATCAGCAACAGGCCAACCACGATGGCCCTCCAGTTAAGTCGTGCGGGTGACCATCCTCCTACTGTGCCGACAATCGCCTCTTTCATATACGCTCCGGTCCAGTTCTGGTCGCGATAGACGATATCCGCCTTGCATAAAGCAAAGCGCTATTAAAGGCTGAAATCGATTTAAAAAGGCAATGTTTAGCAAATGCCGCCAAGTGCTATTTCAAGCTCCTCAAGCCCGAATGGCTTACTAAGACTACCCGCATGCAGATCGGCGAAGCGGGGATCGTCGGCATGATAGCCCGTCATCAATACGGCCTTCATATGGGGAATGAAATCTCGCGCCGCCGAAATCAATTCCATGCCGTCCATGTCGGGCATTCGGTAATCCGTTATGATCACATCAAAGTGCGGATTGTCCGCCAGAATTTGCAGCGCCTTTTGGCCAGATACCGCTTCGGTCACGTCGTGCCCGAGCTCGTCGAGCATCATCGCGGTACCCGAACGCACCAGCATCTCGTCATCGACGAGCAATACTTTGAGCGAAGCTTCCTGCTTTGCAGTCACGCGCATTACCTCCCCATGATTTGCGAAGTGGGTAAAGCCTGTTTTCGCAACCTGATATGCGTGATGCATAGCCTGCGCATTATCGCTTGCAACGTGTAAATGCCGTCTGTCGAAATTCCGTTGCGGCCTGTCGACAATGCTCAGAAGCCTTTCAAGTGTATCGCTGCATTTTGCGGCGCGTTTGTCTTGGAGAAATTGTCGATGAAATCCCGCAAAATCATATGGCTCGCCACCGCAGCATTGATCGGTATCAGCAGCCCTGCGGCATTTGCGCAGAGCCCTGCGCCAATGGCCGAAGCAAGCACGGCTGAAGGCCAGAAGCTCAAAGCAATTTTTGCCGCCGATGATGAGGCGCAACTCAAGCGCAACCCGCTGGGCGCGCTATTCCGCGGCGATATGCGCTATGCGGACCGGCTGGGGGACTTTATCAGCGACGAATATTTCGCAAATGAACGCAAAGCCGCAGAGGATAATATTGCTGCACTAGGCAACATAGAACGCGCGAAACTGAATGCCACAGACCAGATTGCGTATGATGTGTTCAAGCAGAACCAGAATGATGCGCTGAAGGGCCTTTCGAAGGAAATTATGGACCTGACGGTGGTCCGCCCGGTCAACCATTTCTTCGGATTTCATACATTCTATCCGACCTTTGCTAGCGGCCAAGGCGCGGCACCATTCAAGACAGTGCAGGATTACGAAAACAACCTGAAACGTCACAAGGATTATATCACGCTGACCGACAGATCGATCGACAGGTTCCGCCAGGGCATGGCTTCGGGCGTTTTTGAAACGAAAATGACAATCACCAATGTCGTCGACCAGCTCAATACGCAGCTAGCGCAGTCCACCGAAGAATCGCCATATTACGGCCCGATCAAAAAGTTTCCGGAAGGTTTCAGCGACGCCGACAAGGCCCGGCTGACCGCCGAATATAGGGAAATGATCGTAAAGGGTCTTTACCCAGTAAATGCCCGATTGCGCGACTTTTTGCGCGACAGCTATCTTCCACTCGCACGTGAGCAAGTTGGCCTGTCGGCGATGAAAGGCGGCGAAGGTCTGTATCAGTATATGATCGAGCAAACGACGACGCTGCCGATGAAGGCCGATGAAATTCACAAATTGGGCTTGTCCGAAGTCGGCCGGATCAAGACTGGCATGGAAACGATAAAGGCCGACGTCGGCTTCAAGGGTTCGCTGGCCGAGTTTTTCGAGCATTTACGGACCGACCCTAAATTCAAAGCCGCCAGCCGGGAGGCTCTGACCCAAGGCTATTATGACATCGGCAAAAAGGTCGATGCGGTTATCGGCCAACAGTTCAAGGTTATCCCGAAGGCTCCGCTCGAAATCAAACCTTATGAAGAGTTCCGCGAAAAATATGAAGCTGGCGGCAGTTACCAGAATGGTACGCCAGACGGCAAACGTCCCGGTACTTTCTATTTCAACGCCTACGACCTGCCCAGCCGTACCACGCCGGGCATGACAACGTTGTACCTTCACGAGGGCGCGCCGGGGCATCATTTCCAGATCATGCTCGCACAGGAAAATACTTCATTGCCTGCGTTCATGCGTTTTGGCGGCAACACCGCCTATGTCGAGGGCTGGGCGCTCTATTCCGAGACGCTCGGTTATGAAATGGGCTTGTTCAAAGACCCGTATCAGCGCTTTGGGACGTTGTCTGACGAAATGCTCCGCGCGATGCGGCTGGTGGTCGATACCGGATTGCATTCCAAGGGCTGGACCCGCGAACAGGCAATTGAGTACATGCTCGCAAACAGCGACATGGGCAAAACCGACGCAACCGCTGAAGTCGAGCGCTATATCGCGATTCCAAGCCAGGCATTGGCTTACAAGATCGGCGCACTCACCATACAGCGGCTCAAGGCAAAGGCACAGAAGGCACTGGGCAAGAAATTCGACGTCCGCGAATTCCACAATCAGGTGCTAAACACCGGCGCGCTGCCGTTGACGGTGCTTGAAAAGAAAATCGACGGCTGGATTGCTGCTTCGAAATAAATACTAGCCCTTCGCCTGACATAACTTGGGCGAAGGGCAACCGCTTGATTGCGCAAGTGGCATGATCTAGCCCTAGCCCAACAGGGAGAGAGATATGCCAAGTTTTGCCGCAAGCCTGACGGGCTTTGTTCTACGAACCACCGGATATTATCGCCGGATGTTTTCGGGCGGACCGCAATTCCAGATGAATATTGCCAAGGTTCGGGCCGCGGCGCTGCCAGAGCCGGACGCCAAAGCGCGGGCCGTATTGACGATGAAACAAACCGAGTTTGGTGGTCGGCATGTGTGGCATTTGGCACCAAAGGACCGAGTGCCTACAGCGCATGTATTATTCTGGCATGGCGGCGGTTATGTCTACCCGGCGACACCGGTCCACTGGAAGTTCCTCACGCACATGGCTCAAGTTCACGGATGGGCGATCACTGCGCCGCTCTATCCGCTTGCCCCTGAAAGCAATGCGGCAGCGACCACAAAATGGGCTCTGGAATTCTATCGCAGCTATTTAGCTGAACGCGGTGGCGAGCCATTCGTCATGTCCGGCGATTCCGCTGGCGGCGGGCTGACTGCTGCATTGGCGCAACTCGTGCGGGACGAGGGAATGGCTTTGCCTGCTGCGCTCATACCGATCAATCCGTGGCTAAAACTCGATCCCGCGCATCCCGATCAGACCACGATCGAACCCCGCGACGGCATATTAACACTTAGCGGAATTGCCGAGGGCGGGCAGCTCTATGCAGGCGACTTGCCTCTGACCGATCCGCGCTGCAGTCCGATTTTCGGCGACTGGAATGATCTGCCACCAATCCTCGCCTTTGGCGGCGGCGATGACATATTGGTCACAGACGCTCGCGCACTGAAGGCGAAACTGCCGTCGGTGGAATATGTCGAGTTGCCGGGCATGTTACACGACTGGCCAATCTTCAACTTCCGCGAGTCACGCGCCGCTCAAGCTAAGATGGCTGACTTCGCAAGACGTGTTGTGACGTAAGGCAGTTGGCGATGCTGGTCGTTTGAGCTATTGTCTGACCGTAATGGAGAGACAATCATAATGTCAGCGGTAAAAGCCGCCAACCCGCGCCAGATATTCGGGAGCGACGACTGGAAATCGATCACATCGGTTTCCAAGTGGCGCGGTACCTGGTTGATCGCGCATGCTTGGCTGGTTGTTGCGCTTGCCGCGTTCGGCGGTGCGATGGCGTGGGACTTTCACTGGTTTGCTGGACTTTTGGTTACGCCGTTTGTGTTGGCGATACTTGGGGGTCGGCAATTGGGGCTTGCGATCTTGATGCACGACGGAGCGCATGGCCTGCTTCATCCCGACCGTAAGCTCAACAATTTCCTAGGCCAGTGGCCAAGTGGCGCCGCGACCGGAAGCGACTTGCATGCCTATCGCGCCTACCATCTGACTCATCATAAATTCACGCAACAGCCCGAGGACCCCGATCTGTCTTTATCGGCACCTTTTCCGACTAGCCGTGACAGCCTGTGGCGCAAAGCTGTGCGTGACCTGACAGGGCAAACCTTCTTCAAGCAGCGCAAGTCGCAATTTGCGGTGGCCTGGCGTGGAGTGAAGGCGATGCTGGTCAAGGAAAGCGGCGACGGTACACGTGACACCAGCGCGGGCCGCGCGCTAAACCTGCAAAGCCGGAGCGGAATCGATGCGCCGGTGGCCAATGTGGAGGGCGCCAAGACTACCGCTCGAACCGTAGGGCGGTTCTTGGCTGTTCAACTCGTGCTGCTGGCGATTTCACTCGCGTTCTGGGGCGTCATTCCGTTTTTGCTTTGGATCGTAGCGCTTGTGACGACTTTCCAACTGTTCCTTCGCGTCCGCAATATTGCTGAGCATGCCTGCACCTCTACCGGCAGCGATGACCCGTTCACGCATGCGCGGACGACCTATGCGAATTGGTTGGAGCGGGCTACCGTCGCGCCTTATTGGGTGAACTTTCACAGCGAACATCACCTTTTCATGGGCGTGCCATGCTACAATCTTCCGCTCGCGCATGCGTTGCTCGGCAAGGGCAATTACCATCCCCGGATGACTATCGAGCCAAATTATCTATCGGTGTTGCAGCGCGTTACAGCCACCCAGCCCGCTTGAACCGGATATAGAGCGACAGGCAAATCGTCGCCATCATGCCAACGATTATATAATATCCATATTCCCAGCGAAGCTCTGGCATATGCTCGAAATTCATGCCGTAAATTCCGGCAATCGCAGTAGGCACCGCAAGGATAGCGGCCCACGCCGCCAACTGCCGAGTTATCGCGCCCTGCCGCTGCTGCTCAAGCAATCCGCTGGTTTCAATGACTGAAGTCAGCGTATCACGCAGCCCTTCGACCCGGTAGACAAGCCGCCGCACGTGGTCGAGCAGATCGCGCATGAATGGGTAAATGTTCGCGTCGATCTGCGGCAGCTCGAGATTGATAAACCGGTTGGCGAGATCTTCGGTCGGCCCCAATATCCGTTGTAGCCTGAACAGCTCTCGGCGCAACATGAACACGCGTGCGGTTTCCGCTCGGCTCAGGAAATTGCCGATGGCGCGGTCTTCCATCGCCAGCACTTTTTCCTCCATCGCGTCGACAAGATCGCTGTAACCATCAACGATATAGTCGAGGATAGCGTGCAATACGAAATCAGGGCCTTGCTTTAGCAACCACGGCGTTGCCTCAAGCTGCGTTCGCACCGGACTGTGGCTACGTTCCGAACCATGCCGAACGGTGATGATAAACTGGCGCCCCATGAAAATCGCGGTGTTGCCGTAAATGATCTTGTCGCCTTCGAGCCGCGGCGTCCGGATAACTAAGAACAAATGATCGCCATAAGGTTCGACCTTTGGCAAATGCTTGGGATCAAGCGCATCTTCGACCGCGAGCGGATGAAGGCCAAAATGATCCTGAATGCGTTTCAAAGTTCCATCGTCGGGTTCGTGCAGCCCGATCCAGATGAAATCGGCCGGTTTGACATGCGGTATCGGTTTGGCAATATCTATAGTTTCGATGGCCTTGCCGTCGTGATACAACTTGGCGGCGACTGTGGTCACGCAAGCGCCTCGGCGATTAATTTGCGCGAGTTTTCGATCCCATATAGGGCAATGAAGCTGCCCATGCGTGGACCGGCGCTGCTGCCAAGCAAGGTTTCATACAGCGCCTTGAACCAGTCGCGCAGATTTTCGAAGCCGCCCTCATTGCCGATAGTATAAACGATATTCTGGATGTCCTCTGCCGACGCATCGGGTGCCAGTGCGATCAGTTCACCATCGAGCTTTTCAAGCGCAGCGATTTCGCTGCCTTCGGGTTTACGCCGTTTCAACGTGGGCGCGATGAAATCGCGATTATAGGCCAGCGCCAAGGGCACCAACTTTGCCAGATCAGGTTGCGCCTCCGGCCGTGCGTCGTCGACATAATTGCCAAGATAGCCCCACACCTGCTCCTCAGTCGCATCCGCCCCCATCACGCCGACAAGGTTCAGCAGCAAGCCAAAAGTGACGGGCGGCGTACCCTGCGGCACCGGTTCTGGTTTGGCGCGGTGGATGTGATGCACAGGGTTGCCAAGTTGCTTGTCCAACTCTTGGGTCGCGTAGTTGCTGCGAAACTGGAAATATTCGTCCACCGCGCGCGGGATGACGCCCATGTGCAACGCTTTCGCTTTTCGCGGCTCGCGGAAAATATAAAAAGCGAGGCTTTCATCGGTGCCATAAGTCAGCCATTGGTCGAGCGTCAGGCCGTTGCCCTTTGACTTCGAAATTTTCTCGCCCTTTTCGTCGAGGAACATTTCATAGTTGAAACCCTCGGGCGGGCGCGCACCCAGAGCGCGCGTGATCTTCGAACTTTGCGTAACGCTGTCGATCAGGTCCTTACCCGACATTTCATAATCGACGCCAAGCGCGACCCAGCGCATCGCCCAGTCGACTTTCCATTGCAGCTTCGCCTGCCCGCCGAGGATCGACTGCGTAATGCGCTCGCCCTCGTCGTCGAACGATACGAGTCCCGCATCGGCGTCAACTACGGTCACCGGCACCTGCAACACAATACCCGATTTCTGACTGACGGGCAGCACCGGCGAATAGGTTGCCTGCCGCTCCTTGCCCAGCGTCGGCAGCATGATATCCATGATATCCTGATAGTGACGGAGCACCTTGATGAGCGTTTCGTCAAAGCGACCGCTGGCATATTCAATCGTCGAGGACAGGAATTCATATTCGAACCCGAAGCGGTCGAGAAACTCGCGCAGGCGTGCATTATTGTGATGCGCAAAGCTCTCATGCGTGCCGAACGGGTCGGGTATGCGTGACAACGGTTTGCCCAGATGTTCAGCCAGCATCGACTGGTTAGGCAAATTGTCGGGCACCTTACGTAGGCCATCCATATCGTCCGAAAAGGCAATCAGGTTGGTCGGCGTGTCGCTTAGTTCCTCAAATGCACGGCGCACCATCGTCGTGCGCAGCACCTCGTTGAAGGTACCGATATGCGGCAGGCCAGACGGTCCGTAGCCGGTTTCAAAAATGATCGGAGCGTCACCCGGCTTGCCCTGCGGATAGCGTTTCAACAAGCGGCGTGCCTCTTCATAGGGCCATGCCTTTGATGCCATTGCGATATCGCGAAGATCAGTCACTTGTTGCTCTTTCGTTCTGTTTCCGCCACTCTGAAGCGGTGGAAACCCCCCTAGCCTTTCCAGCGCTTCATGCAAGCCATGCCGGTATCTGGCTGGGCTTAACCAATGGCGAGGTACGTACTGTTGGCAAGGGAGAGGCCGTTGGGCGCGCGGCGGAAACGCCTCTGGTGATGCTCAACGCACCTTTGGTGGCGCAGCGTTTGGGCTATGCCGAATTATCGGGTCTGGATGTGCTCGAGCTGTTTGCCTTTGTGTATCCTGCCAGATTTGTGGTGCCAACACCGAAGGGGCTGGCGGGCGCACTCGGCCTGCCGATGGCTCCTAATGACCAAGCAGTGCCCGGGCTGTTGTTTTCGGCCACACAAAAACTGCTGGCGACGCTATCCAATCCCGCCTGGCCCGAACGCGAGGGCGCGTGGGATAGCGCGCAGGCACTGATGCGGGTGCGCTGGCCGTGGGCGAACTTGGTGCTGTGTTACTTGAAAAAGCCCGAGAAGCCCGAACGCTGGTTGTTTGCGCGATTGCCTGAATGGGAGGAAGTGCCGTTGCGTCCGCCGCCCCGCGTCGTAACGCTCAACCCCGACGCCGTGCAGGCACAGCTTGCCTCGCTGGTCGGCGGTGACGCCGAAACGCGGCAAGGCCAGCGCGACTTTGCGCAGGCCGCCGCGCGGATTTTTGCGCCACGCGCGCGCAAGGGTGAACCCAATATGGTGTTGGCTGAAGCGGGCACTGGAATCGGCAAAACCTTAGGCTATCTCGCGCCCGCGTCCTTGTGGGCAAGCACCGCCGGTGGTGCGGTGTGGATTTCGACGTTTACCAAGGCGTTGCAGCGGCAATTGGTACGCGAGGCACAACGGATTTATCCTGACCCTGAAATATTCAAGGCAAAAGTCGTGGTGCGCAAGGGGCGCGAAAATTATCTTTGCCTGCTCAATTTGGAGGATGCGCTGCAAGGTGGGTTTGCGGGCCGCGCGGCGACGCTGGCGCATCTGGTCGCGCGCTGGGCGGCCTATAGCAAAGACGGCGATATGATCGGCGGCGATTTGCCCGGCTGGCTGCCGACCTTGTTTCGCCGCAATGGATCGACTGCGCTGACCGACCGGCGCGGCGAATGTATTTACGCCGGATGCCCGCATTACAAAAAATGCTTCATCGAACGCGCTGCACGTGCCTCGGTGCAGGCCGATATCGTTATTGCCAACCATGCGCTGATGATGGTCAACGCCGCGCGCGGTCGCGACGAGGTCAGCCACCCGACGCGGATTATCTTCGACGAAGGCCATCATCTGTTCGATGCAGCGGATTCGATGTTTGCAGCAGCGCTAACCGGGCAGGAAACCGTCGAGCTTCGCCGATGGGTAATCGGTCCCGAGGGCAAGGCACGTGGACGACGGCGAGGCCTCGCGGCACGGCTTGCCGACGTTGCATCTTATGATGAAGAGGGCGGCCTTGCCATCGAGATGGCGCGGATCGCGGCGGAGGCCCTGCCCGGCGATGGCTGGCTTGGCCGCGTGGCGGAAGGCATGTCGTCGGGGCCGGTCGAACGCTTGTTGTCGGCAATCCGGTCGATGGTATTCGCACGCGATGAAAGCAATGCGGCAGAAGCTGGCTATGGTCTCGAAACCGAGCTTGCCGACCCCGACGCAGCGGTTGTCGACGCGGTGGCTGATGCGGCGATTGCGCTGGAGGCTTTGGCACGACCGCTGACGATATTGGGCCAGCGGTTGGAGGCGATGATCGCTGACCCGCCCGACTGGCTAGATGGCGGCGCGCGCGCGCGGGTCGAGGGCGCGATGGCAAGCCTTGGTTGGCGGATCGACACATTGCGTGCCTGGATTTCGATGCTGGGGCGCGCCGTGGGTCCTATTGATCCCGACTTTGTTGACTGGCTGGCGATCGACCGGTTCGAAGGCCGCGATATGGATGTCGGGATGCACCGGCGCTGGCTCGACCCGATGAAGCCGGTCGCCGATATCGTGCTTAAGCCTAGCCACGGAGTGCTCGCGACATCGGCTACGCTGCGTAGCGGAGGCGACTGGGCGAATGCCGATGCGCGGACGGGAGCGGTTCACCTTGACCACGCCGCCGAGCATTTTTCGGCGACCAGCCCGTTCGATTATGCGGCGCAAGCAGAAGTGTTGATCGTCACCGATGTGAAGCGCGGTGATATGGCGGCGCTGGCGGGGGCTTTTTCGTCGCTGATCAGCGCGTCTGGCGGCGGCGCCTTGGGGCTGTTTACCGCAATCCGGCGGTTGCGTTCGACCTATGCGCGAATTGCCGACCGTTTGGCGCGTGAAGGGCTGCCGCTTTACGCGCAGCATGTCGACCCGATTGATACCGGCACGCTGGTAGATATTTTCCGCGATGATCCGCACGCGTCGCTGCTCGGCACCGATGCCTTGCGCGACGGGGTGGATGTGCCCGGCCATTCGCTTCGGCTGGTAATTATGGAGCAAGTACCGTGGCCCCGCCCGGACATATTGCATCGCGCGCGGCGTCTGTCTTACGGAGGCACCGATTATGACGACCGGATGATCCGCGCGAAATTGGCGCAAGCTTTCGGGAGGCTGATCCGAAGCGCGGGCGACAAAGGACATTTTGTGCTGCTGTCTTCTGCCGTGCCAAGTCGGTTGATGACGGCCTTTCCGCCGGGAACGCCGGTGCGCCGGGTCACGCTCGATGAAGCCGTCAGATCGATTAAATCAGGTCTTTCCCCCGTCATAGATTTGCGGCAGGAAGATATAGAAATTCTGGATGAGAGAAACCCGATTTGACGCTGATCCTGACATTGCTGCGCCATGCCAAATCGAGTTGGGATGATGCTATACCCCGTGATTTTGACCGGCCTTTGAACAAGCGCGGCGAGAAGGCCGCCGTCATTATGGGCGCCTGGGTGAAGCGCGAAGGACTGGTTTTCGACCATGTCGTGGCCAGCCCCGCAGTCCGCGTGATCGACACCATCGACCAGTTCGTCAAAGGGACAGGTGAACGCATCGATGCCAACTGGGACCGGCGTATCTATCTCGCATCTTCCGCCACGCTGATGGATGTACTGCGTGACCAGTCGGATCAGCATAAGAGCGTGCTTATGGTCGGACATAATCCTGGAATGGAGGATCTGCTGTTCGACATCGTCCCAGACGATGGCAGCTCACCATTGCGCGAAATGGTATGGGAGAAATACCCGACCGGGGCGCTGGCGCGAATGGAACTCGACATCGATAGCTGGGCGGACGTTGACCGCAAATGCGGCAAATTGACACATTTCATCCGCCCGCGCGATCTCGATGCTGAACTGGGTCCCGAGGACGAATGACGCCGGTAATCTGGCGTGAGGCAGGTATACAGGATGCCGACGCGCTGGCGCATTTGGGCGCTGCAACATTCCTTGCGACATTTGCCTTTGACCATCCGGGCAAGCAGTTGATCGAGCATCTCAATACAGAGCATCATACGGCCTATTATGCCGACAAGCTGGGAAACCCCGAGGTCGATATCGTTATCGGGGAAACACTGCTCGGTGCGCCGGTTGGGTATGTCATGATGGTCCCGCCCGAGCATCCAGAGTTGCAACAAGACGGCGATATCGAACTTAAACGTATCTACTTGCTTGGACCGTGGCAAGGCGGCGGTAACGGGCGCGCCTTGCTGGAGCAGGCGTTGATAATAGCCGAAAAGCGAGGCGCGAAGCGCGTGTTACTGGCTGTTTACGAAAGCAACGTCCGCGCCGTCGCCTTCTATGAGCGCGCGGGCTTCAAGCACATCGGCGAAACTATTTTCATGGTCGGCGATATGCCCTTCCGCGACATAGTTTACGCGCGCGAGATGATTTAGGCGGCTGCCAGAGCCGAAGCCAGACGATCACGAACCGCGCGCAATGCAGACATATCGATTCCTGATCCGGCAGGTGTCGTCGATGCAACAGGGGCAGATACCGGCTCAGCATTGACCCCACTCGTCAGATATTTACGTGCACCTTTTATGGTATAGCCTTCATTGTGAAGCAGCCGGTGAATAGTCTTCAACAAAGCCACATCATCGGGGCGATACAAACGGCGTCCGCCCGCCCGGGTCAAAGGCCGCAGCATTGGGAACTGCTCCTCCCAATAGCGCAAGATATGCGTCCGCACACCCAGCGCCTCAGCCATTTCACCAATCGTGCGGAATGCGTCGGCAGACTTGTCTGTCATGCGGGGCTACTTAACCTTTTGCCGCATGCCTTGGCTGGCACGGAATGTGAGAACGCGACGCGGCGTTATGGGCACTTCAATCCCGGTTTTGGGATTACGGCCGATGCGCTGCCCCTTGTCGCGCAGAACAAATGTTCCGAAGCCTGAAATTTTGACATTTTCGCCATCGAGCAGAGAGTTGGTCATGTGCCCGAGGATCGATTCTATCATCGCGGCGGCATCAGCACGCGACAACCCGACCTGCCGGTTCAGCATTTCGGCCAAATCGGCCCGCGTCAAAGTACCTGCATCTGCCATAAACCGTCTCCCGACGCGCGACCCGTCTTTTGAGAAGTGTCCGTTATATAATAAAAATCTTATGTTGTAAAACAACGATCGTCGAAAATTGTCCTACATCCGAACAACAGAAGCGCCCCAAGTAAAGCCGCCACCCATCGCCTCCAACACCACGATATCGCCAGGTCTGATCCGGCCGTCGCGGACCGCGACGTCAAGCGCTAGAGGAACCGATGCAGCTGAAGTGTTCGCGTGCTGATCGACGGTTAGAACAACCTTGTTCGGGTCAAGCCCAAGCTTCTTTGCGGTGGCCTCGATGATCCTTGCATTGGCTTGATGCGGCACGACCCAATCGACATCTTGCGGAGCCAGATCAGCCGCCTCCAGCGTTTCATGCATCACGCTGGCCAGATTCGTTACCGCATGGCGAAATACCTCGCGGCCGCGCATCCGCAATTTACCGACGGTTCCCGTCGTGGAAGGACCGCCGTCGACATATAGCAATTCATTATGCTTGCCGTCGGCGTGGAGCTTGGTGGCAAGCGCCCCGCGGGTGCCGACCTCGCCGCATAGTACAACTGCGCCGGCACCGTCACCGAATAGCACGCACGTTGCGCGATCTTCCCAATCGAGAATGCGGCTGAAGGTTTCAGAGCCGATCACCAACGCGTTTTTAGCTGACCCGGCGCGAATCATGCTTTCGGCGACAGAAAAAGCGTAAAGGAAACCAGAGCAAACGGCTGCCACATCGAACGCGACCCCGCCATTGCACCCCAATGCATGCTGCACGATCGTCGCCGATGCGGGAAAGGTTTGATCGGGGGTGGCAGTCGCGACAATAATCAGATCAATGTCGTCAGGTGACATCCCGGCAGCATCAAGCGCGTTGCGCGCGGCGGCTGTTGCCAGCGTTGCGGTTGTTTCATCCGGCTCTGCAATATGGCGGAATTTAATGCCGGTACGTTCGGTAATCCATTCATCCGACGTGTCGACGCGGGCGGCCAGTTCGGCATTCGACACCCGGGTTCGCGGTAGGGCCGAACCTGTGCCCTTGATAACCGCGCGAAGGGCCGTTTCGGTCACGGAGCCTGCACCCGAGCCAAATCCTGGGTAATGCGCGCGGTGATATCTTCTTCGACCAGCCGCGCGGCGACTTCAACAGCGTTCGCAACACCTTTGATGTTCGCGCTGCCGTGACTTTTGACAACAACGCCGTTCAGCCCCATGAATACTGCGCCATTGTGGTTGTTCGGATCGAGATGGTGACGGAGCAACTCGGTGGCTGGACGCGATACCAGAAATCCAAATTTTGATCGGAGCGAGCTGGTAAAGGCACGCCGAAGCAAGTCTGTTACAAACCGCGCCGTACCCTCAATCGATTTCAGCGCGATATTGCCAGTGAAGCCGTCGCACACAACAACATCGCATTCACCACGGTTGATCTTGTCGGCTTCGACAAATCCCTGAAAATCCATATGCAAGCCGGTGGCGTCACGCAGATGTTGCGCGGCATCACGAAGTTCGTCGGTGCCCTTCATCTCTTCGGTACCGATGTTGAGCAACCGAACACGGGGGCGGTCGAAGCCGAAAATAATCCGCGAATACGCCGCGCCCATGACGGCGAACTGGACCAGATTTTTAGCCTCGCATTCGGTATTGGCACCAAGATCGAGCATTACCACGTCGGTGTCTTCAAGTGTTGGCAGAAGTGCAGCCAGCGCTGGGCGGTCGATACCCGGCATCGTGCGCAGTGCGAGCTTTGCAGTCGCCATCAGCGCGCCAGTATTGCCAGCGCTGACTGCCGCGCTTGCATTGCCCGATTTAACCGCGTTGATCGCCATGCCCATCGAGCTGGTTTTCGATTTGCGTAAAGCAGCGCTGACTTTGTCGTGTGCGGTTATCACATCGTTGGAATGCAGGATTTCGGACGCAGCGCGCAAATTGGGATGGTTATCGAGCGCTGCTTTGATGCGCGTTTCATCGCCAACAAGCAGAAATTGAAAACTTTCATGCCGATGCCGTGCAAGTGCTGCGCCTGCGATCATCACAGGCACGCCTTCGTCGCCGCCCATCGCGTCAATGGCGATACGCGGTTTCATCGACACCAGCTATTCTCCTTAAAAAAGGACTAGGCGACCGCAACCACTTCGCGACCGTTATAATGGCCACAGGCGTCGCACAAATGATGCGGACGCTTCAATTCACCGCAATTCGAGCATTCCTGATAGGCTGCGGGCGTAAGCGAATCATGGCTGCGACGCATGCCGCGACGTGAAGGGGAAGTTTTTCTTTTGGGGACAGCCATCTCGGCACCTGTTCCATTTCAAAATCAATAGGTTCTGGACGCTGTTAGGTCATAAGGCTGGTCATGGCAAG
>LNFM01002135.1_pt1 | contig 42207 bp, 37 predicted proteins | sample 596031 | NCBI WGS metagenome assembly LNFM01 (sample SAMN04254537, study PRJNA301005) | activated carbon metagenome | isolation source: dual media filters at the Ann Arbor, Michigan drinking water treatment plant | place: USA: Ann Arbor
TGGACTACAAGTGGTACGCGGCCCTCGCGTACATCCGCGCCAACAAGCTCAACTACAACGTCATCGAAGGCCAAAACGACCGCTTCGGCATCATCGCCAGCGGCAAGGCCTACAACGACACGCGCCAGGCGCTGGTGGACCTGGGGCTGGACGACGACACCTGCCGCAGCCTGGGCATCCGCGTGCACAAGGTCAATGTGGTGTGGCCGCTCGAAGCCACCATCACCCGCGACTTCGCGCAGGGCCTGCAGGAGATCCTGGTGGTGGAGGAAAAGCGCCAGGTCATCGAATACCAGCTCAAGGAAGAGCTGTACAACTGGCGCGCCGACGTGCGCCCCAACGTGCTGGGCAAGTTCGACGAGGTGCCTGGCGACAACTCGGGCGGCGAATGGAGCATGGCCAACCCGAGCCAGAACTGGCTGCTGCGCCCCAAGGCCGACCTGACCCCGGCCATCATCGCCAAGGCCATCGCCAAGCGCCTGAAGAAGATGGGTGTCTCCAGCGACATCATTGCCCGCATGGATGCGCGCATCGCCGTCATCGAGGCCAGCGAGCGCGCGATGACCGAACTGAAGGTGGACACCGGCGAGCGCGCCCCGTGGTTTTGCAGCGGCTGCCCGCACAACACCAGCACCCGCGTGCCCGAGGGCTCGCGCGCCGTGGCGGGCATTGGCTGCCACTACATGGCCAACTGGATGCCCGACCGCAACACCAGCACCTTCACACAGATGGGCGGCGAGGGCGTGACCTGGGTGGGCCAGGCGCCGTTCACCACCGACCAGCACGTGTTTGCCAACCTGGGCGACGGCACGTACTTTCACAGCGGGCTGCTGGCCATCCGCCAGAGCATTGCGGCGGGCACCAGCATCACCTACAAGGTGCTCTACAACGACGCCGTGGCCATGACGGGCGGCCAGCAGGTGGGCGAGCGGCCCGAGGGCCATTCGGTGCTGCAGATCATGCACAGCCTCAAGGCCGAGGGCGTGGTCAAGCTGATCATCGTCACCGATGAGCCGCACAAGTACGACGGCGTGCCGCTGGCCGACGGCGTCACCGTGCACCACCGCGATGAGCTCGACACCCTGCAGCGCCAGTTCCGCGAGATCAAGGGCTGCACGGTCATCATCTACGACCAGACCTGCGCGACGGAAAAGCGCCGCCGCAGGAAGCGCGGCACCCTGGCCACGCCCGACAAGACCGTGGTCATCAACGATCTGGTGTGCGAGGGCTGTGGCGACTGCTCGACCAAATCGAACTGTCTCTCCGTGGAGCCGGTGGAAACCGAATTCGGCCGCAAGCGCCGCATCAATCAGAGCACCTGCAACAAGGACTACTCGTGCGTGAACGGGTTCTGCCCGAGCTTTGTCACGGTGGAGGGCGGCAAGCTCAAGAAGCCCAAGAAGGAAAAGAAGGGCGACCTGTCGACGTTGCCGAACATTCCTGAACCCGTGCTGCCCGTGGCCGAAAGCGCCTGGGGCATCGTGGTGGGCGGCGTGGGCGGCACGGGTGTCATCACCATCGGCTCGCTGCTGGGCATGGCCGCACACCTGGATGGCAAGGGCGTGATCACCCAGGACGCCGGTGGCCTGGCCCAGAAGGGCGGCGCCACCTGGAGCCATATCCAGATTGCCAACCGGCCCGACGCCATCTATACCACCAAGGTCGATACCGCCAAGGCCGACCTGGTGATCGGATGTGACTCCATCGTGGCCGCACACAAGTACACGCTGGCCGTGATGCAGCCCGGCCGCACATTTGTGGCGCTCAACACGCACGGCACGCCCACGGCGGCGTTTGTGACCAACCCCAACTGGCAGTTCCCGGGCGCCAACTGCGACAGCGCCATCGCCACGGCCGTGGGCGCCGGCAACGTGGGCAGCGTTGACGCCGAGCAGGTGGCCACGCAGCTGCTGGGCGACAGCATCTACACCAACCCTCTGATGCTGGGCTACGCCTGGCAAAAAGGCCGCGTGCCACTCACGCTGGCATCGCTGATGCGCGCCATGGAACTCAACGGCGTGCAGGTGGACAACAACAAGGCCGCCTTTGAATGGGGCCGCCGCTGCGCGCATGACCTGGCCTCCGTCCAGGCGCTCTTTGCCGAGGCGCAGGTGATCCAGTTTGTGAAGAAGCCCTCACTCACTGAAATGGTCAGCAAGCGCGTGGAGTTCCTGACCGGCTACCAGCACGCCGCCTATGCGCAGGAATACCGGGCCTTCGTCGAAAAGGTGAAGGCCACCGAGGCGCGCGTCACGACCAGCACCCGCCTGTCCGAGTCCGTGGCCCGCTATCTGTTCAAGTTGATGGCATACAAGGACGAGTACGAGGTGGCGCGGCTGCACACCGACAAGGCCTTCACCGACAAGATCGCCGCGCAGTTCGAAGGCGACTACAAGCTGGTGCACCACCTCGCCCCGCCCATGACGGCCAGGAAGAACGACAAGGGCGAACTCGTCAAGCAGCCGTTCGGCCCGTGGATGCGCAGCGCCTTTGGACTGCTGGCCAAGATGAAGGGGCTGCGCGGCACGGCACTGGATGTGTTCGGCAAGACGGAAGAACGCCGCATGGAGCGCGCGCTGATCGTGGAATACCGCGCCTGCATCGACGAACTGCTGGCCACCCTGAACGCCGACAACCTGGCGCTGGCGGTGGAAATAGCCAGCATCCCCGAAGACATCCGCGGCTATGGCCACGTGAAGGAGCGCCACCTGAAGACGGCCCGCCCCAAGTGGGATGCGCTGATGGCCCGCTGGCGCAGCGGCGCCACCGCACAAAAGGAGCGCGCCGCCGCCTGACCCCCACGCACCCGCCCCGCCGGAAGCCCGCGCTCACCAGCGGGCATTTTGCTATTATTTATATAGCATCAAAGGCAGTAAATAAATGGACCATGGGCGTTTTTGCCAGAAAAACGTGCCAAAAGCACCCATTGAACATCCCCGGGGAAACACCCGGAGCCCACCCGGGGCTTGGCCATTGGGGCCGGACCGCAGTGCCGCATACAATGTCCTGTTCCGCCCCGGAAGGCGCTAGTGCGTCCGCCCCGTGCGGGTTTTTTTGTGTTTTGACCATCCATTTGTGGAGTCCCCCTCGTGTTCATTTCTTCCGCTTTCGCACAGACCGCACCTGCCGCAGCCACGGGTGGCGGCGACATCATGTCCTCGCTGACGGGCATGCTGCCCCTGGTCCTCATGTTCGTGGTGCTGTACTTCGTCATGATCCGGCCTCAGATGAAACGCCAGAAGGAACACCGCGCCATGATCGAAGCCATCGCCAAGGGCGATGAAGTCGCCACCGCAGGCGGCATCGTCGGCAAGGTCACGCGCCTGTCCGAAGGTTTCCTGCACATCGAAGTCGCCAATGGCGTCGAAGTGCAGCTGCAACGCAGCGCCGTCGTCCAGGTCCTGCCCAAGGGTTCGGTCAAGTAAACAATGAACATCCCGTGCGCCGGACGGGCCGACCCTGCTGCCGTTGCATCCATGGCAGCGGGCACGGCGGAACCGGCGTGGCGGGGATGGCCCTGGCATGGCGGTAGCCGGCAGGGCGTGGAAAAGGCGTAAAGATGAACCGTTATCCGGTCTGGAAGTACGCGATCCTGGTGATCGTGATGCTGGTGGGGGCCCTGTACACCCTGCCTAATTTCTTTGGTGAGGCCCCAGCGGTCCAGGTCTCGTCTGCCAAGGCCACCATCAAGGTGGACGCTGCCGTGCAGCAACGCGTGGAAGACGCCCTCAAGGCCGCAGGCCTGACGCCGGACTTCGTCGCGCTGGAAGGCAACTCGGTGCGCGCGCGCTTCGACACGCCAGACAACCAGCTCAAGGCCAAGGACGCCATCCAGAAGGCCCTGATCCCGGATGCCGGCGATGCGGCGTACATCGTCGCGCTGAACCTGGTTTCGCGCTCGCCGGTGTGGCTCAAGTCGCTGCACGCCAACCCCATGTACCTGGGGCTGGACCTGCGCGGCGGTGTGCACTTCATGCTCCAGGTGGACATGCAGGCCGCCCTGACCAAGAAGGCCGAGTCCTATGCCGGTGACATCCGCACCGCGCTGCGCGACAAGGGCATCCGCCACGGCGGCATCGGCCGCGACGGCCAGACCATCGACATCAAGGTGCGCGACGAAGCCACCCTGACGGCTGCCCGCAACCTGATCGCTGACCAGTTCGCCGACCTGCAGGTGGTCAGCAGCCCCGACGGCTCCGAGTTCCGCCTGCGCGCATCCATCAAGCCCGAGGCCACGCGCCGTGTGCAGGAACAGGCGCTCAAGCAGAACATGGTCACGCTGCACAACCGGATCAACGAACTGGGCGTGGCCGAGCCGGTGATCCAGCAGCAGGGCCTGGACCGCATCGTGGTGCAGCTGCCTGGCGTGCAGGACACGGCCAAGGCCAAGGACATCCTGGGCCGCACCGCCACGCTGGAAGTGCGCCTGGTGGACGAGGGCACCGAAGCCCGTGCTGCAGAAACCGGCCGTGGCCCGGTGCCATTCGGCTCCGAGCGCTACCTGGACCGCAACAGCCAGCCGGTGATCGTGAAAAAGCAGGTCATCCTGACCGGCGAGAACCTGACAGACGCCCAGCCCGGCTTTGATGGCCAGACGCAGGAACCCACGGTCAACCTCACGCTGGACGCCAAGGGCTCGCGCATCTTCAAGGACATCACGCGCGAGAACGTTGGCAAGCGCATGGCCATCATCCTGTTCGAGAAGGGCAAGGGCGAGGTTGTGACGGCCCCGGTGATCCGCACCGAAATCGCGGGCGGACGGGTGCAGATCTCGGGCCGGATGACCACCACGGAAGCCAACGACAGCGCCCTGCTGCTGCGCGCCGGCTCGCTCGCCGCCCCGATGGAAATCATCGAGGAATTCACCATCGGCCCCACGCTGGGCGCAGACAACATCGAGCGCGGCATCAACAGCGTGGTGTGGGGCCTGGTGGCCATCGCAGTCTTCATGTGCTTCTACTACACCCTGTTTGGCGTGTTCTCGAGCATTGCGCTGGCCGTGAACGTGCTGCTCCTGGTGGCCGTGCTGTCGATGTTGCAGGCCACCCTTACATTGCCGGGTATCGCCGCCATGGCGCTGGCCATTGGCGTGGCCATCGACTCCAACGTGCTGATCAACGAGCGCATCCGTGAAGAACTGCGCAGCGGCGTATCACCGCAGGTTGCCATCCACACGGGATACGAACGCGCGTGGGCGACCATTCTGGATTCGAACGTGACCACCCTGATTGCAGGCGTGGCACTGCTGGCCTTCGGCTCAGGGCCTGTGCGCGGCTTTGCGGTAGTGCATTGCATCGGCATCCTGACCAGCATGTTCTCGGCGGTGTTCTTCTCGCGCGGGCTGGTGAACCTGTGGTACGGGCGCCAGAAAAAGCTCAAGAGCGTGTCCATCGGCCAGGTCTGGAAGCCCGATGCGGACACCAGCGCCGTGGCGAAGTCGCAGTAAAGACGGAAGAAGACCCATGGGGTTTCACGCTTCGGACCCAGGTGCGACACCGCACCTGAGCCCGGTCTGAGAACTCCAGCAAAGGACAAGACATCATGGAATTTTTCCGGATCAAAAAAGACATCCCCTTCATGAAGCACGCGTTGATCTTCAACGCGATCTCCTTCATCACGTTCGCCCTGGCGGTGTTCTTCCTGTTCACGCGCGGCCTGCACCTGTCGGTGGAGTTCACCGGCGGCACCGTCATGGAAGTGGCTTACAGCCAGCCTGCAGAACTGGCCAAGGTGCGGGAAACCGTCTCGGCCCTGGGCTACCCCGAGGTGCAGGTCCAGAACTTCGGCACGGCGCGCGATGTGATGATTCGCCTGCCCGTCCAGAAGGGCGTGACATCGGCGCAGCAAAGCGAGCAGGTCCTGTCGGCGCTCAAGGCGGCAGACCCCGAGGTCACCCTGCGGCGCACGGAATTCGTTGGCCCTCAGGTGGGCGAGGAACTCGTACACGGCGGCCTGATGGCACTGGCCATGGTGGTGGTCGGCATCGTGATCTACCTTGCCTTCCGCTTCGAGTGGAAGTTCGGCATTGCGGCCATCATCGCCAACCTGCACGACGTGGTGATCATTCTGGGGTTCTTCGCGTTCTTCCAGTGGGAGTTCTCGCTGGCCGTGCTGGCCGCCGTGCTGGCGGTGCTGGGCTACTCGGTCAACGAATCGGTCGTGATCTTTGACCGGATCCGCGAGGCATTCCGCAAGTACCGCAAGATGACCACCCACGAAGTCATCGACCATGCCATCACCAGCACGATGAGCCGCACGATCATTACGCACGCCTCCACCGAGGCCATGGTGCTGTCGATGTTCTTCTTTGGCGGCCCCAGCCTGCACTACTTTGCCCTGGCGCTCACCATCGGTATCGTCTTTGGCATCTACTCGTCGGTGTTCGTGGCTGCGGCCATCGCCATGTGGCTGGGCGTCAAGCGGGAAGACCTGGTCAAGCCCACCAAGAAGGAAGGCGACCCGAACGACCCGCAGGCCGGAGCTACGGTCTGACCCGCTAATATCAGTTTATGTATTCACCCCCTCCACCGGTTCCGCAGCGCCGTCTGGCCCGCCAGGCGCGTCAGCGGTTCGTGGAGGGGACATGCGCAGGGCTTGCAGCGCTGGACAAGACGGTCCTGGAGTTTCTGTCCTCGCTGATGGCGCAGACAGGCACCACCCGGCAGATGCAAACCCGCCGGGATGCCTGGATGCTGTACCAGCAGCACCATGGGGCCTGGGTGGACCGCACGGCCAGGGCCTGGCGCGACGCCCTCGCCCCGCACTCCAGCTCCTCGGGCACAGGTCTTGTCACCAACGCGGCGGGCAACCAGTTCGAGCTGCTCAGTGACGACGTTGTGGAAAACCGGATCGTTGCGTCGCGCATGGCGCTGACGGTCAACGAGCAGGTCAGCCTGCAGTTCGACACGGTGCGCCAGCGCACGCAGTCCCTGGAAGGCCAGGACATGGATGCCAACGACATCCTGCGCCCCGAGACGATTTGCCTGCGGCTGGTCGAGCAGTGGGTGGCTGCAGGCATGCCGCGCACCGACCTGCTGACGGTGATCGACCCGCTTCAGCGCGAGCTCGCCAACCTGCTGCAAAAGCAGTACCAGGCCGTCAACGTGTTCTATGTGGAGCAGGGCGTCACCCCGCAGGCCGAACAGAAATCCAGGGTGAAGCGGGCATCGGACGTTATGCCCCCCTTGGCTGGCAGCATGCGCACGGGTTCGGAATCCGGCGCAGGCGGTCTTGCATCGCAGGCACTCGCCCAGTCCCGGGATGCACTGGCTGCAAGCCGGTATCCCCCGGGCTACCCGGGCCGCCCCGGCGGGGCACCGCCATTTGCGCCCCCTTACCCGCCCCGGCGACCGGGCCCGGGATACCCGCAGCAGGGCATGCCCACAGGGTACGCCACCGGCATGACGCCGCTGGCGCGAGCGCGGCAGCGCGCCAATGGCGTGATGGGCCAGTTGCGCAGGCTGCTCACGCAACCCGCCACCGGTTTCGACATGGTGAATGCACCACCGGCCTCGGCGGCGCTGGCCCATGCACTGTCAGCACAGCGCATCCAGGCCGATACCTACTACAGCGGCGTGGGCACCATGGTGGAAGACTACAGCCCTGCGGCGGTGGTCCAGCTGGCCGGCGCAGTGCGCGAGCGGTCCACCGAGCTCAAGAAGAAGGCGTCCACCGCGGGTGAGAAAGCCATCATCGAGGTCGTGGCCCTGATGTTCCAGAGCATCCTGGCCGAGGACCGCATCCCACCAGCAGTGCGCGTGTGGTTCGCTCGCCTGCAGGTGCCCGTGCTGCGGGTGGCACTGGCCGAACCCGAATTTTTCAGCAACCTCAACCATCCGGCTCGCCAGCTCATTGACCGCATGGGCGCCTGTGTCATGGGGTTCAATGCCTCCAGCATCAATGGCAGTGCCCTCGAAAACGAGATTCGCCGGGTGGTGCAGGTCATCGAGCAGTACCCTGAAACAGGCCGGCGCGTGTTCCAGCTGGTCTATGACGAGTTCGAGAAATTCCTCTCGAAGTTCCTGACTGAAAAGCAGTCGACATCGCGTCTGGTGTCGGTGGCACAGCAGGTCGAGCAGCGCGAGACGCTGGCGATCCAGTACACCATCGAGCTGCGCACCATGCTGCGCGACATGCCGGTGCGCGATGAAATCCGCGATTTCCTGTTCAAGACCTGGGCCGAGGTGCTGGCGCTGTCCGCCGTGCGCGACGGTGCGCAGCATGAGGACACCCTGGCCTACAAACGCTCGGCGTCCGATCTGGTGTGGGCCGCCAGTGCCAAACCCAACCGGACCGACCGCGCGCAAGTCATCCAGAACCTGCCCGCCCTGCTGCAGCGCCTGCGCCAGGGCCTGGCACTGCTGGGCATCAATGACGCGGCGCAGGACGCGCAGGTCAAGCAGTTGACCGACACGCTGGCCGATGCCTTCCTGTCCAAGACCGCATCGATCCCGCAGTCCCACATCGACGCCATGGCCAAGCGGCTGGCCAACCTCGAAGACTTCATGAGCGACGCGACGCTCGGCGAGATGCCGCTGAACACCGACAACATCGAGATGATGCTGGGCATCGACGCTTCTTCGATCCATGTGGTGGCAGACAACGGCGCACCGGTGGACGAAGCCATGGTGACATGGGCCCAGGAGCTGCAGCCTGGCACCTGGTACACCCTGGACCACAACGGCGCCTCGGCACAGGTTCAGTACGTGTGGCAAAGCCAGCGCAAGCAGCTGCACCTGTTTGCCGCCGTGGATGGCAGCAGCTACCTGATCCAGTTGCGGCGGCTCGCCGCGTACATGCAGGCCGGCCTGCTGGTAGCGCAGGATGAGGAAGGGCTGACCGTGCGGGCCACACGTGAGGCACTGGCCAAACTGGACGCCAATCCAGAGCGGTTGCTGGGCGACTGACTGCACGCCGGTGCAGGGCGCCTCCACACGCCCGGCCTGTTCATCCCCGCAACAGCTTGTCCTCGGCCAGCGCCAGGGCTGCAGGGTGGCCCGACAACACCAGCGTATCGCCCGCAGCCAGATGGGTTTCGTCGCGGGTGGTGCCAGGATGGCCATTGCTGCGGCGCAGGCTGACGACCTGCACACCCATGGCGGGCAGTGCCAGCTCGCCCAGTGTCTGCGCAATGGCCGTCGAACCTGGTGGCAGGTTGATGGTGGACAGACGCTCCTGGTCGCGCTCGTTCACCGTATCGTCGTCCGCACCGTGGAAGTAACCGCGCAAAAGGTTGTAGCGGGCGTCGCGCTGGTCCTGCACCAGACGCAGAACGCGCCGCATGGGCACCCCTACCAGCGCCAGCGCGTGGCTGGCCAGCATGAGCGAGCCTTCGATGGCCTCGGGCACGACTTCGGTGGCACCCGCTGCCTGCAGCGTTTCAAGGTGCAGATCGTCTTGCGTCCGCACCACCACAGGAACGTTGGGCGCATGACTGCGTGCATTGGCCAGCACCTTCAGGGCTGCTGGCACGTCGATGTACGTGATGGCCACGGCACTGGCCCGCACCAGGCCGGCTGCCATCAGCGCCTGCAGCCGCGTGGCATCGCCGTACACCACTGAGTGGCCCGCCGCCGCAGCCTGGCTGACGCGGTCGGGGTCCAGGTCCAGCGCCATGTAGGGAATGTTTTCCTTTTCCAGCATGCGCGCCAGGTTCTGGCCGCAGCGGCCATAGCCGCAGATGATGACGTGCTTGCTGGTGTTGATCGACTTGCGCGCGATGCTCGTCATCTGCAGCGACTGTTGCAGCCAGTCGCTGGCCACCAGCTTCATCACGATGCGGTTGCTGAACAGGATGAGGAACGGCGTGGCCAGCATGGATAGCACCATGGCGGCCAGGATGGGGTTCATCAGCGCGGGCTCCACCAGTCCGTTGCGCTGGGTGAGGGACAGCAGCACAAAGCCGAATTCGCCCGCCTGTGCCAGATACAGCCCCGTCCGCAGCGCGACGCCCGTAGTCGCGCCCATGGCACGTGCAAGCAGCAGGATGAACACCAGCTTCATCAGCAGCGGCACTGTCAGCAACAGGAGCACCAGGCCCCAGCGGTCCACCAGGATGTGCCAGTCCAGCATCATGCCGATGGTGATGAAGAAAAGCCCCAGCAATACGTCGTGAAACGGTCGGATGTCCGAGCCCACCTGGTGGCGGTACTCGGTTTCGGACACGAGTACCCCGGCGATGAAGGCGCCCAATGCCAGGCTCAGTCCGGCCAGTTCGGTCAGCCACGCCATGCCCAGGGTGATGAGCAGCAGGTTCAGCATGAACAACTCATCGCTCTTGCGCCGCGCCACCAAAGTGAGCCACCAGCGCATCACGCGCTGCCCGCCGGTGAGCAGCAGGCCCACCAGTACGGTGGCCTTGATCAGCGCCCAGCCCAGTGCGGGGAGCAGCTGGTCGGCCGACGAGGCCAGCGCCGGGATCAGCACCAAAAGTGGCACGACGGCCAGGTCCTGGAACAGCAAAATGCCCATCACCCGGCGACCGTGCTCGCTCTCCAGCTCGGCGCGCTCAGCCATCAGCTTGACGACGATCGCTGTGCTGCTCATCGCCATCACGCCTGACAGGGCCACGGCGGTCTGCCAGCCCATCTCCCACACGCCGCCCAGCCAGTGGGACATCAGCAGTGCACCGCCGGTGGCCGCCGTCATCGTCAGCACCACTTGCATCAGCCCCAGGCCAAAAACCTGCCGCCGCATCGCGCGCAGCTTGGGCAAGCTGAACTCCAGTCCGATGGCGAACATCAGGAACACGACGCCAAACTCGCCGAGGTGGCGCACGCCTTCCGAGTTCTGCGCCAGCGCCAGCGCATGCGGGCCGATCAGCACGCCAGCGGCCAAGTAGCCGAGCATGGGCGGCAACTTGAGGCTGCGGCAAGCCACCACGCCCAGCACGGCGGCCAGCAGGTACAGCAACGTCAGGGCGAGGGAGGACATGTAACGATCCTATCCGAGCATGACCGACATCCGGCGGTCTTCTGAGGCCAGAGCGCCGAAGCGTGCGGAGCAGACGGCAAAAGCCGCTGCCGAAAGGGGGCCGGCAGCCCATCGATAGAATCGGAGAATGATTCCGTCGCCCTCCGCGCTGCACCCCTTCGATGCTGAACAGGCCCTGCGCCTGGCCCGCGAAACCCTGGACATTGAGGCCGCGGCCGTGCTGGGGCTCAAGGCCCGGGTGGGCGAGCCGTTCGCACGCGCCGTGCAGGCCATGCTGGCCGTGCGTGGCCGTGTGGTGGTGATGGGCATGGGCAAGAGCGGGCATATCGGCCGCAAGATCGCAGCAACGCTTGCATCGACCGGCACGCCAGCCATGTTCGTGCATCCGGCGGAAGCCAGCCATGGCGACCTGGGCATGATCAAGTCGATCGACCTGGTGCTGGCGCTGTCCAACAGCGGCGAGGTGGACGAACTCACGACCCTGCTCCCCGTGATCAAGCGTCTGGGCGCCACGCTGGTGGCGATGACCGGGCGGACGCAGTCCACGCTTGCGCAGCATGCTGACATCGTGCTCGACAGCGGTGTGGAGCGCGAGGCTTGCCCGCTGCAGCTGGCTCCTACCGCCAGCACCACCGCCCAGCTGGCTCTGGGCGACGCGCTGGCCGTGGCCCTGCTGGACGCGCGCGGGTTTCGCCCGGAAGACTTTGCACGCTCGCACCCCGGAGGCGCGCTGGGCCGCCGTTTGCTCACCCATGTCCGCGATGTCATGCGCTCGGGAGACCAGGTCCCGCGCGTGGCACCCGGGGCGACCTTCAGCGAACTGATGCGCGAGATGAGCGCCAAGGGCCTGGGCGCATCCGCGATCGTCGACGCGGGCGGCCAACTGTTGGGCATCTTCACAGACGGCGACCTGCGCCGTTGCATCGAGGCAGGGGCTGATCTGCGCAACGCCAAGGCATCCGATGTGATGCATCTGTCGCCACGCCGGATCTCGCCCGATGCACTGGCGGTGGATGCGGCCGAAATGATGGAGGCGCACGCGATCACCAGTGTGCTCGTGGTGGACGCAGGCGGCCAGCTTGCGGGTGTGGTCCACATTGGCGACCTGATGCGGGCCAAGGTCATTTGATGGCTGATACCAACACCCGACCGTTGGCTTTGCCAGCACACCACCCGGCACTCCAGTGCGATCCGCAGTTGCTTTTGCGTGCGCAGGACGTGCGGGTGGCGTTCTTCGACGTGGATGGCGTGCTGACGGATGGGGGCCTGCTGTTCAGCGAGGCAGGCGAGACCCTCAAGCGCTTCAACACCCTGGACGGCCACGGGCTCAAGCTGCTGCAGCGCGCTGGCATCACGCCCGCAGTGATCACCGGCCGCGACTCGGCACCGCTGCGTGTGCGACTCAAGGCGCTGGGCGTGGAGCATGCCGTGTTTGGCACCGAAGACAAGCAGCCCGCGGCAGAGCAGATCCTTGCTCGCCTGGGGCTGGCATGGCACCAGGCGGCCGCGATGGGCGACGACTGGCCCGACCTTCCGGTGATGCGGCGCAGCGCTTTTGCGTGCGCACCAGCCAATGCGCACGTCGAGGTGCGCCATGCAGCGCACCTGGTCACACACGCCCGCGGCGGGGACGGTGCTGCCCGCGAGCTGTGCGATCTGCTGCTGGCCGCCACGGGCCGCTACGCCGGGCTGTTGGAGCCCTACACCGCATGAAGGCGATCCACACGGACCACACAGCATGCGGTGTAGAACCCCGTACCGTTTTGGCATGCCATGAAGGGATGCCCGCGTGCGAATGATCCGCCAGGGATGGGACCAGTTCTCACTGTATCTGCCGGTCTTGCTGATGGGGCTGCTGGCGCTGGGAACTTGGTGGCTGGTACGCAATGCGCCCGCGCCCCAGCTGCAGGCCGTGGAGCGTGGCACCAGCAACCAACCCGACTATTTCATGAAGTCGTTCTCGGTGAAGTCGTTCGATGCCAATGGCCGCCTGCAGAGCGAAGTACAGGGCGAAGTGGCGCGCCACTTTCCCAACACCGATACGCTGGAGATCGAGAAGGCACGCATGCGCTCTGTGTCGCCCGAAGGTCAGCTCACGCTGGCCACCGCAGACCGCGCGCTGACCAATGCAGACGCCTCCGAGGTGCAACTGTTCGGAAATGCGGTGGTCACGCGCGAGCCTCTGCCTGGCAAGGCAGGTGCGCCCAAACAGCCGCGCATGGAGTTTCGCAGCGAATTCCTGCACGCCTACACCAAGACCGAGCGGGTGCGCTCGGACAAGCCCGTGATCCTCATCCGCGGTAACGACCAGTTCACGGCCGACGCCATGGACTATGACCACCTCGACCAGGTGATGCAGCTGCGCGGGCGTGTACGCGGCATCCTGCAGCCGGGCGTCGCCAGGTAGCCCGCACGCCGCCGCCCACAACCGCGCCCGCCCGGAATGCCGGTGCCTGCCCTGGAGCAACCATGACCCGTCCACTTGTGTTCATTACCGGAGCGTCCAGCGGCATCGGGCAGGCGCTGGCCTTGCGCTACCACCGCGCCGGATACCGGCTCGCTCTGGCTGCCAGACGCACTTCAGAGGTCAAATCATGGGCGGATGCTTGCGGAATAAACCCTGACAGCTATCATATTTATAGTGCAGACGTTGCGCATCCGGAAAACATCGTCGCAGCCGGACAGGACTGCATTGAACGGCAGGGCGTACCTGACATCGTCATTGCCAATGCGGGGATCAGCGTGGGCATGGACACCGCGGTGCGTGAAGACATCGACGTCATGGCACGCACCTTTGCCACCAACAACACCGGCCTCGCTGCCACTTTCCACCCCTTCGCGGACGCGATGGTTCAGCGAAGAAGCGGCACGCTCGTCGGCATCGGCAGCGTGGCAGGTATACGAGGCCTTCCGGGGCATGGCGCCTATTGCGCCAGCAAGGCTGCGGTCATCAGCTACTGCGAAAGCCTGCGCGGCGAAATGCGCCCGTACGGGGTGCGCGTGGTCACTATCTCGCCCGGGTACATCGATACGCCACTGACGCGCCAGAACCGCTACAGCATGCCGTTTCTCATGCAGGCCGATGACTTTGCCGACCGCGCCTTCCGAACAATTGCTGCAGGAGCGAGTTATCGGGTCATCCCCTGGCAGATGGGCGTGGTCGCCAAACTGCTGCGCTTGCTACCCAACGCGTTGTTTGACCGTCTGCTCGCGGGCCGCCCCCGCAAGCGCCGGCAGAACGAGACGCCGTAGAGTGCAAGGGCCTTGCGGACAGTGCCGGCACGCCGCGAAGGGCTGTGGGGAGCCCGCACACGGCATCCCGACGAGCTGTGATGGACGAGCGCCGCCTAGCCTCCCGTGCATCTTGCGTTTTCTTTAGAGATTTCGCTGCACCATGCAAAAAGCCCCGGATCGGGGCTTTCTGTCGGCTGGATGACGTCGATGACGCCACCCACGCTGCTCAACGTGCGCTGTGCGGGTTCAGCGCAGAGTGCTGTGTGACAACCGCTCAGTAGCTGTTGCCGCCACCGCCGTAGCCGCCCCCACCGCCACCGTTGCGGCCCCCACCGCCGCCGTTGCGCGAACCGGAGCCATAGGGGCTGCGAAAGCCACCATCGCCGCGGCCACCGCCGCCGCCATAGCCGCCACCCCCATCGCTGCGGCCACCACCGTAACCGCCGCCACCGCCTTCACGACCGCCGCCGCCTCCATAGCCGCCACCGCCGCCGTAACCACCACCGCCACCGCCGCTGCGGCCGCCACCACCGCCGTAGCCTCCGCCGCCGCCGCCAAAGCCGCCACTGCGAGGGGGACGCGGCTCCATCGGACGGGCTTCGTTCACCACAATGCTTCGGCCGCCCAGCGGCTGGCCGTTCATGCCGTGAATGGCAGCCTGGGCTTCCGCATCGCTACCCATCTCCACAAAGCCGAAGCCCTTGGAGCGGCCTGTATCGCGCTCCATCATCACCTTGGCACTGGTCACCGCGCCGAACTGACCAAAAGCCTGCTCCAGATCGCTGTCGCGCACCGAATACGGCAGATTGCCGACATACAGTTTGTTGCCCATCGAGGGACTCCTCAAAAACACATGGATAAAGCGATGGAGTCCCGAAAACGCAGCCAGCTAATCTCAATGACGCTCTCAGCGCGAAACTGACGGATCACCGCAAACTTGTTAGCGGAGCGCGCCCCGCAAACCCATTATGCGCCACACTTTTACGCAAAAAGCAAGCACTGATACACGCTGTGGCAGGGATGCTGCGCAGACATGAAAAAAGGAGCCCAAAGGCTCCTTTCATATCGTTGCCAGCCCGTAAGGACTGGCTGCCAAACGAGGCTTAGTAGCTGCTGCGGCCACCGCCGTAGCCACCACCACCGCCGCCGCCGCTACGGCCACCGCCGTAACCGCCGCCGCCACCACCACCGTAGCCACCACCACCGCCGCCGCCGAAGCCGCCGCTACGGGGAGCGCGTGGCTCCATGGGGCGCGCTTCGTTGACCACGAGGTCACGGCCACCAAAGTTTTGACCATGCACGCCCTGGATGGCGGCTTGGGCTTCAGCATCGCTGCCCATTTCGACAAAGCCGAAACCCTTGGAGCGGCCGGTGTCGCGTTCCATCATGACCTTGGCGCTGCCGACCGAGCCGTACTGGCTGAAGGTCTGCTGCAGGTCTTCGTCGCGGAAAGAGTAGGGCAGGTTGCCCACGTAAAGTTTGTTGCCCATGAAGGACTCCTAGAAAAACATGAAAACGCGATGGAGCCCGACGCAATCAACAAACCTGTGACGACTTCAAAGACGCGAAACTGACCATTCACCGCTAAGCTAACTGCTCCTCTGCAAGCAGAAAAGCGAAGCCATTATCAATCACTTTATGCGGGGTGTGGGGTTTTATTTCTGAGGGTGTTCCCGATGCAGCGCGAATCCCGTTTGCGTCAAGGGGTTAAAATCGCGTGGTCTTTGGGGAGTAGCCCGCCCGGCGCGCAACGCGCCGGGGCATGCGTCAACACACTTGGGTCCGCACGTGGCCTATGGCGCATGCGGCTTTCAGGTTGGGCGAGACCATTGACTGCATGCCGATCCACATGGCCGGAGTCGGGGTGCAGTCAATGCGTTTTCAATTCGTCCGGCCGTACAAGGACATCACCCCATGGAAGCTTTCTTCATATCCACCGCCATCGTCGCGCTTGCCGAGATGGGCGATAAAACCCAGTTGCTGGCCCTGGTACTGGCTGCGCGCTTCAGAAAACCCTGGCCCATCGTGATGGGCATCCTGGTGGCTACCCTAGTCAACCACGGGCTGGCGGGTGCCGTGGGCGCGTGGGTCACCACATTCATCGGCCCGCAGGTGCTGCGCTGGATCCTGGGCGGCTCGTTCATCGCGATGGCCATCTGGATGCTGATACCGGACAAGCTCGACGAGGGCGAGGCCGATGGCAACCCGCGCTGGGGCGTGTTCGGCACCACTGTGGTGGCCTTCTTCCTGGCGGAAATGGGCGACAAGACGCAAATCGCCACCGTGATGCTGGCGGCGCAGTACAACGCCTACCTGTGGGTGGTGGCGGGCACCACGCTGGGCATGATGCTGGCCAACGCGCCCGTGGTGTGGCTGGGAGAACGCATCACGCGCCGCGTGCCGATCCGCGCGGTCCATGTGGTGTCGGCCATCATCTTCCTGGTGCTGGGTTTGCTGGCCATCTTTGCACCGGCGGGCTGAACTCGCACAGAGGGCTGCGGCAGGCGCTTTTGGTATATTTACTGCACGCGCCGATTTGCCACAGCTTGCGGGCGCGATATAAATCCTGCTAAAGACCCGTCCGACATCCAAGCCCGGCCTCGTTTTTAGCGACGCCGGGTTTTTTTCTGCCATCGGGCCGCCCCCAGGCAGAACATTGCAGCCTCTGCCAGAGGACGCAACCCGCGCAGGCTGTGGCGCATGGGGGCTTACACACCGCTGCTTATGTCGTTCATTGCCACGCCCCAGACCCTGCATTTCCCGGAGGTGCTGCCGCTGCAAAGCGGTGCGTCCATCCGCGACTACCACCTGGCGTACGAGACTTACGGCACGCTCAATGCCGACCGCTCCAATGCCGTGCTGGTATGCCATGCGCTCAACGCATCGCACCACGTGGCTGGCGTGTACGCTGGCCAGCCGAAAAGCGAGGGCTGGTGGGACAACATGATCGGCCCCGGCAAGCCGGTGGACACCGACCGGTTTTTCGTGATCGGCGTGAACAACCTGGGCTCGTGCTTTGGCTCCACCGGGCCGATGCATACCCACCCCGACACTGGCGAGGTGTACGGCGCCGATTTCCCGGTGGTCACGGTGGAAGACTGGGTCAACGCCCAGGCCCGCCTGCTCGACCGGCTGGGCGTGCGCCAGCTGGCCGCCGTGCTGGGCGGCAGCCTGGGCGGCATGCAGGCCCTCAGCTGGACGCTGCAGTACCCCGACCGCATGCGCCACGCCGTAGTGGTGGCCAGCGCGCCCAACCTCACGGCCGAGAACATCGCCTTCAACGAGGTGGCCCGCCGCGCCATCGTGACCGACCCCGACTTCCAAGGCGGGCACTTTTACCGCCAGGGCGTGATCCCCAAGCGCGGGCTGCGCATCGCCCGCATGATCGGGCACATCACATACCTTTCGGACGACGTGATGAACGAGAAGTTTGGCCGCACGCTGCGCGCCCCGGCGCTGGCCGCTGCCCTGGCCCAGGGCGCGGCCGACCCGGCTGCTCTGGCGCAGTCACCCGACCTGCGCGAGTACCTGTACAGCACGCAGGATGTGGAGTTCCAGATCGAGAGCTACCTGCGCTACCAGGGTGACAAGTTCAGCGAGTATTTCGACGCCAACACCTACCTGCTCATCACCCGCGCGCTCGACTATTTCGACCCCGCGCGCCACCACGGCGGCAACCTGACGCGGGCGCTGGCCAATGCCACCGCGCGCTTCCTGCTGGTGAGCTTCACCACCGACTGGCGCTTTTCGCCCAAGCGCAGCCGTGAGATCGTCAAAGCCCTGCTCGACAACCGCCGCAGCGTGAGCTACGCCGAGATCGACGCGCCCCACGGCCATGATGCCTTTTTGCTCGATGACGCCCGCTACATGGGCGTGATGCGCTCTTACTTCAACAGCATTGCCAAGGAGCTGCAGCCATGACCGAAACCGCTGCGATGCAGGCACTGGCGCGCCGGGTGCCCGCCGGTTCACGCGTGCTCGACCTGGGCTGCGGCAACGGCGCCATGCTGGACTACCTGCAGCGCGAACGCGGCTGCACCGGCTACGGCGTGGAGATTGCCGATGCCAACGTGCTGGCCTGCGTGCAGCGCGGCGTGCAGGTGCTGCAGCTCAACCTGGACGAAGGGCTGGCCATGTTTGACGACAACTCGTTCGACGTGGTGCTGCAGATCGACACGCTGCAGCACCTGCGCAATGCCGAGACCATGCTGCGCGAGACCGCCCGCGTGGGCCGCACGGGCATCGTCGCCTTTCCCAACTTCGCGCACTGGCCCAACCGGCTGTCGGTGCTGCGCGGGCGCATGCCCGTTACGCGGCGGCTTCCCTACCAGTGGTACGACACGCCCAACATTCGCGTCGGCACGTACAAGGATTTCGCGGTGCTCGCCACCAAGAACCACCTGCGCATCCTGGATTCCTTCGGCCTGCAGGACGGGCGCGAAGTGCGCTGGCTGCCAAACGCGCGCGCAGGTACCGCCGTGTTCCACTTCGAACACGCGTAGAACATATTGGTGCAGGCCGCCTCCGCGACACGGCACTGTCAAGCACATCCACTAAGGTGTGCAGACCGTTCGAAGGAGATCCCATGAGCCGTACATCCCTGCGCGCCGTGACTGCTGCCGCGCTGCTCGCCACCTGGGCCCTGGGCGCCGCCGCACAGGCCTGGCCGCCCACCCCCACCGTCATCGCCCACCGCGGCGCCTCGGCCCTCAGGCCCGAGCACACGCTGGCCGCCTACCAGCAGGCCATTGACGACGGCGCCGACATCATCGAGCCCGACCTGGTGATCACCAAAGATGGCGTGCTGGTGGCACGGCATGAAAACGCCATTGCCATCGTGGGCGCCGACGGCTCAATCAAGGAAGCTACCACCGACGTGGCCGACCGCCCCGAGTTCGCAGCACGCAAAACGACCAAGACCATCGACGGCCAGGCCATCACCGGCTGGTTCACCGAGGATTTCACGCTGGCCGAGCTGAAAACGTTGCGTGCCCGCGAGCGCATTCCGGCACAGCGCCCGGCCAACATGGCCTTCAACGGGCAGTTCGAGGTGCCCACGCTGCAGGAAGTCATCGACCTGGCCAAGGCGGCCAGCGCAAAGACTGGCCGCACGATCGGCATCTACCCCGAGACCAAGCACCCGACCTACTTCCAGACCATCGGCCAGCCGCTGGAGGCACCGCTCCTGACCGTGCTGGAGAAAAACGGCTGGAACCACAAGGATGCGCCGGTGTTCGTGCAGTCCTTCGAGGTAGCCAACCTGCAGGCCATCCGTCAGAAAAGCAGCGTGCGCCTCGTGCAACTGGTGGCCGCATCCGGGCGGCCGTACGATTTTGTGGCGCAGGGCGCTGCGAACGCGCGCAGTTATGCCGACCTGATCACACCCGAGGGGCTCAGGCAGGTGGCAACTTACGCCCATGCCATCGGCCCTTTCAAGACGCTCGTGGTGCCGGTGAAAGACGGGCTTCCCGGCGAACCCACGGCGCTGGTGGCGCGCGCCCGTGCCGCAGGGCTGGCAGTGCACATCTGGACACTGCGGCCCGAGAATGCCTTTCTGCCCGCCGGCCTGAAGAAGGCACCGGCTTCCGATGGCACCGCACGCGGCGACAGCGTGGCCGAAATCACCGCTTACCTGCGCGCAGGCATCGACGGCTTCTTCACCGACGACCCGGCCGTGGGGCGCGCCGCCGTGCAGGCATTCACATCCGGAGGTGTGGCACCGGCAAGGTAAGCAAGGTCGCGCGCACCTACCTACGCTGTACGCATGCCCTGGCGCTGGCCCAGCTGACGCGCCTTGTCCACCCACTGCGCCAGCCGGTCGGCGCTGGCACTGCGCACCGGGCCGAAGCTGTGAATCCGCACCGGCCGGATGCCGCAGAACTCCAGGATCGCCTTCTTCATCTGGTGGTGGCCGGGCATGCGCGTCACCCACCGGAAGTACCAGGGCGGCGAATCTATTGTCACCAGCAGCTCGGCCGAGCGGCCCGCCAGCAGGCGGTCCCACAGCGATGAGCCCTTGCGGTACCTGAACGCGAAACCGGGCAGGAACACCCGGTCGATGAAACCCTTGAGCAGCGCGGGCATGGCGCCCCACCAGATGGGGTAAACCCACACCAGGTGATGCGCCCAGGTGATGTCTTCGCGTGCGGCCAGCAGATCGGGCTCCAGGGACTGCTCGCCGCGGTAGCCCGCCCACAGGACGGCGTCGAAAGCAAGTTGTCCCACCTCCAGAAACCGCACCTGGGCCCCCGCGTTCTGCGCGCCCTCGGCATAGGCACGCGCCATGCCTGCGCACAGGCTGTCTGAAGCGGGGTGACCCAGGATGACCAGAATGTTGTGTTGCTCTGCCACAGGCTCTCCATCAAGGTGTTGTTGATGGCGCTATCGTCACTGTGTCCCACGGGGCAGAGTCAAGCAGTCTGATCAGGGAGCAGCGATTTTCAGGTCTGTCGCGGCGGCAGCAGGAAATTGGGCCGGGTTGCGCGCCGGTGGCGCAACCGCACCGGCTGCAGCACACGCATCGGGCGCCACGGGCAGGCCTTGCGCATCGCAGCGGTGCAGTTCGGCCTGGAGCTCGGCCAGCATGGTGTCCAGTGCCGTCAGGCGTGCCAGCTCTTGTGCCACTGCGGCCCGCCGGTCCGCCACCAGCCGGGCCACGCGCTCCCAGCCGTCTGCGGTGTCGATGTCGGGCAGCCCTTGCAGTTCAGACAGCCGGAACCCGAGCGCCTGCGCCCGGCGGATCATCTGTACGCGGGCCACATCGGCACCACTGTAGTGGCGGTAGCTGCCCACCCGCGCAACCGTGCCCAGCAGGCCGCGCGATTCGTACAGCCGGACAGCCTTGGGCGTGGCCCCTGTGCGGTGTGCAAGTTCTCCGATGCGCATGGCTCATCCTCAAAAAACAAAATTGGCAAGCATCAGATTGATAGTGGCTTGCGCCTGTCGAGCAAGCCGCAGGTGCCTGTTGGAGCGGTATTCTCGCCACGGTGCGGCACCAAGCCCGGGGGCTGCGCGTCCTGGCGCGATAAGCTGCGAGGACCAGACGCCCTTCGCACGTATTCGCCAATGCCTCGATTTGCCGCCAACCTGAGCCTGATGTACACCGAGGTGCCTTTCCTTGACCGCTTCGCCGCTGCCGCGCGCGACGGGTTCCAGGCGGTGGAGTTCCTCTTTCCTTACGCCTACGAGCCCGCCCAGGTGGCCGCCTTGCTCCAGGCCCATGGGCTGCAACTGGTGCTGTTCAACGCACCACCGGGCGGTACCGACCTGGCCGGCATGGCGGCGGCATGGGACCTGCAGGCCCGCGGCACGGCAGCGCTGCCCGGGCACGAAGCCGAGTTCCGCGACGGGGTGCAAACCGCCCTGCGCTACGCCCAGGCGCTGGACTGCCCGCGCATCCATGTGATGTCCGGCATCGTGCCGCAGGGCATCGAGCGCGAATCGCTCAAGGACCTGGCCGTGGACAACCTGCGCTGGGCCGCGGCCGAGGCCGCGCACGCGGGCCGCGACATCCTCATCGAACCCATCAACCTGCGCGACATGCCTCGTTACTTCCTGAACCGGCAGGACCACGCACACGAGCTGATCGACGCGGTGCAGGCGCCCAACCTCAAGGTGCAGATGGACCTGTACCACTGCCAGATCGTCGAGGGCGATGTGGCCACCAAGCTGCGCCGCTACCTGCCCACAGGCCGCGTGGCACACATCCAGATTGCAGGGGTGCCCGGCCGGCACGAGCCGGATCAGGGTGAGCTGAACTATCCGTACCTGTTCGACACGCTCGACCACCTGGGCTACACCGGCTGGGTGGGGTGCGAGTACCGGCCTGCCGCGGGCACCTCGCAGGGCCTGGGCTGGCGCGACCGCGCGCTGGCCGCGCGGGCTGCGCTCTGAGGCGACGGCGAGCACCCGCACGGCTCGCGAAGGCAGCGCGCCGCAGTGCACGCACAACCAGGGGTGCGGCTGGCCGTGCGCCAAAGCTTGCGCTAACCGCATGGCACTTGCGGGCCGACCTGAAATAATGGGTGAACACCCTAGCGCACCCGCATTCTTTCCCATGGCCTTTGCCGCCCACGTACCCACCATGCTGGTCATGGTCATCGCCTGCTTCGTGATGATGGCGGTGGCCATGGCCGTGGTGGCGTGGGGCCGGCGGCATGACGGGCTGCTGTACTGGTCGGTCGCGCTGCTGGTCAATGCCGTGGGGCACACCCTGCTGCTGTTGCGCGGCCAGATCCCCGACGTGATCTCGATCGTGGGCGCCAACGGCATGCTCTCGGGCTCCCTGGCCCTGCTGCTGGCCGCCATCTTCCAGTTTCAGGGGCGTTCTGCGCGCTGGATGATTCTCCTGCTACCGCCCGTGGCGCTGGTGTGCCTGGTCGCCATCCTGGCCGAAAGCTTCACCGAGCGTGTGGCACTGGTGGGCACGGTGCTGGGGCTGCAGTCGCTGTGGGTGGTCGCCGCCATCGTGCGCTACCGGCGCACCACCGTCGGGCGCGGCCAGTGGCTGGTCGTGGCGGGGCTGGGGGCCGAGGCGGCGGTGCTGCTCAGTCGGGCGCTCGGCGCCATGGCGCATGTGGAAGCGGCCGACAGCATTCTGGACAGCAGCGCGGTGCAGACCCTTACCTTCATGACCACGTTCAGTGTGGTGCTGGTCAGCTCGCTGGGCTTTATCTTCATGCTGCGCGACCGCGCCGACGAAAACAACCGCGTGATGGCCGCGCGCGACCCGCTCACCGGCGTGGCCAACCGCCGCTCGCTGGTGGCATCGCTCGACCGCGACGTGGCCCGCGCGCTGCGCACGCACGAGTCCATCGCCGTGATGATGGTGGACATCGACCACTTCAAGCGCGTGAACGACATGTACGGGCACCCGGTGGGCGACCAGGTGCTTTGCAGCGTGGTCAACGTGCTGCGCGACCGCGTGCGCGCACAGGATCTGGTGGGCCGCTACGGTGGCGAAGAATTCATGGTGGTGCTGCCCGATACGGGGCTGGCAGGGGCCGAGCAACTCGCCCGCGCGCTGTGCCGCGCCGTGGCGGACTCCCGCTGCCATGTGTCTGCGGCCGATGCGCCCGGCAGTGCCCCGGGCGGGGTGGATATCGAGGTGACGGTGAGTATCGGCGTGTTTGGCGGCCGCCTGGAGCAGGGTGACACCTGGGACCTGCTGATCGCCGCGGCCGACCGCGCGCTCTACCAGGCCAAGCAAAACGGCCGCAACCGGGTGGAGGCGGCCCCCAGCCTGCGCAGCCCTGGCGGCCCCTCGCTGCCGGCGCGCAGCGCCGATACACAGGCGCTGCGGTAGCCGGGCTGGCCAGGCCCGGCCCGACCGGCGCGCCTGCAAAAGAGGTATTTCCGGCCTCGCCAGACGGCGTTTCCCGACCCTTCCGCAGGGCGTCCCGGCGGCGGTGGCGCGCCGTCGTGCGATGTGTTGGAATGGCGGTTTGCCCACGCAACACCGCCTTTGAGGAGATAGCCATGAACGCCCGCGTCCCCCCCCAGATCCTGCAACCCGCCCTGGCGCTCGAACGGGTCAGCCAGCAGTGGGACAGCGACATCGTCAAGCAGCTCACCGACTACGTGGCCATCCCTGCCAAGTCGCCCATGTTCTCGCCCGACTGGGCCGAGCTGGGCCTGCTCGACACCGTGGTGCGCAATGCCGCCGCCTGGATCGAGGCCCAGAAGGTCGAGGGCCTGAAGCTGGAAGTGGTGCGCCTGGAAGGCCGCACCCCGGTGCTGTTCTTCGAGATCGCATCCACCCAGCCCGCCGTGACCGACACCGTGCTGATGTACGGCCACCTGGACAAGCAGCCCGAGTTCAGCGGCTGGCGCAACGACCTGGGCCCCTGGACGCCCAAGTACGAAGACGGCAAGCTCTATGGCCGGGGCGGCGCCGATGACGGCTACGCGGCCTACGCCAGCATTGCCGCCGTGCAGGAATTGAAGCGCCAGAACGTGCCGCACCCGCGCATCGTGGGCCTGATCGAGACCTGCGAGGAAAGCGGCTCGCGCGACCTGATGCCCTACATCGACGCCCTGCGCCCGCGCATGGGCAACGTGGCGCTGGTGGTGTGCCTGGATTCGGGCGCGGGCAACTACGACCAGCTGTGGCTGACCACCAGCCTGCGCGGCATGGCCAGCGGCACGCTCAAGGTCGAGATCCTGACCGAAGGCATCCACTCGGGCGACGCCTCGGGCCTGGTGCCATCGTCGTTCCGCATCATGCGGCAGGTGCTTGACCGCCTGGAAGACAGCGCCACCGGCCGACTGCTGCCCGCCAGCTTCCATTGCAAGGTGCCCGCCGACCGCCTGGCGCAGGCGCAGGCCACTGCTGCCATCCTGGGCGAAGAGGTGTACCGCCGCTTTCCTTGGGCGCATTACGACTGCGGTGGCTCCACCACGTTTGCATTGCCCACCACCACCGACCCGGTGCAGGCGCTGCTCAAGCGCACCTGGGAGCCCACGCTCAGCGTGACGGGAGCCGAGGGCTTCCCGGCGCTGCAGGACGCGGGCAATGTGCTGCGCCCCTACACGGCCTTCAAGCTGAGCCTGCGCCTGCCCCCGCTGGTGGATGCAGGCCAGGCCGTGCAGGAACTGAAAGCGCTGCTGGAAGACAACGCGCCCTACCAGGCCAAGGTCACCTTCCAGGGCGGTGGCGGCGCCACGGGCTGGAACGCGCCCGCCACCACGCCGTGGTTTGAAAAGGCACTGAACGAAGCCTCGCAGGCGCACTTTGGCGCCCCTTGCGGCTACATCGGCCAGGGGGGAACCATCCCGCTGATGAACATGCTGAGCGAAGGCTTCCCCACTGCGCAGATGATGGTCTGCGGCGTGCTGGGCCCCAAGAGCAACGCGCACGGTCCCAACGAGTTTCTGCATGTGCCGTATGCCAAGCGCCTGACCGCTTCGGTGGCGCATGTGATGGCCGCCATGGCGCAACAGGGCGCGGCTGCGGCCTGAGCCCTGATCCCACGAGAGATCGTGGTGTTCCGGCGGGCCTGCCTGCGCAAGCGGGCCGGTGCTGTCCGAAGGGGCCGCCCGCGCTCCGGTGGCCCCATGCCCGCACCAGGGCGTCCATGACACCTGGGCGTGCCCGGCAGGTACCTGGCGGGCCCTGCCCAGCGTGCGGTGGAAGCCCGCGCGTGCACTCCCTTCAAATCGCCTGCTGCGCATTCCGTTCTTCGCACCCGGCCCTGTGCCGCGTATGCTGGCGCGCACGCCGCCAACACCCATGACCACCATGACCCTGGATGAACTCGCCCCCTCTACCCTGACCTCCTTTACTGCCAGCGACGGCGAAAACCTGGCGGTGCAGGACTGGCCGCTGCCCGAAGGCGAGCCGCAGCGCGGCACGGTACTGCTGGTGCACGGCCTGGGCGAGCATGTGGGGCGGTATGACGCGATGGCGCGGCGGCTGAACCGCTGGGGCTTTGCCGTGCGCGGGTACGACCAGTACGGCCACGGCGATTCGGCCGGGCCGCGCGGCGGGCTCACATCGGACATGCGCCTGCTGGAGGACCTGGGCGACATGGTGGACGCCACCCGTGCACGCACGCCTGCCGGCCTGCCACTGGTGCTGCTGGGCCACAGCATGGGCGGACTGGTGGCATCGCGCTTTGTATCGCTGCACCTGCGGCCCGTGGATGCGCTGGTGCTGTCATCGCCTGCGCTCGACGCAGACCTGTCGGCTGTGCAAAAGCTGCTGCTGGCCACGCTGCCGCGCATTGCACCCAACCTGCGCGTGGGCAACGGGCTGGACGCGCAATACCTCTCGCACAACCCCGCCGTGCCTGCGGCCTACCTGGCCGATGCGCGCTGCCATGACCGCATCAGCGCACGGCTGGCGCGCTTCATCGCCGAGGGCGGCCCGGCCACGGTGGCACGCGCCGCGCACTGGAGCGTGCCCACGCTGCTGATGTGGGCCGGCAGCGACAAGCTGGTCAACCCCGCGGGCAGCCGCGCCTTTGCGGCTGCCGCGCCGCAGGCCGTGGTCCAGTCGCACTGCTTTGAGCCGCTGTACCACGAGCTTTTCAACGAAAGCCCGGAACTGGCCGAGCCCGTGTTCGACATGCTGCGCCAGTGGCTGGTGGCGCACTGCCCGCTGCGTGCACCGGGGGTGGCAGGGCGCTGAGGCGACACTGAACCAGCCTGCGCCAAGCGCGAGGACGGGTTCAGTGGTGTCATCTGCACGCTGGGGGGCAGGCGCCATGCCCGCCAGGGCCCTGGGCGAGGCATTTCAAGGCAAAACCGGGCGGTAGTCCAGGTTTTAATTGCCTTGTTTGCTATTATTTTTGCAGCATGCCACCCAGCATGCCCATCAGGTCCTGGGCAGACCCAAACCCCGCCTGCGGTGCCTTGCCGCCGGGGCTGAGCTGGTCGACCAGGCCGGGCAGCACCTGCGCGAGCGTCCCGGCTGCGGCCCCTGTGCCCATGCCCAGTTGGGATGCGATCTGCGACAGCGGGCCGCTGCCCAGCACCTGCGAAAGCTGCTCCCCCGAGATCGCCTGGTTGGCGCCGTTGCCCAGCCACGATGCGATCACATCACCCAGCCCCGCCTGCTGGAACCGCGCCAGCAGCCCGGGCAGCCCACCGACCGGACCGTCATTGCTCAGCAGCGACATCACCGCCTGCACCAGCTGCGGGTTTTGCGCAGCCATGCCCAGCAGCGCCCCCAGTCCACCGCCTGCCGCACCCTGCGCACCCGCGCCCTGGGCCCCTTGCGACGCGTTGTTGATGACGGCACCCAGAACCGAATCGAGCAAACCCATGGTGATCTCCTGAAAGTGGGCAAGATGCCCGTGAATGCGTGCTGGCAGTGCAGCGGACAGGGCCGCGCTACCGCACCCCGAAGGTCGCCTGGGCAGCGCAGCGCCAAAAGGCGCATGGTACGCACGCATGCGGCACAGCGCTGTCAACAATGGTGAAACGCGCGCCTCGCGCTGCATGGAGCCGGAGACCGCGGGCCGCGCCGCCTACTGCACCTGCGCTGTCACCGACGGGTCGGTATGGATCAGCGACACCGGAAACCGCTGGCCCGCCAGGTAGTCTTCCAGGCACTGCAACAGCAGCGGGCTGCGGTGCCGCTCGGGGCAGGCACGGATCTCGTCGGGCGTGAGCCACAGGGTGCGCACGATGCCCGCATCCAGGCTGCGCCAGTCGTGGTGCGTGCCCAGCGTGCCGGCAAAGGCAAAGCGCATGTAGGTCAGGTCGTCACCGGTGCGCGTCTTGGTGAAGCGGTTCAGGTACACGCCGATCAGCGCCGTGGGCACGAAGTCGTGCGCGGTTTCCTCCAGCACCTCGCGGGCGCAGGCCGCCACGGGGGATTCGCCGGGGTCCAGGTGGCCCGCGGGGTTGTTCAGCTTCAGGCCGTCGGTGGTCTCTTCTTCCACCAGCAAAAAACGGCCATCGCGCTCGATGAGCGCGGCCACGGTGACATTGGGTTTCCAGCGGTGGGGCATGGCGCGCATTATGACGAGGGGAAATGACACACGTCTTCCATCGCCAGCCCCTGTGCGGCCACCCCGGCAGCCGGGCTCAGGCAGTGGGCTTCAGGCCGCAGCGCCCAGGCTGCGCACCATGTACACCGCCTCCTCACCGTAGCTGGCCAGCCGCGCCTGCTGCGCTGCATCGGCCAGCGGCTGCACCGCATAGCCGTGGCGCGCCCAGTAGGCCTGCGAGCCCTGCACCGACACCAGCGCCGTGTGTACCAGGCCCTCTGCCGCAGCCTGCGCCCACAGCGGCTGCAGCAACGCCCGGGCCAGCCCCTGGCCGCCCAGTGCGGGCAGCACGGCCATGTCGTGCAGGTACAGGGTGTCGGTATGCGCCATCGCTTCAAAGTCGCCGTGCAGCGGCGTGACCTTGCCCTGCACGGAGCGGTAAGCCGCCAGGTACGCGCACACGGTGCCGGCGCGTTCCAGCACGAGCGAGCAGTTGGCCGGGCTGGCCAGGCGCCGGGCAAACACCTCGCCGCTTTCAACAAAGCCGTCGCCGTAGCAGGCGCGCTGTACGGCCAGCAGGCCGGGCAGGTCGGCGGCCGCGAGTGCGCGGGGAACCCAGGCTAGCCCGCTCACTTGGCTGGCGTCTGCACAAAGTCGTCCAGCGACAGGCCCTTTTCTTTCAGGATGGCCTCCAGCACCGGCTGCAGGCGGCCCAGGCTTTCCTGCACGGCCTCGCGCACCGTGTCCACCATCACCTGCGTGCTGCGCTCGATCTCGATGTTCAGCGGCGCGCCCACCTGCTTGCCTTCAAACACCGTCGCCCGGCGCGTCTCGGGGATCATCCAGATCTCGAACCAGCCCTCGGCCCGGTTCACCTCGGCCACCGTCAGGCTTGCGCCGTGGATGGCGATGTAGCCCTTGGCAAACACATAGCGCCGAAACGGCTCGGGGATGGCGACGCGCCACACCAGGTTGTTGTCAAACTCGCGCCGCTCGATCAGCGTGCCGGTGAAATCCACATGGCCCGACAGCGGGTGCCCGCCGATCTCGGCCCCGTCCTTGGCCGCGCGCTCCACGTTCACGCGGTCGCCCTGCACATACGTGCCCAGCGTGGTGATGTTCAGGCTCTGCAGCATCACGTCAAAGTTGGCCTGCGTGGGCGACAGGATCTCGGTGACCGTGAGGCATACGCCATCGGTGGCCACGCTGGCGCCAATGGCCAGGTCCTGGCAAAAGCCTTCGGGAAAGTCGAGCGTGAACGTGCGCAGCCCTGCGCGGTCGTGGATGGCGGCGATGCCTGCCGTGGCTTGGACGATGCCTGTGAACATGGGGTGGGGCGCTCGGGTGCGTTGGGACGGGAGCCGGGAATTTTGCCACCCGCAGCATTCCAAGTTAGCGCAGGGGTTGGAGCCCCCACACACCGGCTTTTTTCCGGGGCGTCGCACCGTCTGCAGCTCGCCAAAACTGGCGCGACCCAGGCCAGGGCAGCCAAGCAAGGGCCGCCAAGCAGTCTGGGCGGCGCTTCGCTTGCGTGCTCCGGCTGCGTCCCCCTGCCCGCGCGCAGCGCGAGAGCGGGGGCTGAGGGCCGCGGCTCCAAGCCTGCATGTGCAGGCTTGGACGGCCTGAAGAGCTGCCGCCTCTGGCGGCCAGCACCGAGACGCGCAGCGTCTCAGGGGGGTGTCACTTCATTTCGCGCGGAGCAGCTCGCCCACCTCCAGCAGCACCAGCTCGTTGTCGTCCGCCTTGTTGGGATCGCGGCTGCTGCTGAAGGGCAGGTTGTTGTCGTTGCCCACCACAATGTGCGTGGCGTCCACCACGTCCACGTTTTCGATGGTGAAGAACGGGAAGGTGAGCACGCCATTGGTCAAAGGCTTCTTCGCCAGGCGCTGTGGGTCCTGGATGTTCATCAGGTCGATGTAGCCCACCTTGCGGATTTCACCGCCCACGTTGGCGTCGCTCATCTCGACCTTGTAGACGCGCTTGAATCTGGCCAGGTCGTGGAAGCAATCCGTGCGCTTTTGGCCCTCGGGGCAGGCCTTGTCGGCCGTGCCTTCGCCGTTGTCGCGCTCGATGATCAGGCCCGTGGTCTGGTCGATCATGTTGAAGTCGCCAATCGCATGGTGGTTGGCCTCCAGCACGTACTTCCAGTGGCGGCCGGTCCATTGCTCGGTCTTCACATCAAATTCGAGCGCGCGCAGGTACTGCTTGCCGCCCACGTTCTCATACGCCTTGGCGCTGTCGTTCCACAGCGCGCCTTCCAGCAGGGCGTAGAGCTTGCTGCCATCCTTGCTGGCGGCCATGCCTTCGTAGCCCTTGGAGCGCTTCACTTCAAACGCCGTGGGCTTGGCATCGGGCGCGCCAGGCATGAGCACGCCAGGTGCGTCGGGCGAGCGCACAACCTTGCCGTCCACCTGCGTCTCGAACACGCCCAGCACCTTGCCGTTCAGGTCGGCCTTGATCAGGTAGGGGCCGAACTCCTCGCCAATCCACAGCGCGCCACCGGCCCATTGAAAGCTCTCGGGGTCGAAGTCGGCCCCGGTCAGGTAGCGCTTGTCGGTGCCTTCGTGCGTGATGCGAAACGGCACTTTCTTGTCGGGGTCGTGCAGGAAAACGGTGGCCTGGCGATTGAACTGGCCGGTCTTGAAGTCCACCGTGTAGTGGCTCAGGTGCAGCATGAAGTCGGGCGAGTTGGCCTTGGAACCGGCGCCGTTGTCGGTAAGGATCCAGAACGACCCGTCGGCCATGCGCTTGATGCCCGAATGGCCCTGGATGGGCTGGCCCTGGAACGGCAGCGACACGCCGGTGTTGCGCCCGCCCGACTGGCCCATCACGCTGCCCACGGACTCCACACGGCGCGGGGTGGTGAACTTGCCCGCCACCTGCAGGTCGCGCGGTGCATCGGCCGGTGCGGCCACAAAACTTTGGGCCGGCAGCACGGCGTGCCCTGCCAGCGTGGCGGGGTAGGGCTGCTGGGCCCAGGCGGCCGCTGGCGCTGCGCACGCCAGTACGGCGCCGGTGGCCAGTGAAACGAGGCTGGAAAAACGGGGAGAGGCGTAGGCGGCCATGGTGTTACAGACAGGAACAAAGAAGCCACCACGATGCCCTGCTGCCGTGGCGCAGGCATGACCGCCTGGTGACGGCTGCATGACACGCGAGACCCCACGCGACGCGCAGCGCTATCAATATTGATAGCAATACAGCCAATAAATACCTGCACCCCCGGCCAAAATGACCCAAATCTGCTGGCCAGAAGCACCTGGGCAGCCGGTCACGCCGGTGCGCAACACATCCCGCAGAGTTCCCTAAGATTATTTCCAATACCGGAACAGTCAATTCGCGACCAGACGGTTTTTAAGTGAACGACATCGGCGTACAGTTCAACCCATCGATGAGCCGAACCCGCAAGGCGACTCACCGAACCCGGAGACACAGCGCATCCCGCGCACCAGTTTCCGGCTTTTTTGAGACGCAACTTTTTTAAGGAATCCATCATGAACAAGACTGCTCGTATCCTCTCCGTCGCTGCTGTGGCTGCTTTCACCGCTTTTGGTGCACACGCTGATGAAGCCGACGCATCGCAATTTGCCACCCAGTTCGAAACCAACCGCACCCGCGCTGAAGTGCAGTCCGAAGCCGCTACCGTGGCCCAGACCCGCAGCCAGGAGCCAGCCGGTTCGCGCGTGGTGACGTACCAGTCGAACGCTGACCGCTCTGCAGTGCGCGCCCAGGCCGCCGAAGCCGTGCGCACCGGCCAGATCCCATCCGGCGAACTCGGCTCGCGCATGTAATTTGACGGGCGAAACCATCGCCCACCGTTTGCGGGACCTGCCCATGGGGGCTGTTCAGGTGGCCGGCCACAGGGGCCGCGTCCATGGGCAGGGTTTTCTCGCAACGGCAGGTGTGCCGCTCCAAAGCAAAGGCTCCCTCGGGAGCCTTTTGTGTTTTTGCGGGGTAGTCATAGGCATGGCTGATCAGCGCGCGGCTGCAAAACCGGCACTGGGCGCAGGTTCTCGGCCCCTCCCCGCTCAGTCGGCCCCGATCCGCACTGCGGTACCCACACATACCGCTTCGAACAAATCCACCACATCCCCGTTGCGCATCCGCACGCACCCGTGCGAAAGCGGCACCCCCATGGCGCAATCGTCCGGGCAGCCGTGGATGTAGATGTAGCGGCGCAGCGTATCCACCGCGCCGCCGCGGTTGATGCCGGGCTCGCAGCCGGTCAGCCACAGGATGCGGGTCAGGATCCAGTCGCGGCCCGGGTGAGCGGCGGCAAGCTCGGGCGAATACACCTCGCCCGTGGGGCGGCGGCCCACGAACACGGTGCCGGGTGCGCAGCCCGCACCCACCTTGGCGCGTACTCGGTGCAGACCGCGCGGGGTGCAGCCGCTGCCCTGGGTTTCGCCGGGGCCGTGGAGGGCGGTGGAGATGGGGTAGCCAGCCAGCAGCGCACGGCCCTCGCCATCGCCATGGCCGTACAGGCGCAGTTCCTGCCGGGCGATGTCGATGTGGATGCTCACCGCCATGGTGTCAGCCCCGCCCTGGCTCATGCCACGGCCAGCCCCGCGCCGTGCCCGCGCGTGAAGGCCTCTTCAAACACCGAGTAGCCGGACCAGTCGCTGTGCGCAAACGCCAGCCGCGCGGTGGCGGGCGTCGGCAGGGGTGCAACACGCTCCCCATTTGATAGCATCCGGGCATTGTTTTGCCTGGACTTGAGGCCAATCTGGCTCAAAAATGCCTGCGCACCGGGCACCGGGATGGCCATGGCGTGCCCGTACCGGGTGATCTCGATGCGGGTGATGCGCTCGCGCAGGTCGGGGTGGGGCACGGCCAGCGCCGCCAGGGCGGCTTCGGCCCAGTGCTGCCAGGGCCGGGTGGCCAGTTGCTGGCGGCCGTCAGGCACGTCGCCCAGGGCCTGGTAGTAGCTCAGCACCGTGGGCCCAGCCAGCGTGGCGCGCACGTCCAGCCGCTGGTGGCCCGCGTCCACATAGCCCAGGCCGCCTGCGGTGGGGTCGGCATAGAGCACACTGTCCCAGGCCGGGGCGGCGCCAGGGCGGTCGGTCAGCGGGGCGCTGATGTGCATGTTGGCCACCAGCCAGGGGGCGGTCTGCAGGCGCTGCGCCGCCGCGGCCAGAAATGCGGGCGGGTTGTGCACGACGCGCGCGGCCACCCACACCGGCAGCGCCACGATGCAGCGCGGGGCCTGCCAGCGCTCGACATTGCCGGTGGCGTGGTTGAGCGCATCCACCTCCACGCCGTGGCGGCCTTCGGTGATGCGCAGCACGCTGGTGCCGGTGCGCAGCTGGCCCCCCGCACGCAAGGGTGCCGCCAGCTGCGCGGTGATCCAGCCATTGCCTTCGGGCCAGGTCAGCACGCTTTCGCGGGCTTCGTCCACCGCATCGCCGGGGGCATGAAAACCGTGGCGGCTGGCAAAGTAGTGGATGCCCGCCCAGGCTGACACGCGCGCCGTGCCCGCGCCGTAGTCGTCGCGGCAGCAGTAGTCCAGGTACCAGCGCAGGTGTTCGTCGTCCAAGCCCTGCTGCGCCAGCCACTGCGCAAAAGTGATAGCGTCCAGCGCTTGTTGGGATTGCGCGAGAGGTTGTTTTGAGCCCCAAAGCTTGAGGGCCGGCATGGCAAAGCGCGCTGCGCGGCTTTCGGCATCCACCGCCTGCGCGAAGCGGCGGTACTGGGCCAGTGTTGCGTCGCCCACGCCGTGCACAGGGAGCAGGCCCTCCTGCCACTCGCCATCGAAGAACAGGCGCTCCTGCGGGCTGTGGCACAGGTGGCGTTCGTCATATTGCCAGCGCCCGGCCACGCGCTGGCGCAGGCCCAGTTCTTCCAGCAGGTCCTGCACCTCGCGCGCATCGTCGCCCGGCACGGGCAGGTAGTGCGCACCCAGCGGGCAGGTGATGCCGTTGACCGCCCCGCCCCGGCTGTTGCCCCCCGCGCTGTCTTCCAGCTCCAGCAGCGCAAAGTCATCCACCCCCGCGAGCCGCAGCGACCGCGCCGCCGCCAGCCCGGCCACGCCGCCCCCGGCGATGATGACCTGCGCGCGACGCACCACGGCGGGGGCGGGGATGGTGCCGCCTTGGAGAAGGTCGCGCAGCGCATGGCCGCGTTCGATGTTCACGCCGGTGAAGCCGCCTTCCAGTTCGCGCGGGGCATCGTCGCACCCGGGCAGCAGCACGGCAGTAGCGGCCGAGGCGGCGGTGGCCAGGAATTGGCGGCGTTGCATGGTGTCAGTGCATCTGGGTGTATGCAACGCCTGCGCCGCTGGCGACCGGCGCGGCCCAGACCAGCGGCCCCCGCGCAAGGGCCGCCCCGCCGCGCTGGGGGCGTCCCCCAGCCCGCTGCGCGCAGCGCTGCGAGAGCGGGGGGAAGACGCGAAGCGGCTCAGGGGGGCTTCTCAATGTTTCCCCCATTCCCGCTCATACGTGTGCACCAGCGCCTGGTTCGACAGCCGGTTCACATCCGCCGGCACCCGCGCCATGTCGCGCGGGAAGTCAAACAGCAGCGGCAGCGTGTCGGGCGTCAGAAACCGCAGGTCGCCGGGCAGCGCGTCGGGCAGGCGCCAGGGCCGGTGGCTGGCGATGATGAAGCCCCACTCGCCAAAGCTGGGCACATGCGCGTGGTACGGGGCGGTGGAGAGGCCCACCGATTCGATGGTCTCGGCCACCGTCCAGTAGCTCTTGCGCGCGACCAGGGGCGATGTGGTCTGCACCACCGCGTAGCCGCTGGCCGCCAGACGGCGGTCGAGCAGGGCATAGAAACTGTTGGTGTAGAGCTTGCCAATCGAGAAGTTGGTGGGGTCCGGAAAGTCCACCACGATCACGTCAAAAGTGTCCTCTGGCGCGCCCTGCTGCAGCCAGCCAAACGCATCGGTGTTGACGATTTTCACCTTGGGGTTTTGCAGCGCGTGGCCGTTGAGCGCGGACAGGGTGGGGTGCTCGCTGAAGATGCGGGTCATGGCCGGGTCCAGCTCCACCAGCGTCACCGATTCGACCGAGGGGTACTTCAATATCTCGCGCACGGCCATGCCGTCGCCACCGCCCAGCACCGCCACGCGCTTGGGCGCGCCATGCGCGGACATGGCCGGGTGCACCAGGGCCTCGTGGTAGCGATACTCGTCGCTCTGGGCAAACTGCAGGTTGCCGTTCAGGTACAGCCGGTGCCCGGCCCGCCCGTGCGTGACCACGATACGCTGGTAGGGCGACGCGGTGCTGAAGATGATGCGGTCCTGGTAGAACTTGTCTTCGGCAAAGGTGGTGATGTGGTCGGCCCCGGCCAGCGCGCCCAGCAGGATGCCCAGCACCATCACACACGCCGCCACATGCGCCTTCAGCCGCCGCAGCTCGTGCCGGAACAGCCACACCGCCCACAGCGCCACGGCGGCATTGAGCACGCCAAACACCAGCCCCGTGCGGATGAGCCCCAGGTGCGGCACCAGCAGCAGCGGAAACGCCAGCGACACCGCCAGCGCGCCCAGGTAGTCGAACGTGAGCACTTGCGACACCAGATCGCGCAGCGCCACGTTGCGCTTCAGGATGCGCATGACCAGCGGTATCTCCAGCCCCGCCAGCATGCCCACTACAAACACCATGCCGTACAGCAGCAGCCGGAAAGCCCCGGGCGCATATGCGTTGGCCAGAAACAGCGTGGCGGGCAACAGCCCGCCCACCAGCGCCACCATCAGCTCCACGCGCAAGAAGTGCGCGGGCAACTGCCGCTCGAAGTACCGCGACAGCCACGAGCCCACGCCCATGGCGAACAGATACGTGCCGATGATGGTGGAAAACTGCAGTACCGAATCGCCCAGCACATACGACGCCAGCGCGCCTGCCGCCAGCTCGTAGAGCAGCCCGCAGGCGGCCACCACGAAGACGCTGAAGAGCAGCGCGATTTCGATGGGGCGGGGGCCGGAGGCGGGGGCTGCCGGGGGAAGCGCGGCCGGGTCAGACTCGGCGGCAGGGATGGGAGGCACGTGCGGAATGGAGTGGAGCGGGAAATGGAGGGCACACGCCGCAGTGGAGCGTGCCCCTACCGGGCTGGCGGCTTGCGCGCGCGGCCGTGCGCCGCTAGTGAATTGCTGCAGCGACGATGATGCTGATGCCCAGGCACATCGCGGCCACCACCATGCCCAGCGCCTTGTTCTGCTTTTCCACGATCTCGCGCCACAGGTCATACGGCGTGATCTTGTCGATGATGATGAAGGCCACCCAGAAGATCACGATACCCATCAGCGCGTACATCAGCGTGCCGCCAATGGACAGGGGGTGGAGCCATTCGAATTTGGTCATGCTGTTTTCCTGTGAAGTTCGGGTGCGGACGACATCATTTGTGGCTGCCGCCCGATGAGTAGCCACCATACGAGCCGCCGGAGCTGCGGTAGCTCGACGATGACGAGGAACAATTTTCCACCTGCGGGTCGCAGCGCGAGCAGCGACTGAGCAAGAGCAGCAGGATGAGGATGATGACTGCGACCAGCAAGATGGTGCCGCAGCCCATGCCCTTGGCAGCCACAAAAGGCCCCGGGTCGTCGCGCTGCAGCACGTCTTTCTTGTCCTGCAGGTTGAAGGCCTTGACCACGGCGTCACTGGAGATCTTGTCGCCAGCCGACCAGGTGAGTTCGGTGGGGCTTTGCTCCAGCGAGAGCACGCCCTTGCTGCTGGCGAAGTCGCGGTTGCTGGTTTTCTGCCCGCGGTGCACCTGCCAGTAGAACTCGCCCAGCACGTAGGTGGTCTCTGCCGTGTAGCTGTATTTCTGCTCGTACTTGGTGCCCATGTACGTGGCGGTACGGCCGTTGGACGCCAGCTGCGGAGCACCCGTGGTGGGGCGCACCATGCTCCAGCCTTCTTCGGAATCGACCAGGAAAGCGAAACCGCGCTTCTGGTTGTAGAGCAGGTATTCGCTCCAGCCGAAGTGTTCGTCGTCACCCGGCGCCACGCCCATGCGGTGCTGGAAGCCCACCACCTGCCAGTGCACGCCCTGCAGCTGGCCTTTGGAACCCAGCGGAATGATGGGGCGCACGGGCTCGTCCTGCTCGGCCGAGCGCAGCTCGGCGCCCACACCGCTGCCCAGGTCGATGATGCTGGCGCACGAGCCGCAGGTGATGCTCTTGGTGCTGGCGAGCTGCACCTGCACGGGCGCGCCGCAGTGCGGGCAGTTGAACTGGCGGCCCTTTTCGTCCTTCGCCGATTCGTCCTTGAGGCCCTGGAGCTTGAGGTCTTCCAGCAGCACCGATTTGCCGCGCTCGACCTGCGGCGGCTGGCGGCTGTAGTCGATGCTGAGGACTTCGCCATCGGCACTGCGCAGCTCGACCATGTCGAACGGCTGGCCCAGCGGCGGCAGCTTGGGCAGCTCGCCCTGGGCCGACATGAGCGATGCCTGCCCGGTGGAGGCGACGCTGTAAGGCTTGCCGTTGATGGCGGTGGTGGCACCCAGCCGGAAGCGCGCGGCCTCGGGCAGCTCGCGGCCCGGGTTGATGGGCCGGGTGAAGACGTAGGACCCGTTGTCCTCGCCCAGCGTGGCCATGGTGCCGTCCTGCAGGAAGGCAGCCCATTCGGTCCACACGCCGGCGTCGCTCTTGTACTGCAGACGGCCCACGAGGGTGAAGGGCGTATCCTGGCCATCGAGCGTGATGCGCCCGCTGGCCATGAGCTGCAACGGGCTGTGGTCGTCGAACAGCTCGGCCATCTTGCCCAGCCGCGTGAGCACGTCGCCATTGCGCACCACGGTGCTCTGGCAGTAGCCGCACACGGCGTGCGTGGACTGCGCGCTCTTGAATTCGACAGGCGCGCCGCAGCCTGGGCAGGGCGCCCGGTAGTAACGCTGGGTGGGTTCGGATGCCATCAGGGGCAGCTGCCGTGCGCGGCGCAGGGCGCTTTGAAGCGATTTTGGCTTCTAGCGCTTGTCCCTCAAGCGCAGGCAGCTATGATTTTTATAGTGTCAGATCAGCTTCTTGAGCAGCTCGGCCTTCTTGGCGTCGAACTCCTCCTGCGTGAGGATGCCCTTGGACTTGAGGTCGCCCAGCTTCTCCAGCGTGGCCATCACGTCCTCGGGCTTCACACCCAGCGGCGCTGCGGCGGCCTGTGCGGCCGCAGCCGCGGCAGGGGCCACCGGCGTTTGCAGGCCCTGGGCCAGGTTTTGCGCCAGCACCTGGCCCAGCGCCACGCCGGCGCCCAGGCCCATGGCGTCACCGGCAATGCCGCTGCCACCGCCGCCCGCGCCGCCCTCGGCAAACTTGGGGATGGCCTGCGCCGTCTGGTACTGCATGAACTTGGCCATGTCGTTGCCGACCATGCCCATGCCGATCTTCTGGTCGAGGATCTTTTGCAGTTCTTCGGGCAGCGAGACGTTCTGCACCGTCATGCCTTCCAGCTGCAGGCCGATCTTGGCGAACGCGGGGGCCAGTTCCTTGGCCAGCGCGTCGGCAAACATCACCTGGTTGGCGGCGAGGTCGAGAAACGGCAGGCCGCTGCCGGCAATGGCGTTGCTGATGTTCTGAAGCACCATGCCGCGCAGCTGACCTTCGAGGTCGCCCACGGGGTAGCTCTCGCGGGTGCCCGAGATCTCGGTGTGAAAGAGCTTGGGGTCGGCAACGCGAAAGGCGTAGTTGCCGAACGCGCGCAGGCGCACCGCGCCAAAGTCCTTGTCGCGGATCGTGATGGGCTGGGGCGTTCCCCACTTCTGGTCGATCTGCTGGCGCGTGCTGAAGAAGTACACGTCGCTCTTGAAGGGGGACTCAAAGAGCTTGTCCCAGTTCTTGAGGTACGTGAGCACCGGCAGGGTCTGCGTGGTGAGCTTGTGGGTGCCAGGGCCAAACACGTCGGCCACCTGGCCTTCGTTGACGAACACGGCCATCTGCGACTCGCGCACCACCAGCGTGCCGCCGTTCTGGATTTCCATCCCGCTCATCGGGAAGCGCCAGGCCAGCGTTCCGTCGCTCTCCTCCGTCCACTGGATGATGTCTATGAACTGTTTCTTGATGAAGTCCATGAGGGCCATGTGTGCTCCGCTGAAGTGAAAGGAGAGGTGACGGAAAAAAGCGAGCGACCATCATAGCAATGGGGGCTTTGCGCGCCGCGTTTTTTATGGCGGCCCGCGTGGACGCGGCGCCTGGACCGCTGAACGGTCGTGGAACCTGTGGCGCGCATCCCACTGCGACCGCTCCCGCAGCGGGCTATCTGCCCGTTAGCGAGGATCAATTGGCCTTTGCTATTGCGAATCATTATCATTGATTCAGTCCTCGCACCAGCACCCCAGGTGCGCAGGCCCGCACCGATACCGCAAGGAGCCCGCCATGACCCGCATCCGCCACGCCGCGCGCCAGAACAAGACCATGCTGATGAAGACCGGCAGCTACTACGTCATCCACATCGGCGTGGCAGCCATGGTGGCCTACGCCGTCACGGGCAACCTCTGGGCGTCGCTCACGCTCAGCCTGCTGGAGCCCACGGTACAGGCGGTGGCGTTCTTTTTCCATGAAAAGGCCTGGGACCGGGCCGCCAAGCGCAAGGCAGCAGCAACCGCTGGCCCGTCAGCAGACGGGCCCGTGGCCCAGCCGGCCTGAACGCAGCACCGCTGTTCCCATCACCCTGCGTCGCACCCCATCACTTCAGGAGGTTCACCATGTACAGCATCCCCTTGCACAGCCGCACTGCCGCAGGCCTCGCGTTTCAGAAATGGCTGGTATGCCGCCTGGCGGGCATGGCCAGCGCGGGGTAAGGTCAGAACCCAGCGTTCACGCTGAGCGCTGTCGAAGCGCCGCGCTGCCTTCGGCAAAAGACCTGTGCCGTTGCAGGATGACGGCCATCCCGGCAACTCGCCGGGTGACCGGGCTGCATCGCCTCCGCTGAGGCCACGCCTTCTCAGGCCTTCATGTCCAGCAGCGAGCCCATCATCTGGGATTCGGTTTTCACGACCTGCAGGTTGGCCTTGAAGGCGTAAGTGGCAGCCATCTGCTCCACGGCTTCTTTCTCCAGCGCCACGCCTTCTGCCGCCTGCTCGCGCTGCACGGTGGCACGCACGCCCGCAGCGTCGGCAGCGGCTTCCTGCGCCGCCACCTGGCGGCGATAGCCGGGCGTGTTGGCGTTGGCCACGTTGTTGGCCGAGGCATCCAGCCGCATCTGTGCAGCCTGCATGCCGGATGCGCCGATCGAGGAGATGCTGGTGGCCATGGTGTGCTCCGCTTCAGGAAGGGTCGGTGAGAAGGCGAATTGTCTGCCTACCCGGCGCCCGCGGCAAGGCCCCGGCAAGGATGTCCTGCATCACCCTCGCGAGTCGGTGATAGTGCGGATCGGGATAGGCCGCAAGGCGTCTTTTTGCAGCCAATAGCCGGGCTATTGGCAAGAAAAGCAACGCAGCGGGTTGCCCGAGGCCGCGCCATCACAGACCGCAGGGAGTGATGCAGGACATCCTTAGCCCCCATGCGCCCGCGTCAGGCATTGCGCAAATGCCTGGGCGGCCCGGGTGGGCTGGGGTGACTTCCGCAGCACGCTCACAAACTGGCAGGGGTAGAAGAACTGCGCGGGCTGCACGGCCTGCATCAGCCCCTGGCGCTCGAAACCCTCGGCATAGTGGTCGGGCAAAAACCCCAGGTACCGGCCCGACAGGATGAGCGTGGCAATCGACTCCTGATCAAACCCCGTGGCCTTGCGCGGCAGGCGGGCGCTGTGGCTGAGCTCCATGTTGGGCGAGTGGTAGCCCAGCCCGGCAAACTGGTACGCGCGCAGGGCGTCCCAGGTGAGCCGGGCGCGGTCGGTGCCAAACAGCGGGTGGCGCGCGCCGCAGTACAGCAGCATGGTTTCGGTGAACAGGTTGGCGTACACCAGGCTTTGCGAGGCCCGGTGCGCCGGGATGATGCCCACCTGGAAGGTGCCGTCGATCAGCCCGCGCTCGATGGCCGGGATGCTGGCCACATGCATCTGCAGGCTGACCTCGGGCGCCTGCGCGGCAAAGAGCGCAATCGCATCGCCGATGTGTGCCGCCGGGTTGCTGGCGGTTTTGTCGAACACGGCCACATCCAGCCGCCCGCCCATGCGCTGGTGGATGTCGTCAATGCTGCTGCGAAACGTGTCCACCGCCGACAGCAGGCGCAGGGTTTCGTCATACACCCGCTGGCCTTCAGGCGTGAGCGCAAACCCGGCCCGCCCGCGCCGGCACAGCGTGAGGCCCAGGCGGGTCTCCAGGTCTTTCATGTGGCGGCTGACGGTGCTGGTGCCGATGTTGAGTTCCAGCTCGGCAGCCGACATGCCGCCGCATTCGGCCACGGCCTTGAAGACCTGCAGCAGGCGCAGGTCCATGTCGCTAAGCTGGCCGAGCACGGCGCGGTGCTTGGGTGCGGTGGCTGCAGAAGGTGCTGGGGTGACTTTTACTTGCATGAATCGTCAAGTAAACATTGATATTGGAGTATTTGAGAGATTAACACCCGGCGCAACAATGACCCACGTCATGCCCCGGCTGCGGGGCACCCCGCTTTTTTGCCGCCGCTTGGCACTGGAGAACCCATGAGCTTCGTCAACATCGAAAAACCCGCCGCCGGTGCCGAAGGCCCCCGCATGGATGCCGAATGGCTGGAGGCGCACTGGATGCCCTACACCGGCAACCGCCAGTTCAAGGCCAACCCGCGCATGATCGTGGAGGGCAGCGGCGCCTACTACACCGACTCCGAAGGCCGCAAGATTTTTGACGGCCTCTCGGGCCTGTGGTGCGCGGGCCTGGGCCACGGCCGCCGCGAGATCGCCGAGGCCATCGGCAAGCAGGCGATGAAGCTCGATTACGCGCCCGCCTTCCAGTTCGGCCACCCGCTGTCGTTCGAGCTGGCCAACCGGGTCAAGGAACTCACGCCTGCGGGCCTCGACTACGTGTTCTTCACCGGCTCTGGGTCTGAATCGGCCGACACTTCGCTCAAGATGGCACGCGCTTACTGGCGCGCCAAGGGCCAGGCCAGCAAGACGCGGCTGATCGGCCGCGAAAAGGGCTACCACGGCGTGAACTTTGGCGGCATCTCGGTGGGCGGCATCGTGGCCAACCGCAAGCTGTTTGGCCAGGGCATCGAGGCCGACCACCTGCCGCACACGCAGCCGCCCGCAGGTTCGTTCCACAAGGGCATGCCGCCCACGGGCAAGGAGCTGGCCGACCGCCTGCTGGAAGTGATTGCGCTGCACGACGCCAGCAACATTGCCGCCGTGATCGTCGAGCCGTTTTCGGGCTCGGCCGGTGTGGTGATCCCGCCGGTGGGCTACCTGCAGCGCCTGCGCGAGATCTGCACGCAGAACAACATCCTCTTGATTTTTGACGAAGTGATCAGCGGCTTTGGCCGCAGCGGTGCATGGACCGGTGCCGAGGCCTTTGGCGTGACGCCCGACATCCTGAACTTTGCCAAGCAGGTCACCAACGGCGCGCAGCCGCTGGGCGGCGTGGTGGCCACCAAGGAGATCTACGACACCTTCATGGCCGCAGGCGGCCCCGAGTACATGCTGGAGTTTCCGCACGGCTACACGTACTCGGCCCACCCGGTGGCCTGCGCAGCAGGCATTGCGGCGCTCGACATCCTGCAAAAGGAAGACATGATCGGCCGCGTGAAGGCACTGGCGCCGTACTTTGA
>LNFM01006328.1_pt1 | contig 42205 bp, 44 predicted proteins | sample 596031 | NCBI WGS metagenome assembly LNFM01 (sample SAMN04254537, study PRJNA301005) | activated carbon metagenome | isolation source: dual media filters at the Ann Arbor, Michigan drinking water treatment plant | place: USA: Ann Arbor
GTTGTGATCGGCGGCCTGGTGAGTTCGACACTGCTTACGCTGATCGTGTTGCCCGCACTCTATCAATGGTTCGAGAAGCGCGGCAGGTAGCCGGCGGAGGACGATGCGTATGCACACACCCAGTGATCTTTCTGACACCCTCCCAGAAGCCGTCTTCGCTGTTGCGCGCCGCGCGCCCGATCGGATTGCCATGCAAATCAAACAGGAACACACCTATCGGCAGTGCACCTATCAGCAGCTCGTTGACCAAGCCGAGGGTCTTGCAGCCGCCTTGCTGCGTCACGACCTTCGCCGGGGAGACCGTGTGGCGATCGTTGCGGAGAACCGTCCCGAATGGGTGATCGCGTATCTCGGGATTATGGCTGCGGGCGGCACGGCGGTTCCTCTCGATATTCAACTGAGTAGCGGAGATCTCGCCAGGCTTCTGGCGCGGTCTGGCGCCAGGCTGGCTTTCGTCAGCGCGACAACCTGGCCGTTGCTGAAGAATATCGGGTTGCCGCTCACCGTCGTCGCGTTCGATCCCCTTCACGATCCAGGCTGCCGTTTTCTCGACGAATGGGTGCGAACTGGTCAGGCGGGAAGCGTAGAAAGACCGCAGCTCTCGCCCGACAACGTCGCCTCGCTCCTGTACACGTCCGGCACGACCGGCGAACCCAAAGGTGTCCGCCTGACCCATCGTAACCTCCTGTCCAATGCCACAGCCCTGACCCAGTCGGGATTGGCCGGTGCTGACGATCGGTTTCTGGCTATTCTGCCGCTCCATCACGCCTACCCCTTCATGGTCACGGGCCTGGTGCCGCTGTTGCTCGGCGCCCAGATCACCTTCCTGCCGACCCTCAAAGGACCGGCGCTGCTCGAGTGTATACGGGAGGCGCAGATCACCTTTCTGGTCGGGGTTCCGCAGGTCTTCGCGATGATCATGCGCAGGATCCTCGACGGCATCAACCAGCACCCGCTGCCGGTTCGCTTGTTCGCCAGCCTGTTGCTGGGTTTCTCGGGCGCGTTACGACGGCATACGATGGTGAACATCGGCCGCCTGCTGTTTGCCACGGTGCATCGGCAGTTTGGACCGTCATTGCGCGTGCTCGTGAGCGGCGGGGCGCGGCTTGATCCCGATGTGGCTCACAATCTGTTCCGCCTCGGCTTCACGTTGCTGGAGGGGTATGGTCTCACGGAAACTGCGCCTGTGGTGACCTTCACTCCGTTGGTGAAACCGAAAATGGGCTCCGTCGGTGTGCCGATTCCCGGCGTGGAGGTGCGCATTGTCCATCCCGACGCCGACGGCGTCGGGGAGGTGACCGTCAGAGGTCCGAACGTGATGCAAGGGTACGACGCGAATCCGCAGGCCACGGCCGACGCGATCCGCGACGGCTGGTTCTACACGGGCGATCTCGGGTACCGGGATCGGGACGGCGCTCTGTTCCTGACCGGACGCGCCAAGGAACTGATCGTCACGGCGGGCGGCAAAAACATCGTGCCGGAGGAGCTCGAAGCCCGGTACCAGCACAGTCCGGCGATCGGCGAGATCTGCATCGTCGGCGTAGCCAGGGCCGGTGAAGGGGGGGAGGGGCTGCACGCGGTCGTGGTGCCGAATTTTGAGTATCTCAAGACGCGCAGGATCGTGGACATTCGTCAGTTCGTGAAGGACGAGCTGATGAGGATTGGCTTGACGGTGCCATCGTACAAACGGATCGGCGGGCTGACGATTGTGACGACGCCGCTGCCGCGCACACGGCTGGCAAAGCTTCAGCGGTACCGGGTGGCTGCCATGATCAAGGCTACCGGCGAAGCGGCAGAACTCGCGCAACCGCTTTCTGTGGCAGACCAGGCGCTCATGGAGACGGAGGCTGCCCGTTGCATCGTCCACGCGCTCCAGCAGTTCGTGGAAAAGGAGAGATCCATCGTGCCGGGCGATCACCTGGATCTCGATCTGGGATTTGATTCGCTCCGGCGCGTGGAATTGGTGTCGGCGCTCGAACAGTCGTTTGGCCGCCTGCCGGATTCGCTGGCCCATGAGGTCATGACGGTCCGCGATTTGATCGAGCGGGTGAGTAGCCTCACGCACGACGAGGCCGGTGCAGGGCGAGGCATCCAATCCTGGAGCGACATCCTGAAGGCCGAGCCGCCGGCCGACCTCAGAGACATGCTCCTGACACCACCGGCCTGGTCTCACCGGTTGCTCGCCTCATTCGTGCCAACGGCACTGCGCTTGGTGTTCCAGGTGGGGTGTCGCCTCCGCGTCACGGGCATGGACCATCTGCCGCTGAACGGACCGTTTCTGCTGGCGGCCAATCACACGAGTTACCTCGATCCGTTCGTCATCGTAGCTGCGGCCACTGCGATCGTGTCCGGGCGACTCTATTCGATCGGTTGGCAGGCGTATTTTCGCGGCGCCCTCATGCAATGGGTCGCTCGTGCGGGCCGTGTGATCCCAGTGGGCCTGGAGGCGTCGCTCGTGCCGGCGCTCCAAGCGGCCGCCCTTGTCCTGCGACAGGGTCGTGGCTTGTTGGTCTTTCCTGAAGGACAGCGCTCCGTCGATGGAACCCTCAAGCCCTTCCGGCCAGGAATCGGCATCCTCGCCTGTGAGCTCAACGTCCCGGTGATTCCGATCTGGATCGAGGGAACCTTTGAGGCGTGGCCGGTCGGGGCCTGGTGGCCTCGTCCGTCTCCAGTCTCGCTCGCGGTTGGCCGGCCCGTCGTCGTGACTCGGGAGTTGATCGATGAATGGCAGCGTCTTGGACGCGATCCCTATCAGGCGGCGACCCAGGCGATTCGCGACGCCATCATCGCGCTGGCTCCCGCGACCAAGGCGCGTGTAACGGTCAGCAAAAGAGCGGGAGAGGCGGGATGAGAGCCCGTCCATTACTCGGAATGCTTGCGGCTCTGGGGACGTGGTTGCTCTGTCAGAGCGTGAGGGTCGTGGAGTCCGGCGAATTAGGGGTTGTCACCCCTGAGGTCCGCGAACGGCTCGAAGCGAGTGTCCGGACGTTGGCTGAGACCATTGGCCCCCGGAGCTATCGCGATGAGGCGAACCTCTCAGCCGCAGCCGATTTCGTGACGCAGTCGTTTGAAACTTTCGGCTATACGGTCACGTTCCAGCCCTACGAGGTCAAGGGCCGGATCTATCGCAACATCATTGCGGAACGACGAGGAACAGAGGAGCCCGACCGCATCCTGATCCTCGGCGCCCATTACGACACCGTCGAAGGGACACCCGGCGCCGATGATAATGCCAGCGGCGTGGCCGTGCTCCTTGAGCTGGCGCGCCTGCATGCGGAGACGCGGTTTCGGAAAACAGTGCGCTTTGTCGCGTTCACTTTAGAAGAACCGCCGTTTTTCAGGAGCCGACAGATGGGGAGTCGTGTCTACGCCCGGAGTCTGAAAGAACGAGGGGAGCAGGTTGAGGGGATGCTTGGTCTGGAAATGGTGGGCTATTATTCACAAGAGAAAGGTAGCCAGTCATTCCCGTTGTTCTGGTTGCGGTGGCGGTATCCCTCGACAGGCAACTTCATCACGGTCGTGAGCAACTCCGCGTCAGAACCTTTGCAGACCCACGTTCGGGACGCCCTGAAGGCCCACTCGGTCTTGCCGGTCGAGACGTACACCGGCCCCTGGTGGATTCCCGGCGTCGATTTATCCGATCACAGTTCGTTCTGGAAGGAAGGCTATCCCGCGGTCATGCTGACGGATACGGCGTTCTACCGGAACCCGCATTATCACCAAAGCACAGATCTGCCGGAGACCTTGGACTATGGATCAATGGCTGAGCTGACCCAAGGTCTCTTTCATACCGTGGTGGCGTTGGATCGGGCCTCAGGCGCCGACGAGTAACTGCATCGAGTCCATTTCAGAGGACCCGGCAGAAAGAAGAACTAGCTGCCGATCAGATCCTCCAGCGTCGCGTAGGCGCTGTCGGCCCCGATGGCTTTGATCCCTGGATGGCGGGCGAGCAGAAACGCCGCCGCGCTCATCGAGAATCCCAGGGCGCCGATGCGTTCCGGATCGACCGCGTTCTGTTGTTCGAGATACGAGACTGCCGTTGCGACGTCCTGTGTTTCCAGCAAGTCCGCTGTGGTATGGGCACCCTCGCTGTTTCCGAAGTAGCGGAAATCGGGGAGCAGGAGATGGAAGCGGGCATGAGGAAATAGCGCATGGCTCAAGATGTTTGCCTTGTCAAATGGGTAGCCATGTTCCACGATAATGGTGCTGCATGGCTGCGTCGGTACGTTCGACTGTTCAGGGGCCGAGCGTCCACTGTCGGAGGACGCCGGAATGAACCAGCCGCGCAGCGTGTGCCCGTCCACGGTCTGGAACTCCACAGACTCATAGCGCAGACCGTAGTGGAAAGGATCATCATCAGTCTGAAACGTGGGCGGTCGGGCTCCAATGAAGAAATTGAGGAAGGGGACAAGAATCGCTGTTCCCAGGACCCACCAGAGCGCCGTCATGGTTGTGGACTCCTCACATGAAGGCTTGTATGGTACTCCGTGAATGGAATGCTGGCGAGCGTGAGTCGGGTCGGACTGCGGTCACTGTTATCGAGGGGATGTGATACGGGTAGAAAGAGGGAGCATCGGTGCACCAGCCCCGCATTGATCTGCCAACAGGATTGGAGGACCGGCTATGACGCAGAGTGAACAGCACCAGCGCCGATTGTTTGAGCTGCCCCCGGGATCGGAGCAGCATCTCGTCTGGTACGCCTTTCTGAAGCGGCTGCCGACTACGATCTTTTGTCTGTCGCTGGGATACGTGGTGGGCTTTGCGGCGCTCAGCCTTCTCCTGGGAATGGTTCATGCCGCTCCAAGCGGCATGTGGCTGGGACTGTATGTCCTGGGAGGCATGCTGTTTGTGGTTGCCCTCTATCTGGTATTTGCGGGTTGGATCAGGAGACGCATGGGGTAATCGCTTGCATGCAGTGTGGAGCATTCGAATTCTTGGCGGCAGGCTCTGCTCCCAGAAGGGCAGATCGGGTTGGGGAGATTGATGAGTCCTATGCATGTCCCCCAATATCGGAGTCTCTCCAGCTCTTGCCCGGCTGCTGCCGCCGTGCGAATGCTCCGATTTCTCTGAGGTTCTAGTTTCGCGTGCCCGTGCGGACCACCAGGCGGACCACCCTGTGAGGTCGACCAGCGACCATCTGCTGAGCCTGAGTAGGGGGAGCGGGTTGGTGTGGTGCTGTGGAGGCTAGAACGATTGCTTGTGAAGGTCTTTGAGGAGCATGAAGAGATGCAAGGGGTCGGTGGGGGATGGACGGAAATCGAAGCGCTCGTAAAACTGTCTGGCCTCCTCATCTTTGGCATGGACCACCAAAGCGCGAATACCGGCAATCTCGGCCGCCTGAAGGGTTCGCAGCGTCGCATCCTTTAAGAGGGCCGCCCCGACGCCGAGTTTTTGCCAGCGGAGATCGACCGCTAACCTGGCCAGGAGCATGATGGGAATCGCATGATGGGCCAGGCCCTTCTTCACGCGCACTGGGGCCTGTTCGTGTTCCACGGATCCCACCGCGAGCGCGTAGTAGCCGATCACGGTGTCATCGGCCACCCCGACATAGGTGTGCGCGCCCCCGCTGCGTTGATTCTGGAGTGCGTACTTCTGGAGAAAGCGATTGAGGGCGTCTCGTCCACAGTCAAACGCGTCAACTGCGTGCTGTGGGTGCAGCTTCTCGATCCGCCTCATCACCGCTGTGCTGTCGGTTTTGATGCTGGTGTCGCATCAAAGAAGCCCGGTTCGGCTAAGAGACGCTGCATCTGAAGGAGGGAGTGAGTCGGCGCATCCAGTGCGGCCACGAACGCCGTCCATTTCGCCCGGCTCAACGGGAACCGGTGGCGATCCGCCAAGGCTTCATCGGCACGCGCCAGGGCACTTTCCAGGACAAAGGCGCTCACCGTCCGATGAGCGGCCGAGGCGGCCGCCTCTAGCGTGCGCTTGGTCGAGGGGCTCACGCGCAGATCGAGTTTTTCTGTCCGAAGGGCTCGCGTCGGCATACAACACCTCACGTCGAGGACACGATAGCCCACGGGGCATGCCATGTCAAGACAATATCACGACATGGCATGCCCCGTGTGTGGAGGTGCGGCCTTCCTAACGCGCGGGCTCCTCTGATAGGTCTGCCTCCCGTGCGCGCGCGGACAACCAGGCGGACACCCCCTGCTGACCGATGGCCGTCCCCAGGCGCTCGGTCGCTTCGACGATGCCGTGCCATTCCGCATGCGTATAGATGGTGTGGATCTTCGTCGATTGTTGGCCGAGCAGTTCCATCACCTCATAGTCCTTGGCGCCCAGCTCCCTGTTGTGGGTCGAGTTGCAGTGGCGGAGGATGTGATGCGTCATGCGCTTGGAGATGCCGGACGCCTTGGCGAGCGCGAGGATCGCGCTCCGCAAATTCCCAATATGGGTTTCCGCCCCGCCGCAGCGCTCGCACTTGTAGGTCCGCTGATCCCCGCGAGGCAGGAGCCACCGCGCGTTCGGGTGTTGGTGTTTCAGCGTCAGCAGGACGGTGCGCATGGGCTCGACGAGTGGGACATCGCGGTCCTCTTGGTCCTTTGGCGACCAGCCCGCTTTCACGCGAATGCGCAAGATATTATCGTTCTCATCGACATCGCTGGGCTCTAAGTGACGGGCTTCGTCGATGCGAAGGCCGCCTTGGTATACGGTTAACAGGCTCACGTAGGCATAAGGTTTGAGTAACGCTGCGGCATCCAGGAATGTCCGGATCTCGCCGACCGTGGGGATCTGTTTCTTCCGCTTGGGGACGGTCGGCTTCTCGATGTCGGCCACGGGATTCTGACTGGTGTAGCGGTACACCTTCCGGGCGACTCTAAAAACGGAGGACAGACAGTGAATCTCCTTGAGTACCGTGGCGCGCTCCACTTCGCCGAGCCGGCGCTGTTTCCAGATCTCAATGGATTCCGGCTCCAGGTCATCGAAGCGAACGGTTCCGAAGGTCGGGAGAATCTGGTTCTTCAAAATATCTCGATGGCGAGTACGGGTGTTGCCGGCGCGATTCGTGACGAGATACTGCCAAAACTGTCCGCCGCGATCATTCGGGTTGTGCTTGTCGGGAAGCCGGCAGAAGTCTGCGATCGTCAGTTTGCGCCCTTTGACCTGTCCCGGCGTTTTCCCGTCATATTTTTCGAGCAACACCTGAGCGATTGCCGCGGCCGCAAGGAAGTTCGTCTTGCCGGTGGAGAGATGGATGGGCTTGCCCCCTTTCCGCGGGGTGAACTTCAGATAAATCGTGGGCCGTTTCTTCCGGCGGTACAGGCAGCCTTTTTCCAATGCGAGCTCAGAAGCCATGAATTCCTCTCAGAGATAGTGGACGGGGGGGGGGGGGGGCCCACGCCGGCCGCGATCGACCCATTGAAGGATTTCGGCTTTGACAAAGCGCAATGTCCCAGCAAATTTGCGATGGGGGATCCGATCGGTAGAGGTCAGGGAGTAGATGTAATGGGGTTTGACCTTCAAAAATGCGCAGAGTTCCGACATCGTCAGGAGCTCGGGGAGGCCGCCTCCAGACACTTGGTGCACCGTGGATATGAACGGAACTCGTTTATGACCAAGGAGCGTTGATGCATTCGCCGTGGTGTCGTCAGCTTGGCCCGTCGAGTGCTCCACGGGATTGGTGAGGATCAAAGGAGAGTGGGGCATCATCCCCGTTGGGGTGCTGCCGTGTAACGGGACGTGCCTCAGTGGTGTTGCCGGACGCGCATGATGATGGTGAACGGCTTGGGTACGCTTTGGGGCCATGATGTCATCCTTTCCTGCTGGAACAGTGGTGTCCTTCATCTGGGCTTAGTCTGGAGAGCGGTGGTGCCGTTGGCGCGCTGAGATTCGGGACACCGGGTGGGTGTTTCTGGCACTGAGCACACAGCGGAAGGGAGCTTCTCGTATGGATGCTGACTCGAGGAAGAGTGTGGAGCAGGCATTGATCAGCTTGTCGCAGAATAGCGCGTGACGGGAGAGGACTCCTCCAATTACCGCCTTGCACCTTGCGGTGGTGGAGGAGTCCTAACAGGAAGCGTCACAGTACGGGCTTGGATCTTGGCCTATAGCTCGTTCAGCTGTTTCAGCGGAGGATCGGACGGCGTACTGGGATGGTCGGCAATGGCCCGCGCAATGCGCTGGGATCGGCTGTACACCATGCCGGCAAGTGTTCGCCATTCGGTCCGGTAGTTGCTGGCCACCGCTAAGCGGACGTTCAAGACTTGGTCATGGGACAGTTGGTGTAAGACGTCAGGGAGCGTGCCGGTATGTCGTGCGACTTCACGTCGAACGAATTCCATCGGAGCGTTGGCTAACGTGGCTAAGACCGTGGGCGGCACACGGAGATTCAGCACGACACTCCAGCGATCATGTAGTCGGCATGATTGGCCAGCTCCCGCAAATGCGGCACCGCCATTGGCGTAGATGAGACTCATTCGGCCGATGTGCGAGGAGGGGACTGTTGGATGACATCTTTGAGAAGCGTAATCTCGAGGTTTGCCCAGGTGAGTGAACGGGCTTCGTGCGGCTTTATGGCAGAGAGTTGCATGCGTGGAGCCACGCAAGGAGGGAAGAGAAACGCACGCTTGGCAGCAGGGAGCTGTGCTCTCGATGCCTCGCTCGTCTCGAGGTATTCAATCAGGACTTCTTGGAATGCTGGAGAGAGTGTCACAATCTTGCGGTTGTCTTCCATCGTCGGCCTTCCTTTCCAGGGTAAACGGGTCTGTCACACCTATTAGACAAGGTAGTCGGAGGCTGGTCAGAGGGGAGCGGTCATTTAGCGTCACGCGATCGGTTCTGCTGTCCATCTGTGCCAATGACCGTATTCTGGGCAGGACTCAAGTGCGCCAACCGGCATGCCGATGAATGGATCAAACGGAGGCATAGATATATGGGGCAACGCATGGCGCCCACGAGGGGCACGAGGCGAGCTGGTTATCACAGGATGGAAGTCGATCAGGCCTTCCCCTGGAGTGGTCAGAGTTGGACTTTCAGCGCGGTAGGCCGTGTGTGGCCGGGTTCCGAGAAAATCCTGCCCGAATCGGCTCTCCTCGCGCTCTCTCAGGCACAGCAACACAGAATCATAGAACTCTTTGAGAATCATGAAGAGCAGGCGCACGAATGTTTTCGGTGGGCTCGCTGGATGACCGAGGCCGGAAAGCTGTATGTGTCGTGTATCCGGTGTCAGCGCCAAGCATGGTCGTATGGTGCGGTTACGAAATGGGATCGTCGGCAGAAACGGTACTGTCCGGTTGTGGGAACGTGGCGATGGCGGTGCCTGACCGACAGGGCGCATCGAGCGAACCTCGATAGCAAGAAGAGAGGGCCGGCCTGCACCGTACGCAAGGGGTGTGGGGCGCAGTTTTATGACACGGCGGCCACCCCTCTGGTCCATGCGCGTTTCTCCCTGGGATTGGTCTTTGCATCCGCCTATTTTGAGCCGGACAGTGTGGAGCGGCTTCTCCTTAAATGTGATGAGAGGACAAAGGCCACCAAGTTGCGCGAACTGGTGAAACAACTCCAAAAAGATCAAGTCCTCTGGAAACGTTTGCAGCGCTATGCTCGTGTATTTTGTGGACAAATCCTGTTGCAGGCATGTCCCAATAGCGCAGTCCGAATGGCTGGGAGAAAATGGGTTGAGCGAAACTGGGAGCGAGAGATGGCTCGGCAGCGCCAGCTGGCGTGCGCTCAGCAAAACGCGCAGCAACGGCTGCGGGAGAAATATCACGACGTAGAAACGGTGTTGCGACAACTGAAGCAGGTGGACCTGTCTCGCTTTCGGGGGCATGCCCTGGATGTCCGGCGCCGCCGTGACATTGTGAGACAACTGATTGTGGCTGCGAAGCACGTCGCCCAGGCTGGTTTGGAGAGGGACCGACTCGCCGCCTAACACGATTGATCTGGACCCCCATGGACGACGGGAACAGTCATGGGGGCAAGAGGGAGTCGGCATCCTGCGAGTACTCCCTCTTGCACTTTTGTTACCCATGATGGGGGATCCGCCACCATCGCTTTTGAACCAGCCGCATAATGCGACTCATCCGGAGGGCATGTATGCTGATCGGGCGAAGATGTAACTCTGCGAGTACCGTCTGCCACACCCGAGCGATATAGGCTCCGCTGATGGGTTTCCCTGTGCGTCTATCTGCGAACAGAAAGAGGGGGCTCTGTCTGTTGGGGTGCATCTTGAGAAGAGTGGCAATATGGTCTGTGAGAACGTGTGCGACCGGTGCGGAAACCGGTATGATGCGTAGATTCTGGAGTTGAAGCAGGCTCTCCTCTCGCCATAATTGTGTCACATTGACTGTAGAGCCGTGGACGTCGCGAGTGGTCAACGCTACGGCTTCGGACTGGCGGATCCCAACCTCACTGAGGACCAAGAACAATGGATAGTCTTGCGGAAATAGGATTCTGATCGATTCCATGATGGCGTCCACGGTCTCGTGGGGAAGTTGGTAGTGGTGATGCAACATATTCGATTCTCCCTTCGTTGGAGCATTTGTGTCACACCGCTCGCCAGGTGCTCCATCGTGGCAAGCAGTGATGATTGATGCATATAGTGTGGCGGGTCAATCTTGGGTGGCGACAGGCGATTCAGGCCATATGGGAATAGTTCAGGCAGTCGTGCGTGTTGGAGTGGGGGGCACTCGGACTGTCTGAGTACTGGCGTCAGCGATCACTCGCATGACAGGCGGGCGCGTGATCGCATTAATGCTGGAAGTGGTGGGGGACAGTGATGCCTACGTTGTCTGCCTCTCCGATCCTGAGCGAGTCGTTGGGTGGTGCTCCGAGGAGACCTCATGGCGTGAGATGCCTGAGAGCGTCTTGATCACTCACTCAAGTTGGGATCCCGATTGACTCACGACGCGATTGTGCAACTGACGTGAGCACACATGGTTCAATGTGGATGACGATCAGGCGTCTTCATGCGCACTCACCACGAGTCGATTTCTGCAACCTGACCTCCGATCAACCGAAGGTCTGTGAGGTCATGCGGTGCCTCGCGGTGCAGATCTAGGGTGTCTCAGCCAGGATGAAGGTGATCGATGCCAGGACAAATTTCAGATTGACTTGATTGCATGGTACTGCAGGAGTTGGCACAGTGTGGAACTGCGCTCGGCATGAGGAAAATCAACCGTCGGGAAAGTCAGGTTCCCCACGGTTTGGGAATGTGTCTCAGAAGTGGAGGAATTTTAACGGGGTTCTTATCAATGAGTGGCCGCTTGGCTATCAACCGGGGTTCCACCGAAGGTCTTTGAGACCGTTACCCCACCGGCGCGACACGAGTTCCTCTGTCTGGTGAACCCATGCCTTGCCGTTAATCAACTTCCGCTCCCCGGCGCGTCGGCTGGTGTTAGGCGCGCACCCCCATTTGAGGAGTCCACAGCCGGGCCACGAGAGCAGGACGATGGAGCAGTCGGTCGTGTGCCGTGAGAGTCTGGTGAACCGTGGACATCGCGAGGCGGCCTACATCAACGCCGATTTCTCGTCTGATCACCAGGTCCAAGCCCCAGATGAGAGCACGAGAGGCAAGGGCCGCGGAGCGATGCACCCGTTCCGCCTACCATGGTCGTAACGCCAACCTCATTTGTTGTGCTCATTTGATGCCGGACACCAGCGCTCGGAAATTCCCTACGGCTCGGCGGAAGGTTTTTCCCGGTCGCCGTCCAGTGAAGCCGCATCTCGGCGTGACGACCAGGAGCACGGCTGCGAACTGGTTTAAGGTATCCGCCTACACCTTGTGGCCGCACAACGGCAGCGGGGCTTTCGTCACCCAGGTTGTTGCCAGGTTGAGAGCTGATGCCGTTTTGGTAGCACTGCGGTATGTGTTGTAGAATCTATACAGCTTGGAGTCCCGTCCGAGGCGGCCTCTTCCATTTTGTCTGTCATGGGAAAGTTTAAGGAGTTACAGAGCAGTATCCGTGCTGGTGCTCCGGCCCGCGAAAGCTCCCTCTGCTGGCCAGGACCGTTGATCGCGCGCTGACGCCGGTGTGGTCCAACTCTCATTGAGTTGAAGCCTGCCGAGGTTCTCGTTGTCACGCCGTTTACCGCATGCTTTGCCCATGTCCTAACCGTGGACAGGGGCTGGAAAGGCACTCGGGCGAGCGGTAATCTACCTGGCAAGCACGGGTTCCGTGAACAATAGGTCGAGGCGTCCTTGTACGTCTAAGGAGAGCCGGTGGTGAGCGACTTGATCACGGAGCATCTGGGCTGTGCAGAATCGTAGGCATCATGCGATTTTCGAGCAGGGCCGTGGGGGGAGAGCAAGAGGGAGTCGGCAGATGTGCCGACTCCCTCTTGCTCCATGCCTAATTCAAGCCAGATTTAAGCAGCAGGGGAAGCGCCAAGCCCCTCTGAGCCAGAACCATCCCCATTCTTGGCTTCCCATCGCCGTGTAGCCCGTAACCGTGCGAGCAGGGTATCGTAGCTGATCCCCAGCAGGGCGGCAGCGGCTTGACGATTGCCCTTTGTCCGTTCCAGTGCTTGCCGAAGCAAGTCTTGCTCTTGTCGTTGCAACAGTGCGAAGAGATCGATGCCGGTCTCGGGCAAGATGACGGGAGGCGGGCAAGCCAAGGGCGGAGCGGACTCGGTCGCTTGTGGTTCCGACGCGGCCCTCTCTATCACGGTTTCCTCATTTATGGGGGTGTCCAAACAGTCGACCTGCTTGTTCTCACGAGGCATCTTTTCCTCGTAGAGCATCGTCGACCGGAGGCTGGCATGGCCAGCTTGCTTTTTCGTGTAGATGATATCCTTCGTCTCCCGGTAGAGTCGGGCCAAGGCGGTATGACGCGTGCCGTAGAGTTTGACCGGTGGCAGTTTCAGGAAATCACGGAGGGAATTGTACACCTCCTGAAGTGTACGCATGGCGATCGGTTGATCAGCTTCCCACCCAAACAAGAACTCGAATTGAATACCACGAATCTGTTCTTCCTCGCGCCTCCAAGCGAGGTAACGCTGGAGTTCATGAGCCAATTGTTCTGACATATCAATGGTCCTGCCCTTCTTGGTTTTGGTCTTGTCCAGTATCTTGCCCTCCGCGAAGTGCCGCACGATCTTTATCTTGCGTGATTTGAAGTCGAGATCCTCCTCCTTGAGCGCGAGGATCTCGCCGGTGCGAGCGGCTGTTCGCTGTAAAGTGAGAAACAGGGGGGACCATTCAGGTTCGTACCGGCGCACCCCAGCCAAGAAGGCGGCCTCTTGTTCGGGGGTAAAAGAGGCGAGTTCCACCTCGTCCTTTTCTCCAGCAATCTCTGTCATCGACTTTGTGAAGGGGATTTCTTCGATCACGCCCTTCTCTTTGGCCACACAGAAGAAGCCGTACAACATGCGGAGGATCGTGTGTAAGGTCGAGACCTTCAATTTCGTGCCGGTCCGCGCACTGACTTTCTTCTTGAAGTGCCAGCTGAATTGCTTGAGATCGAACTCGGTGAGGGACCGCATCGGGCGAGCCCCATTATCGAAGAACGGATACACATGATTGTTGAGGTATTCGCGATACTTTCGTTGCGTGGTGTGGGGGTTGTTCTCGAGAACCACGGTGGTGAACCACCATTGGCCAAATTCCGCGATAGTCATGCCTGCTGTTTGTACCCGGGACAATCGAGTCTTTTTTTTGTACTTCTCAGTATCCCAAAGGACGTACTGCTTCTGAGATTGCTCAATTTCACGCAGACAGTTGCTGTAGAATGCCTCAGCCGCAAGCTGGGATTCGTGGTCCCAGTACTCATGCTTATCGCCGCGATAATAAATACGAACAAAGTAGGTCAATGCGAGATCGGCCTGTCGATAGACATAGACCCCTTGGCTGATACGGAATTCCTCTCTGGCTTTGAGCGACTCGATATGCGCGCGTAACTCGGGCTTTGACATCTCTTCGGCTTTCTTGGGTTTCTCAGATTCATTCATGGCAATCCTCCTTGGCTATTTGTGAACGTTGTGCAAGTAAGGCAAACAATCGTTGTTTGGCGTTGGTCCGGTCACGTGCCTTGATGCCCGGCACTTCGCTCGGGATGTTCAGGCACATGGTCGGCATCCGAGCGGGATTCGCGGTAAAGCGACCGGCGAGGATCATATCGCGAAAGAACAGACGCAGGATGGAGAGCGCCCGATACGCTTCGGGGAGCCGACCGGCCTGTTGCATCGGAATGGTGACTCTTAAGATGTCCAGCCGATCGATCGTGCCGATGGCCCGCGAGCCGAACGCCGGGAGCCAGATTGTGGCCATGATCAATGAGCGTTCCTCGCGAAGCATTCGATCCGGCGTGGAATGCTCCATCCACTCTGTGACGCACTCAAGAAAGGAGGTCTGGCCACCTCCTGGCGCGTGGTACGCCGCCTGCATGTATGTCCGGCTGCCCGATCGAGTGATGCGGCTGAATCCCAACGACTCGAGGGTGGCCCGAAGCGCTTTGTGCTGGAGGCAATGGTTCTTGAGGTGACGCCGCTTCAGTGCAAGATTGAGCAGCTTCCGCATTAAGCCCGCGATTGGCAACACCTGGGATGCCGGCTGGGTGGCGATGACTTCCTTGAGCCAGCGGAGCACGTGGGCATCGTCCAGGTCGGAAACCGGTGTCGTACCCAAGATGGGGCGAATGGCGCGGTCATAATATCCTTGGTAATCCCGCCTCGTGTCCGCCGTGAAGGGTTGGTTCCGGATCATTTTCTCTGCAAGCTGGTTCAGGGTCATGTTCAATAGGCCTCCTGGCTGAATGGGAAGAAACAAACGGGGAGCGGGCCGGTGGTTGGCTCGTCAACCAATCCGGGTTGAGCCATTCCCTTCCCTGTTCCGGTAGTCGGCGCGCCCCCGCCGCTGATGGACTGGGCGCGAGTGCCGCCTTCTTCTTGGTCGTCGTGATCAAACATGCAGCCAGTCTAAGGAGAGGGCCTGGGCAATGTTGAAGCCATTGGCTGCCAAGGCAAGGCCTGATCTGGCAAGGCAGCCGAGGGCAACGACCAGTAGGCGGTGTTGCGGGTGATCTAGCCGGCAGGCGTCTTCAATCCGTAGCGTGAGAGCCCAACGGCTAACTCGGAGACTGAGAAGTGCGCGAGCGCTTGGTGCCGAATGGAACTCGCTTCATTCTCGCCTTGATCTCCAGGGGGTCAACACGAACGGCCGCTCCGCAACGGTAGCCAGGCCACTGTTTGGACGCCAGTTGTGCTCGGATGGTGCGCTCACTGATCTTCAGAAACCGGGCCGCTTCTTTCACCGTCATGAGTCCCGGAGAGGTGCCGTCCGATCGACTCAATAGAAGGCGCACGAGTTCTTCCAGCCGTTGTAGATACGGCAGCACCGTCGCTGATTCAATTGGGGGAATGCCTTCTGAGGGGGGAGTGGGGAGGTGGGTAATATGTTCACCACTATCAACACCCGCTTTGAGTGTTTCTTGAATCGGTAAGGCATGTTCGTTGTGCTGCATGATGGCGATCTCCAGAATATACGCAGGAAATGGTTGAAATTGTGTTCTGACTCGCTTGTGTCAGTCGGGTTGGCAGGTTTTCGCCACGGAATGGAGAGAGGCTTGAGGTTCAATTTCCTGTCTGCCGTTGGGTGGCTTTGCGTGTGAACCCGCGTCGACTTTAGTGGTTCTCTGGTTGGCTCGTCGGTCGGTTCTTCCAGGCGTCCAAGTGTTCCTTAAGGTGGGCATAGCTTGGCCGGGTCGAGGTCTACATGATCGTTCTTCTTTGAGCGGCATAGAGACCGGTAGCAGGGTAGTGGTAGAACTTGGCAATGGCACGCAAACCACAGGAAAGATCGCACGAACTCCGTCACAGGGGTTGGATAGCGCGCACAAAACAGTCATCTGATGCATCCGGGTGATCGCGTGAGGGGGGGCGTTCGAGTCACCCGCAGAGCCGGCGAAGACTCTCAACCTGGACCGACGGGTTCGGCCTGCACCCCGTCAGGTCCTCGACGGGATGCTAAGTCCATCAACGAAAATTGGCGGGGTGAATCGTCTCAAGCATCCGACAACGGCCTTTGATTCGGCGTGAGGGGGAGGTGGCTCCCGTGAGCCGCTGGGTGTGCTGACCAACGCCGCATGTGATCACGAGGGGGGGCCACGCAAGGCAGACGGACTGATGGCTTCCACGCCAGTGCGGGACCTCAGGTTCAGCGGGTGTTCGATCCCGAGGACCGACACCGTGGACAATCATGACGGCTTGAAACAAGTGGGGGGCGTAAGAGAGAGGCGGCTTTCTGCACGGACTGTCTTGTGCTCATGGATCGAAAAACCACTTGTGGGGGGCGCTGATTTTGACCCCCACTTCGTCGAATAATCCGGCCTATGCATGAAGGGGGGGCGAATCTACTACGCCCCCACTTCTGGCATCTTCGAGGCAGGAATCTTGATACGAGACATGATCGCGACCAGCTCCGCCAGAATCGCGGTGTACAGGCCGTAGACCTGTTTGAAATCAACTGGCTCGTCCAGATAAAAGGCTTTGTGCAGGCCCTGCAGTTGGCCGAGCCAGGATTGCACCTTCTGATAGCGCACATTGACATCGGCGAGCAACATCGCATTCATACTCTTCACCGCCGCGAGGGTCAGTTCATAGCGCGTCAGCCGCTCACTTGCCTGCGCTGAACCCACCGCGGTGAGCAGATGCTTAAATTGCGTCAAGAGGATCCGTCCGCAAAAGAGCTTCGCAAAGCAGCGCATCCGTTGATGCAGGACCGTCTGGGCGGGGGCTCGAAGAGCTCGGAGCACCGTCCCGAGCGCAGCGACCGTAGGCTGGTCCCCTCGTTGCCGCAGAAGCTGCTCCGTGACACGCTGTGAGGTGTAGAGGGCAAAGAAGACCACCCCCAACGGAACGGACGTCTTCTCAAGCGGGGTCCCCGTGGTGTCGTCAAAAGTCTCCCCGCAGCCATTGCGTGTGCTTGACTGCACCTTGAAGCCCTTACTGTCTTGATGCGCGCGGTACATTTCGGCGGAGACACACCGCCACCGGTGTTTGGGCTTTCTGGACGTATGCGCCCAGGCGTGTTGTCCGCACTGAGGACAGGTGACGTGGACGCCCTTCTCCTTGCCCCATCGGGCCAATCGAAGACATTCGAACGCCTGACCACTTTCACCTTGTGCGGCAGTCAGGAACTCCTGCAGGAAGGTCGACTGGGCGGGAGCCAGCGGCCTGGGGAGCATCACAGCGGAACGTGGCCAAATGAGTTCGACAACCTCTGTGTTCCAGATAATGCGAGAGGGTTTCATCAGACCTCCGTATCGATTGCCGAGATGGTGAGGGCACATCGACCTTGAATCCTATCGGTCTGAATCGGCCAATCTTGAACCCGATGAATCCGATGTTGGTTCAATCAGGCGGGTTTGGTACCCTCACAGCAGCGGATTCGGGGGACACAGCACAACCCGCAACTGCTCAATCAGCAGGGGAGCTACGGTGTCGGATGTGAGCTCCCGATAGGCAAGCTGTCGATCACTGTTATAGTCGGCATAGAGGCCTCCCCGTACACTCGTCATGAGTGCGTGGGGTGACGCAGAGGGGTACACCCACAGCGTCGTTGACGGTACGCTGAGTTCGAGACCGACATATGGGGTGGCCTCATCCATCGCCAGGACCAGATACGCAGCGAGTCCTTCAAGACAGAGGCCATTGACGAGTTGCCGCAGCACCGGGACCACGACCTCGTGGGCCACGACCTGAAAATGACGGCCGGCCCCAACCTCGTAGGGCAACTGACCAACATCTTGGGCCTGGCGCACAGCAACTCTCAAACTCATCAACGTGGAACAGTGGTTCATCGCGCTCCTCCATGGTTATGCTGTGGGTATTTGCTGGATGCGGGGCGCGACCGCCTGAATGACTGCCACGCCCCACCCGGTACCAGATTACGGCTTGCCGACAGTGGCTCGCCTCGGGCCGATCAGGCGAAGTAACGCCTCTTCCACCAGTCGGCGGATCGGCTCTGGCCTGGCCCGTGAGAAGAGGAACCGGCTTTCGTAGCCCTGCGCCTCCGCCGTAAATCGGCGGGCCATGAAGTGGATGGTCATGCCATCCTCGGACGGGGCAAAGAATAACCCCACATCTTTCACGTAGAGGCCAAGGCAGCGAGTCTCTTCATCCAAATCGCTGAGCGACACGTCCAGACCCGCACCTTCTAAGGCCTCTTTAGCCTCATGAAGGGTGGGCAGAATGACGTTGGTCGCCACGATCTGAAACCGCTCCCAGCTGCGCTCGGGCGCCGGGAGCAGCAAGTCGTTGGCCTTCCACTCGTGGAGTTTCGTCCGTAGATAGGTGAATGATTGACTGGTAGTTTCCATGAGAGTCTCCTCTGTGGTGAATGACCGCGTCGTGGCCGGATGCGGCGCGGGATGATGTTCTGGTACCCGACCAATTCAGAGGCTTTCGGATAGCTGGCCCGTAACTTTGCTACACAACTGGCAAGACGCACCGCGTGGTAGGCGTTCTTCCGTGCGGCGCTGTTTGCTCGTGGTTCGTGGGGCGGCGTCACGAGATGGAGGCGTTAGCCTGATCTCCAAAGACGTACTCGGCATGTTGTATGATGCGACCTGGGTCCGACAGGGCAGTACTCTAGGTGCCGTCGATAGCGATAGAGTGAGTACGCGAGGCGTTGGCGAAATCACAGGGAGTGGCCTTGGTCGGATCGGAGAAGGAATAAGGAGTAGGGTGTGCGGAACATCGGACATTGATAGGTAGAAAAGGAAATGAAGCGGTGGGAAATCTGACTGATCGTGAACACGAAGAACTGCTGATGCTCTATCGGCAGACGAAGGATGAGATAGATCGTACGAAGCGGGAGCAGTGGCGGCACTATTGTGCAACACTTGTGGCGCAAGCCGGCGTGACCGGCTTGGCGGTCATTGCTTTTAGTCAGCCGGATGTCTATGCGGACCAAGTCGTGTATACGGTGTTGACGGGGCTGCTCGTGATTGGCCTGACGCTCTTTGTCTTGCACCAACTGCGACTGGCTCGGTTAGGGAAGGCACTCGATCGCTGGCTGGAGCGGTTGGAGCCGCAGACTCAGCATCTGCTCGTCACGATGCCGAGTGAACGGGTCTATCGGATCGGCATTCCGATCCTGATGGCGGTTGCGATGGTACTGCTCTTTTCGCTCTTTGCTTTCGTGGCCCTTCCCGGGAGTGAGGAGGAGCAGACGCCGTCTGTTCCCACCATGCAGAGCTGATCTGCAGAGAGAGGGGAACAGGGTGTGGTCCGAGGCGAGGGAGTGGTTTCGTTCACATAGCAGAACAAGGAGGGCAGGGGAGAGTGGGGCTATCGCTGGTGGACGAAACCTAGCTGGCTGGAAGAGCGTAAGATGGGAATTTGTCACCCCATGGTGGGATAAATACTCGCCCCCCGATCCCCATACATTTCGTAGACATGCTCGAACACCGCCGAGCATTTCTGTTTGTAGAGATCCGGCGTGTAGGCGCGCGGGAGTCCTTGATCGAGCATATCTTCGATGGCCAGCTTCACGCGCGAGCGAGCCGTGACGGTCTGCCGCCAGTTCAAGACGAGCAGGTGCTTTAATTTTTCCAACAGGTCTTTGGCGACTTTCTTCAACTCTGCTCGCTCTTCTGCGCTCAACGACGGGGCCTGGCGAGTGAGGATATCGAAGATGACCAATTCTTCTTCTGAGAGATGCTCACGGACATGCCGTTCCTGTTCCTCGTTCAGGCTGCGACTCAGTGCCAGCAGCTCTTTGAACAGCTCGTCGATGTTGCGGCTCCCCGCGTTGTAGGATTCGATCAGTTCCTCGAACTTTACCAGATAGTCCGCCCTGGTCCGGTTCAGACGAATCAGCTTTTCGAGTTGCGAACGGATCGCCGCTTTGAGCTGCTCCAAGTCGAGATTCTTGGTTTTGGACTTTCCAAATCGCTTGGCCAACGCTTCGAAGTCGATCTTGGTGAGGTCGATCACTGCATGGCTGGACGTACCCTGGGGAATATGGAAGCCATCCGCAGCGACGGACGCGTCCAGAATTTTGTTCAAGTCCGTCATCACCGCTGAAATATCTGCCGGTCCTTCACCGGTTCGCTCTTTGATACTTTCAGCGATGGTCGTCAGGCAGGCCACGCGGGACGTGAACGCCAACACGGACGGGTCCGGCTTCACGGCCTGAAAGAGCGTCCTCACCCAGCCTGCGTGAGCAAGAAACTCCTTTCTCAGCGGGTCCGGGGAGATCAGCGCTTCGACGGCCGCTGCAAGCTTTGTCAGCCGGTCCAAGCTTCCCGTCGTGATCTGTTCAATAGCCTCCAGGCTCACGCCGTGAGCCTGGCAAAAGGCTGTGGCCTCCGTGACCGCCTGTCGAAGCGCGTCAACCAGCTTCTGCTTGTCCCGGATGGGCTGCTCCCCGCCCTTCCCCTTGGCATAGATCGCGAGTGCCTTTTCCAACGACTCGAAGACGTTGGCATAGTCTACGATCAAGCCGCTGTGCTTTCCGGGAAACACCCGGTTGGCGCGGGCAATCGTCTGCATCAGGGTGTGATTCCGCATCGGCTTATCGAGGTAGACCGTTGAGCAGCTGGGCGCATCGAATCCGGTCAACCACATCGCACAGACGAACACCAGGCGCAGTGGATCGGTGGGATTTTTGAAGTTCTCGTCGAGCGACTCGTCATTCATTCGCTTGCGATGCGGCGCAATGTCGAGCCCCAGCTTCTTCATCCGCTCGATCTCATTCTGTTCTGACGAGACAATGAGCGCCATATCGGTGGTGCGGATCACGTCCAGCCTGGCCTTCAGTTCCTGGAGTCTTTCCGGATCAGGCTTGGCATTGTAGGTCTTCAGCCTCGCCAGCTCTTGCTCGACTCGCTTTTCCTCGGTCTTCCAATGCGTTCGCACCTTGTCATGCATCCGCAACGCCGTGGCCTTGTCGATGGAGATCACCATCGCTTTGCCTTGAAACCCGCGCCCGAGGAAGTGCTGGACAATATCCTTGGCAATCGTCTCCAGCCGTTCGTCGCGCGTCAGGAGTTGATACTGCCTGCCTAGCTCACGCTCCAGACGCTTTTCCTGCTCTTCATCAAGACCGGCGGCCTCGATCAGGTTGTAGATGTCGTCGTTGAGGTTGAGATTCTCCAATCGCAGTTCCGGTGTGCGGTTCTCATAGAAGAGCGGGACTGTCGCGCCATCCTCGACGGACTGCTGGAAGTCATAGACGGAAACATAGTCGCCAAATACCTCGCGCGTCCGTTCTTCCCCCGCGATGAGCGGTGTCCCCGTGAAAGCGAGGAAGAGGGCCTTCGGGAGGGCTGCCCGCATGTTCAGCGCCAGCGTATCGTATTGGCTGCGGTGGGCTTCGTCGGTCAGCACGATTACATCGGAGCGGTCACAGAGTACGTCAGGTGTCTGGAACTTATGAATAAGCGTGAAGACATAACGATGGTTTTCGCCAAGTACCTGCCGCAGTTGTGCGCCGCTTTGGGCATGGCATTGGTCACTCTCTGTCTCACTGACCGCACCGCAGGCTTTGAACGTCTTGGCGATCTGGTCATCGAGTTCAACCCGATCGGTCACGACGACAAAGGTCCAGTTGCCGGGCATCTTCCGGAGAATCTTCTGCGCGAAGAAGACCATGGCGAAACTCTTGCCAGAGCCCTGCGTCTGCCAGAAGACACCGCCTCGCCCGTGGCCCTGCTTCCGCGCAGTCAGCGTCGCGGCAATGGCATTGTTGACGCCGAGGAACTGGTGATTCTGCCCCAGCACCTTGACCAATCCAGCTTTGTGTTCTGAAAAGAGGCTGAAGTTTTCGAGCAAGTCCAGCAGGCGAGACGGCTCGCAGGTTCCGCGCAACATCACTTCGAGCGACACGCGGCGCGGTTCGTCTTCGCGCTCGATTCGTTTCCACTCAAAGAAGCGTTCCCAATCGGCGGTGAGTGAGCCGACCCGGCTTTCAGTCCCGTTGGAGGCAATCATGAGCCCGTTGAACCAGAAGAGTTGGGGGATATCGGCTTTATAACAGGTGAGGTTGTCGTCAAAGGCTTGCTGCGCGGGCACACCGGGCTTTTTCAGTTCGATGACGACGAGAGGTAATCCATTCACAAACCCAACAAGATCAGGCCGACGAGTGTAGAGCGAGCCTGTCACACTGAGCTGGCTGACGAGCAGGAAGTCATTGGCGACCGGGTTGTCCCAATCAAGAACCCGGACCCGCTCCGTCTTCTGCCCGCCACCCTGGGGATCGGGAATAGAAACTGGGATTCCTTCTTTCAGAAATCCGAACGCCTCCCGATTCGCCGCCGTGAGGCTCATGGCTGAACGGTCGCGGGTGAGTTGGTCGATGGCTTGTGAGAGGGCTTCGGGTAGGAGGAATGGGTTCAGACGTTGAAGTGTGGCACGAAGGCGAGGAAGAAGAACCGCTTCACCTTTTGTCTCGCGGCCGAGTGTACTACCGACTCCGAAGATTTCCTCCAGCGCTGAGACGGTCTGCCAGCCCATCGTAGAGAAGAGCTGAATGGCAGGTTGCTCGACGAGAGAATCTTCGGAATAGGCATGGCCACTCATCTCAACTTCTTCTCAAGATCTTGCGCCGAAGGAAGAGCTCCCCGCAGCTGCTTGGGCAGAGATTCCACCAACCGCGTCTTCCATTCAGACACACCGATCGGCTTGGCAAGGTCGCGTAACGCATATTCGACGGTCAGCTGATGCTTGTCCTTGCAAAGTAGGAGGCCGATGGTGGGCTGATCGTCCGGACGGCGCATCCGGTCGTCCACCGCCGAGAGATAGAAGTTCATCTTGCCCGCGAATTCCGGCTTGAACGGCTCCATCTTCAGCTCGATGACCACGAAACACCGGAGCGTCAGGTGATAGAAGAGCAAATCGAGGTAGTAGTCTTCGCCTCCCACTTCCAGATGCACCTGCCGGCCGACGAACGCAAAGCCCACACCGAGTTCAAGCAGGAATTTCTGGATATGCCCCACCAATCCCTTTTCCAAATCGCGCTCGCGCGCCTCTGCCGAGAGGGAGAGAAAGTCGAACGTGTAGGGGTCCTTCAGGGCTTGCTGCGCCAGGTCCGATTGCGGTGGCGGCAGAGTCCGGCGGAAATTGGTCACCGCCTTTCCCGCGCGCGCATGGGCGCGGGTCTCAATCTGCACCGTCAGGACGGCCCGGCTCCAGCCGTGCGCCAGCGTCTCGCGCGCATACCACTCGCGCTGGCCGGCGTCTTTGAGCTTAGCCAGCAGCAGGACGTTGTGTCCCCAGGGCAATTGTCCAACAAGCTGTTGGACAATTGTATCGTCAGGATAGGCTCCGGCAAACGCTCGCATCGAGAGGAGGTTAGCACGGGACAACCCGCGCATCTCCGGAAACTCCGCCCGTAGATCCCTCGCCAGCCGCTCCACCACCTTGGCACCCCAGCCCTCCGTCTGTTGGCAATGCAGAATCTTCCGGCCAATGTGCCAGTAGAGCAGGATCAACTCGCGGTTCACCGCCAGCGCCGCCCGCACCTGCGCCGCCCGTACCCTCGCTTTCAGATCGGCCAGCAGCGGACCATAGCCGATGGGAAGAGCGGCTGCGGACTTGGAAGATGGACGGCGGGATTGGCTCATCCGTTAGCTCCATTCATCTACGACGATATCCATGGTGCACCCGGCGTTCATGCGACGTTCGCCTGCCCCGACAGCAGCCGAGGGAGCAGCAGGTCGCGGGTGCGGCGGAGGTTTTGACTTTGGCGTTCTAGAATTTCTCTTTGAACATGGAACGCACCAGCACACCGTCCATACTTCTCGAGCAAGGGGCGTGGTGGAAGCATGATTGCAAAGTTCTCAATCGTTTCCTTCGTTAAGGCCTCACGCGTGGCTCCGCCTTGGGCGAAAGCGAGAAGTTGCTGCTTGCTCGGCTCGCTATTGATCGTGTCCAGCACATAGTATGGATCAGCTTGGCTGGGATCAGTGCGCACGATCGAAACGTGCTGGTTAACCCGCGCGGGGATCAAGTAGGAGGGCACCATGCAGCAGCGAGCAACGGAAGCTCCGGTAATGTTGAGCAGAATGTCTTTCGTGGCTACTATGACGTTATTGAGTCCCTCTGCCTGTGCTTCGTCAATAAAAGCCAGGTCCGAAAACTCAAAGCGGTAGTCATAAACATTTAGACTCCGAATAAGCCTTATCCCCTCAGCCTTGTATGACTCCTTGCCTCCCCGCGGAGTAGCCCCGCTGCCGATTTTGGTTGTTATCTCTTTCAAAGTTATAGTCTTCCATCCGTGGGGGATGGGGCCTAGCGGGGAGGAAACCATTTTGACTTTGTCGTGGCCGGGGAAACGGAAGTGGACGAACCACTCGCGGTAGAGGGATTGGGCCATCTCCTCAAGAATCTTGATGCGCCGCTGGTTGTTCTCGATCAGGTCGTCGTAGGCCGACAAGATGCCCGCAATTCGGCGTTGGACTGGGAGAGGCGGAACTCGAACAGGAAATTCAGGAAACTTGGTCAGTGGAATACGGTCGACTGTCGCACCGGCTAGCAAGTTATTTGCTATGACCGCTCGCCACTCGTTCGTAAAGAAATAGTAAAACAGAAAGCGCGTGTCGACCTTTGTCGTGTCTGGACGGATTAGTGCCATGCGACGACCGAGACAACCACGAAAACCTTCAGGCACTATCGCATACCGATTGAGAGTGGCTTCGTATGTAAAGACAAGGTCGCCAGCCTGTGGTTCTACTCGACGGGTCCATGCGGAGAAATCATCTTCGGCAATATGCCGAATGTCTGACAAATCAAGCCTCCCATCTTCGGTCACGTTTTTTATGCCCAGGAAAACAGGGCCATTGTCGGAAGGCTTCGGCGTGGCATGAGGGCCATCATAGAGCCCCTCGTAAAGTTCTTTGATTGGCACTTTCTGTAAGACGGAGCCTTTCACTATTCTGCCTCCAGAATCTCCGCCACGTTCTGGGCAATGGTCTGTTCAAGCTCACGGGCCTGAGCGTTCAGGACTTCGAGTTCTTCGTTCAGCGTTTCAAATCGCTCCTTAAAATCCTCGTCGCTGACTTCCTCGCCCGGAGCCACGCCGACGTAGCGGCCAGGATTCAGGCTCCAGCCTTGCGCTTCGATCTCTTTGATCGTGGCGGCTTTGCACAGGCCAGGCACGTCGGTGAATTTCAGCTTCTTGCCGAACACTTCTTTGAGCTTCGCTTCCGCCTCCGGCCCGCCGAGGGTAAAGTCCGGTTCCTCGCCTCGATAGAGCCGCACGACGTTGGCTAAGAAATCGATCTGCCCTTCGGTCCAGTCGCGATGTGCTCGATCCACTTGGCGGTAGATATGTCGCGCATCGAGGAAGAGAACTTTGTCGGCTCGTGGCGTCCGCTGCTTGCCTCGATCCAGAAACCAGAGCGTACAGGGTAGCGTGACGGTGTAGAACATGTTCGGCCCGACGGCGACCATGACATCAACCACGCGGGCTTCGAGGAGTTGCTTCCGCAACTCCTGCTCGGACGCCCGGGCATCGGAAGCGCTATTTGCCATGACGAAACCGGCCCGACCGGTCTGATTCAACGTGGAATAGAACAGCTGAATCCAGAGATAGTTGCCGTTGTCCGTGCGCGGGAGGCCGAAGGGATAGCGACGGCCTTTGCCGACCTCGGCTTCCAGCCGTTCTTTATCGACCGCGTTCACGTTGAACGGCGGATTGGCGAGGACAAAGTCGAACTTGCCTGTGCCTTTGTGCGGATCGTCGTAATAGGTGATGCTTTCTTTGATGTCCCCTTCGAGGCCGTGCATGGCTAGGTTCATGCGGCAGAGAGCCACAGTGGCGGCGACTTTCTCCTGCCCGTGAATCGCGAGTTCGGACGACGGGTTCTTCTTATGTTCGGCTACGAAGCGGGCACTCTGGACGAACATGCCGCCGGAGCCGCAAGCCGGATCGAGAATGCGGCCATGGAACGGCTCCAACACTTCCACCAGGAGCCGTACGATGCTGGAGGGCGTGTAGAACTCGCCACCCTTTTGCCCTTCTGTCCTGGCAAATTCGCCGAGGAAGTATTCATAGATGCGGCCGAAGGTGTCGTAGTCGATCGTGGCGGGAATCTCGGAGACGCGCTTGAGGAGTTCTTTCAGCAGCGTGCTATTAAAGATTTCGTAGGTCTTGGGCAACACCCCGGCAAGCTGGGGATTGTGCTTTTCAATGTCCCGCATGGCTTCATTGATTGCTTTGCCGGCATTGCTTCCCTCCGGCAGACGCAGGAGCTTCTCGAAGCGGGCGTTCGGCGTGAGGTAGAGCACGCCTTCGGCATGATACGCCGCCGGTTCATCCACGCGAGAGCCGCGCCGTGACGACGAAGCCATCTTCTCCAACTCAGCCCTGATTTTCGCAAAACGGACATCGGCGAAGCGGAGGAAGATAAGCCCTAAGACCGGAGTGGAATATTGTGCAGCGTTCAGACCGCTATTGGCCCGCAACTGATCGGCGGCATCCCAGAGACGCTTTTCCAGCGCATCCGTCGCAGTGTCTTTCTCAGAAGGAGCAACCCATTGCATGCGGAGACCTCGGTATCCAAGCTTTTTAGTCCCGGCAGTCTACCTGAAAACTATCTCTGGCTCGACCCCTTCGGAGGAGGGACGGGGCGATTTCCCCAACGAATTTTGAATCTGGGGTGGACGGCTCGACGGAATCGTCTGGGGCCGTTGTTTTCGTGTGGGACAAGTGAGCGAAGCTGGCCATTTTGAGAGGAAGTCTGCAGGTGGATCGCGCCGCAGGGCCGCTGCATCTTGGACAACCATTTGGACAACCAATCGGGCAAAAAAACCCGAAAAATGCCTAAAATGTAGGCAAATCGCCAAGGTGGGGTAACTGCCTGATTCGTATGATTTATAAGGGGATTGTGGTGCCGAGGGACAGAATCGAACTGTCGACACCAGCCTTTTCAGGGCTGTGCTCTACCAACTGAGCTACCTCGGCACGACACGGGGGCGGTCAAGGCCAATTGAACGTATCGTGCGATCTTTTCGTGACGATGAAGGGGCGATGACCCATGATTCAAGTCACCGCCCCGTGAAGACCGCAGTCGTTATTTCGCGGCGACGATTTCCAACAGTTCCACTTCAAAAATGAGCGTGGCGCCTGGCTTGATGGCGGGTGGTGATCCGCGATCTCCGTAGGCCAGATTGGCCGGGCAGACGAGACGGCTCTTGCCGCCGACCTTGATTTGCTGGACACCTTCAGTCCAGCACTTAATCACCTGGCTCAAGGGGAATGTGGCCGGCTCACCACGCTTCACGGAGCTGTCGAAGACAGTGCCATCGAGCAGTGTGCCATGGTAGTGCACCTTGACGGTGTCGGTTGGTTTTGGAGTGGCGCCGGTTCCGGGCTTGATCGTGGTGATGACGATTCCGGACTCCGTCTTGGTGGAGCCTTTTTCGGCTGCGGCTTTCGTGAGATAGGCAGCGCCGGATTTCTTTTCCGCGTCCGCGACCACGGCTGCCCGGGCTTGCTGGAGCTGCTGAATTTTCGGGCCGAATGTTTGGAGGTCGGCTTTCGGTGTACGCTTCAAGGCGCCATCGGTGAGGCCGGACTTGACGAAATCCAATTCCGATTCGGACAGCGCGAAGGTGCCAAGCGATTGGCTGATAGCCAGGCCGAGGGCATACAATGTCTTTTGGTCGTCATTGGTTGGCTCTCCCGATGCGGCAAACGCCGATGGGCTGCCCAGCAGGGCAATGATTACGGCAAATACTGCGAACATGCGCATGAGTCATCCTTTCTTGATGGTGGCGGTGAGCACGGTCGACTGATCGTACCTTACGATATGAAGGTGCTTCGCACAACTGGAAATTATTGAGTGGGGGAGTTGCAGGGATGATTGGAATCAGCCGGCTGATTGGTTAGGACTGATGGCCGGAGCGCTGGATGGCGGAGAGGGAGGGATAGAACTTTCCTTAACCGACCCCATGCTCGCCTTTACGCTCAATGAAATCGCACTGGTATCGTAATGCGTCTACTCACCCACAGCGTAGGTATTGCAGGTGATTCTAGCTGATTTCATTGTGGCGGGAATCCGGGAGAGAAATGCTGGTTGCGGGGAGAGGATACCCCGACTATTTAACCTCGACGATCAGTGTCTCGCTGAAATAACCGACATAGCTGAATTGATGGCATGGTAAATATTTACTAAAAATGGACAAAATGCGTCAGCTGGGTCATTTAAGACCTATCTAGGACCAGTATTTTACCATTGTGCCGAATTCGCTTTGGGTCTGGTTTTCCGCTAGCTCCTAGAGCCCCATCAGGCTTAAGATATTGATATGCTTGAGCATGCCATTTTCCATCTGTATCAAGGTATTCGATATACTGACCGAGAGTGCAGTGTGGCAACTGTTTTGCTTCTGGCTTTAGTAGGTGGTTTTCACTTTTCACACTGATTCTTAATTGTCCTGTGTTAACGAGTTTCGTATAGTCTGATAAATTGAATAGGTCGCGGAGCGTTTTTGCTGATACGAACTCAACTGGTTCTGAGGGGAGCGGGTCATGATGTATCATAAAATTATTGAAGAACTGAAAAAGTATGATTCTGGTGCCGCAAGCGAAAAAGATCTTGAGCGCTGGATGATTTCCAGCTATCAGCAAGTTCTAGCGTCTGGCGAGGAACCTGCGGTTATGCTCGCCAACGAGATAGACTCACTATTTGTCGAACAGAGTGAGGGGCTTGTATCAGAAGCAGAAGTACACTACACCCTTACGGAGATTCTTCGGAGAGAAGAGTCCTCTGTCTCTTTACAGCTCGGCCAAAACTCTATTCGTCCAACTGCTGTCAAATCAGTGCGTAAACGACTTCGTACTGCTGGTCAAGTTACGGACGTTCATCTCACATTTCAGGGCGTTTAACTGTTTGAGGGAGATAGACTACCCGCAATGGTACGCGAGTCCATCGTTCATCATTGAGATAAATATCGAACCACCAAGTGCCCACCTGATCGATACTTAGCACCGCATTCAGCACAATGTCGATGCCTGAATCCTCCGGCCCAGGTAGATGGACCGGATGATTAATTTCTCCTGCGCTTTCGTTGCTTGGCTTAACAATTCGAACATTAACTTGATACATCCCCCTGGCTGCACCGGCTTTGAGGCGAACCAAGAGTCCGATGGGATATTCAAATGAGGGCATAACCGACGGAGGGGACAGCCCTACTCCCATCGCACCACGGTTTATCTGGTCAATAATACGTACTGCCGTCTTGATTCCGTCCTTTTCCTCCAATATTTTTTCGCAAAGCAACGCACTCAGAAATGGGCCAAGAGTCGGATTGGCTTTGTATTCAGGTTCAGGCGACATGAGCACTCCTTCCCTCAGCTAACTTCCGTAAATTCTATATCATCGAGCGCTTTTTTACAGCAAGTTGGGAATTAGCTATTGAGATATTTTTCTCCACTCCCACGGTGCCACCGGCTGCGGATCGGCCCACGAGCCTTTCCTTTTTATCCCGCGCGAAAGTAACAAACAAAAGTTCTTAGACCTGCAGACCCATGGGAGTTCGCGCAACTCACGCTTCCGCTCGGGAACTAGCCGACTGCCCATGATTCATGGTGCTTCTTACACTGAATGAAATAGTTGGGACGATCTCTGAATGAACCACAGAATTCCAACCGTCTAGGAAGCCAATACCATTCCTGGTAGTAATATATTCCATAGAAGTAAAGCATCGTTTTCTCGCCATCCTGTAATCCAACAACCTGTTCCTGGGTAAGACTCGGACCATCTATCACGATTACCGAGTGTTCTCCCGTGGCCGACGGTGGGACCACAACTTCGTGGGTCTTATCATCTTTACTCATAAGTTTTGCCCAGAACCCCTCTTCCAGCGGAGTCAATTTTTCGTTGTGCGGCGTTACGAGAGCGGATTCGGCTGTCCCGTGAATCTTTATATCTTTAAAAGTCCTATTCCGTACGAGGATTCCTATCCTTGGCTTTTCCCCAACTTTATATTGAGAAGAAAGCAAGCGCGTCCCGATAATATCAAGTGAAGGGGTAAGGTTGAACAATAGTAAAGGCATAGCAATTATAAGAACTGCGGTTACGCGAAGACCATTCCTTAGAACAACAAGCTTCCAACTTTGAAACCCAGACCACACCGTCAATTCATCTATAGATATGAAAGTGATTACAAGTAGGAGTAAGGAAGCGAACGCGAGCGAAAGGTTGCCGGCAGTTTCCCCGAACTGGCGAGTCCAGGGAGATAATACGAAGCCAAAGTTAATTAGGCCGCTGATCGCCCCAAAGGCAACTTTGTAGCGAGAAAAGAAGTCGATCAGAACTTTCATGGCATCCTGTTATGCACTTCGATGTTTTGAACGTGAACCTTCTTGTCCAAGGCGAAGCGGCTCTTTAGCTCCAGTTCCTCAAGCAGCGCAACAGCCTAACATGTCGTTCATTTCCTGCCTTGGCCGTGGAATAATTCGGCGTTGTAGGTAACAGAGTATTGCTCGGGAAAGCGACGGTAGGGCGATCGAGATGGACATGGGGCCTCGCTCGCAGGCCATTCTAGGAGGATGCCGAAAAGAGCGCAAGGGTTCCAATCCAGTTAACGCGTGTTTCCGTAGGTTAACTCGCCTGCCGGCGGCCTGAGTTTACTTCACCCCCCCAACCAGTATTAAACTTCCATTGGGCCGCTAGGGATTGCAACCCGAAACGCCGGTTACTCTCACCGGTTGCGGCCCATTTCTTTTGAGAGGCGCGAAGGAGAGCACGCGCATGGCGAAGCACAGCAATTCTGCCAAAGAGCGGTCGAAGGGGCACCCCTCATCTATCGCAATCAAGAACCCGCCACGGTCAGTATTTCAGAAACTCCTGGTTGACCCTGAACGCGCCGCCGACCTCACTCGTATCTTGCGCAAGTATCCAGACCCGGCCCAGCAGCACTACCTGCTTCGTGTCCTACGAGATGCTAGGTTCTCTCACCAGCTCCGAAGCACGCGAGGGGACCGTGTTTCGCACGCACGGGCTTGGTTCAAAAAGCGTGACCGCTGGCGAGCGGGAGTGTCGCGGTTAGATAAGGAGATGGAAACCATCTTGAGCGAATTCCGCGACTCGATCTATCCCGTCCTTCGCGCAAGCAATAGCCTCCCTGATGGATACAGTCGCGACCTCGCTGACGTGTTCTCGGCGATTGACCGCCTTCAGGACACGGTGAACAGCAATCCGATCCTCTCGCAGTCCTTCTCCACACGCGGACACCAGAAAGAGCCGTATCTTGCTGGTGCCGTCACGGCTATGCGTGCGCTGCACATTACCAAAGCTGACGCCCAGGACCTGCTTGTCCTGATTGGTGTGAAGCACGACCCCTTCGCCCTGTAACGCGTTCCCTCCATGAGCAGGCAAACCGTACGCTTTTCGTCCGATTTGCTCTAATTTTACGGAAAACGCTTTAGGGCTATCGTCACAACATGACGATTAATTCTAAAGCAGCAGCCTCTCCCGATGACTTACGGGCCGCCATCGCCCGCTCCGGCATTCCGGGGTATGTGATTGGTGCACGCGCCCGAATCAATCCAGCGCGATTATCCCGCATCCTCCGTGGCCACGTGCGAATCACGCACGAAGTCGCAGCCCGAATTCTGCTCGCCATCCAGCAGGAAGAGGCGGAATTATGCGGCACGGATGAAGGCGTAGCACCATGAGTCGCGGGAAATTTTGGAAGTTGGCCAAGCGCCTTTGGCTCCTCCTCCGAGCGTTATCGGAACGCGAAAAGTTGATCGCCATCTACTGCATGACGGAGCAAACCAACCGCGTGGGGCTATTCCCATTCAGCTCTGCAAAAGCCGCCGACGATCTGGGGCTGTCACGACGAGCCTTCGAGGCGTCGTTCCGGAAGGTGTGCGACGCCTTGGGCTGGCAGTTCGATCCTGCGGCCCGCGTCCTCTTTCTCACCGATTGGTGGCGATACAACGACCCAGGAAATCGGGACGCCATCAGGGCGTTCCTTCAAGATCTCCTGGACGTGCCGCCTACACCATTGATGGGGCAGTTCCTTTGCCAAACGGCAGACCTCTCAGATGATCTTCGGCAGGTGTTCGAGGAGACCGTCAAGACCCTCTCCCTCCCAGCCTCCCTCCCAGCCTCCCCCCCAGGGTGCCCCCCAGCCTTCCCCCCAGGCGTGGGCCAGGGTGGGGGACATACAAGACTAGACGAGACTAGACGAGACAAAACTAGACGAGACAAGACAGAGACGCCTCCGGCGGTTGACGAGGTGTTTGAGGTCCTTTGGAAAACATATCCGGATCGTGACGGGAAAAAGACTGGGCGGGAGGAAGCCAAGCAGAAGTTCAAGGCCTTATCCGCAGGGGATCGCCTGCTCGTTCAGCAGGCCGTTGAATACTATGCCGACCACATCGGGAAAACGCATGGCAAAGCCAAGGATCTGCACCGATTTTTACGAGACGGCAAGGGCATCCAGCCGTGGAGAGAATGGCTGGAACCGGCCACGGTAGCTCCGTCCATCAACGAAAAAGATTTCACGAAAGGAGTCTGGTGATGCTCTGCGCAACGCACAACATGGACATGCTTGCTGTCGAACGAGTTCCGCTTCATGGGTTTGGGCAACCAGCGGTCACACACCATATCTGCCAGGCGTGCCAGGACGACGAACGGTCCCTCAGCTTGCTTCGCTATCGTCAGGAACAAGCCGGTCTGCCGTTTCGATACCGAAAAGCAACGCTGGACAGCATCATCACCGAGACTCCGGCACAAGCGGAAATCCTTGAGGGTGGGCGAAGCTTTTTCCAATCCAAGGGGACCACTCCATCCAGTTTGATCTTCATCGGGACTCTGGGAAGCGGCAAGACGCATCTCGGGTGTGCCATCGGCAACGAATTCCTTCGGGCCGGACGGTCAGTGTTTTACTCAACCGCACTCGGTGTGATTCGCAAGCTGCGGTCCACCTGGCACTCGAAATCAGAATCGGAAGAAGCCGTTTTTCGCAAGCTCGTCAAAACCGACCTGCTCATTTTGGATGAACTTGGCGTCCAAGCCGGTTCGGCAAGCGAACTGGCCATGGTCACCAACCTGCTCGACGGACGCTACGCAGCGCGAAAGCCAACGATCCTCATCGGGAACCTTACTGTTGCAGAACTGACATCCACGCTTGGCGAACGGATCATTGATCGATTCAAGCAAGGGGGCCGAGTCCTGGTGTTCGACTGGCCTAGCCGACGTCCGGCGTTCCCAGACGAGGAGGAAGGGCCAGAGCCGCCTGTGTACCGGCCCGCGATTACGTGAGATCGGTCGCCATTTCCGCGGTAAGGAGTTCGCTAAGAATACGCGTGATGAATATCGCTGTTTGGGAACAACTGAACGATGACGAAGAGCCCCAGGCCAGCGCCTTGTCGCCGGAGGATCGGGAATTTGTCATCGGCAAACTGGTGGAGATGCTGGTTAATGACTATCAGCAACATGAAGAAAATCAAGCGGTTATAGCGCCCACGGTTAAAGAGTCTCCTGTTTTTTACCGTGGGGCAAGGACCAGGTGGCCGGATCGGTCTGGCGACCGGCGATATTTCGAAGGCTGAGGGACTGCGGAAGTGAGTCGCGTCTATTCAATTTCATTCGGGGAGGGATTCGATGAGCGGAGTTAAAGGGAGAAGCGGGCCGCCAGGCAATCTAAACAACTGTAAGAAACCTTGGCGGGCGTTTTGGCGACGGAGGGCGTTGAAGCAAGAGGACAAGTGGATTCTGCCAACGCTCGAAGGCTACGCCTCCGGTCTGGCCAGCGATAAGCCAGGGCTTTCTGAAGCTGAGTCTCGACTGATTGAGATCGCACAAATATCACGAGGGGCCACGATGCTCATTCTGGCGGAAGCTGCCCGTTCCGGCTTCACCAAACCGGAGCGCGGCTCGTGGAACCTGAGTCCAGGGGCGAAGGAATTGGGAAAGTTCCTGGCGGTCGAGCGGGCCTGCTTGCAGACCCTGGGCCTTGGACGCCGAACGAAGCCGATTCAGGATCTTGCAAGGCAGATCCAAGCCGAGAGGCAAGCCGATGGCGAATGACCTGATTCGCGATCCTGTCGCGTTCATCAACCAATACCTCCCGCTCAATGAGAAGGGGAAGCCTTGGAGCTTATCCCGCCATCAACGTCGCGTGTTGGGTGCGGCCTTTCGCTGGGATAGGGACGGACGGTTACGGATTCGCACCTTTGTGTGGGGCGAGATGAAGAAGTCCGGCAAAACCTTTCTTGCGGCCTGTTTGGTCCTATGGTGGGGCTTTGTCACGCCGGACACCGAAATCAAGATTGCGGCTAACGATTTGGAGCAGAGCGTCGGGCGCGTGTTTCTTACTGTCGCGAAGCTCTTGGAGCACAACCATCAACTCGGGCTGAGTGCCAAGGTTCGCGCCTCCGACATCGTGTTGACGAATGGGACGACCATTTCGGCCATCGCCAGCGACTATAAAGGCGCAGCCGGTTCGCGGCATTCGCTAGTCGTGTTTGACGAACTATGGGGATACAGCCACGAAGCCGCGCAGCGCTTGTACGAAGAACTCACCCCGCCACCAACCGAAGAAAACGCGTGGTTGCTGGTAGTCACCTATGCGGGATGGACTGGCGAAAGCGTGCTCCTTGAACGGCTGTACAAGCAGGGTCTGGCTGGTGAGCGGATTGACGATGAGTTGGAACTGTATGTCGCTGATGAACTGTTCATGTTCTGGTCACACACACCGCGCCAGCCGTGGCAGACCGACCAGTACTATGCGGAACAGCGGCGCAGCCTGCGCCCAACCACCTTTGCCCGCCTTCATGAGAACCGATGGGTAACAAGCGAAAGCACCTTCATCACCCCTGAGCTGTGGGATGGGTGCGTAGATCCGATGCATCAACCCATTCTCCCCTCGAAAGACGAACCGAGATATCTGGGCGGTGACATCGGCGTGAAGGACGACCGCACGGCGGTTGCGAGTGTGATTCGTCGTGGCAATAAAATCATCCTCGCAGGCGTTCGCATTTGGAAGCCGACACGCGAGCAGCCCCTTGATCTAGAGACGACATTCGAAGCCTATCTTCGTGAGATTCACGCACAGAATTCCTTGCGGCGCATCCTTGTCGATCCCTGGCAGGCCTATTCCAGCATCCAGCGATTGAAGGCCGCAGGCCTGCCGATTGAGGAGTTTCCTCAGACGGTCAGTAATACGGTACGCATGGGGCAATGTCTCTACGACGTTTTGAAGGGGAAAAACCTTGTGCTCTATGCGGACGACGAACTACGTCAGCAAGCCCTGAACACCATCGCGATTGAAACGCCGCGCGGGTTCAGGATTGCGAAAGAGAAAGCCTCAAAAAAGATAGACGCCGTTGTTGCGCTGAGCATGGCTGTCTGCGCCGCTCTGGATGCTCCAAAAGCGCTCACGCTCGAAGACATTTTCGGTGACGTGTCCAATTACGTGGACCCCGATGCAGCGGAAGAAAAAGCCAAGCGAGGCGATGCCGCGGTCATCGAAGCATGTTTGAAAAGCGGCGCGTGGTTCCCAGGCGAGTGAACAAGGAGAACAACATGAATCTAGATCATCCTGTTGTCAGGCAAGCATGGAGCGTGGTGAGCAATCGCGAGATGGCGTGGCAACAGGCGCAAGAGTGGGAGTTGACCGTTCTGGCGATGGAGGCGCTGGAGACACTACAGCCGAGCCATTCAACCGCTGAGACGGTCCTGCGCAACGCAGCGGGCCTGTTGCAAAGCATCACGGTCAATTATGGGGCTTCCGACTGGACCGTGCAGCAAAGCCACCTGATCTATCAGCACGCAGAGCGCGTCTTTGGCAAAGGCCAACTGAAATTCAACAAGCCTATGGTGCAACTTGGCGGCAATGACGGGCTACACGCCTCGCGGTTTCACGGCATGAGGCTCAAATTTGTTCATCCGGAAGGCCTCTGATGAAGCGCACACCAAAGAAAAAGAAGCCGACGCCTCTGCCGGTTGTGACTGAGCCAAGTGTTTTTCAACGACTCATTCAGACACCAAAGTTTCTGGCAGCAATGGTCATCAAGCACGGCGGAAAGAAGGGAAGCGCATGACAACGAAGTGGGCGACAGTTCAGGTGAAGAGTGTGGACGCGCGGCGGATCTCGTTTATTGCGAGTCACGAAAAAACGGATCGTGACGGCGAGGTGGTGCTCATCGCGGGCATCGATACAACCGACTTTCTGCGTAATCCGGTGTTGTGTCTTCAGCATCAAGCACGGGAAACCCCGATAGGGCGCGTGGAGAGCTTGCGCAAAACGCGAATCGATGGGGCTCCGGCATTGATCGGCGAGGCAGTGTTTCCTGACCGTCCGGCAAGCAACGAGGCGCTGGCGGATGTACGGGCCGGTCTCCTCAACTCGATAAGCATCGGCTTCCAGGTGTTGGAGCGCGGTGCGCCGATCCTGCCAGACCAACACGGTGTCACCTACGTTAAGACAGCTTTGTTAGAAATTAGCCTGGTGACAGTGCCTGCATGCGCCACATGTCTGGTGACAAGCAAGTCCGCGACCGGCTGCGCCTGTGCTGACAAGAACCCGTTGGCCGACCTGCTGGTGTGTGACGACGGAATCTTGCTCGACCACGAGGTTGCCTACCTGACTCGCCAGGCGGTGCGCTCCAGTGTGCGCAGCGTAATACGGGATGGTATTCGACAGGAGATTAACTACCAACGCGGACGGATCGATTAAGCCAAATGTCACATTATCAAGGGAGGTTTGTCATGTTGGGATTCGCAACAAAAGCAGAACTGGTTCCGGTCGAACAGGACGAGGCGGTTATGGCAGCGGCAAAGCCACTCATGGAAGCGCAGAAACGGCTTGAGGCAATCGAGGCTGAAGAGAAGCGGTTGCTCTCCTTTGTCACAACCGATGCACATTCCGCGAGCGATGACCAGATTGAGGAAGCGCACGAGCGGTTGAGCATCAAGAAAGGTTCACAGTCCGCCTGGTTTTTGCCTGAAGCGCAAACGGTCCGAGATGAACTGAGAACGCGCCGCGCCACGTATCAGGCGGCGGCACAAGCGGCGAGGACTCGGCTAGAGGCCGCTGGCATCGAAAGATTGAAGCTGCTTCTGGCGGAGCTGCATGAGCCGGTCCTCGTCGCGCAAGCCAAGGGGCGAGAGATCGAAGACCTACGGCAAACAGTCGGCCAAGGTGGCGGCGATTTGGGCGGGCATCCCGTTCCCTGTTTGTTGCCCGGCCAGATTTTAGATTTCCAATTGGGCATCGCCAAAGCTCAAGGCTTTCTCTAGCGGCGTGGAGTGATACCGAGCGTCGGGGGGCGCTCGGAACGATAACTGTTCGCCGGTTCTCCACGTCGCTGCATCCTCCCGCCGGTGGACAGACCCCCTATTTTACTGGAGTGCGTCATGATGTTTGGCGATCCAATCACGGTGAGGTGCGGTGCACATTCACAGCTGGCGGTCTATCTCTGGCGGTCTGACGGCTGCGAACCTAGCATCTTTCTCGATGGGCGTGTGCATCCGGCCACGGGGTTGCGGCTTCAATCCTGGGCCTGTCCCCGATGTCACAACTCGCGCATCTTCTGGGCCGTGCGCATTCCACCACGGTGCGGACGTTGTCACCCGCCTACGACTGTGGAGCGTGAGCACCTATTCAGTTATGCCGTGGCCTGTGTGGAGGGATTGGCGGCCAAGCTCGACGATCCAACCGCCAAGACCGCGATGCATCGGTTGTTAGATGAGACCGTTTCGACCGGAGACGTGCGGCAACTGGTCGCGCTGTCGCTTGAATGTCTCGCGGGAGGATTCACTTTGAAACATCATGGAGGTCAGTCATGAACCGTTGGCTGCAAACGAAAGAATACACCTGCGCCGACTGCAAGGCGGTCTATCTGCACGACAAAGGGCATAACCACGCCTGTTATTACTGCCCGGCACGTCACGAGCCGGCAAAGGTGAGCACGGTGCAGGATGTCGCCCACTGCATCCCGACGTCTACCGGCCAATAGTCTTTCCGCTTACCCTTCACGGAGGTTCGTATGCAACTAGCTAGTTCGGTACTTTCCTTGCCTAGACAGCCGATCTCGCCACCTAGCCCGAACGTCGCGTCCCAATCGCCACCCGAAGCAACCGTGGCCGAGGCCGATCTACAAGGCTGGGCGGATCGGGTCACCGGTGCATACAAGAAGAGTGTGCATGCGATCGTGGCTGTTGGACGGCTCTTGATCGAAGCCAAGGCGGCGGTGCCTCATGGAGACTGGGCGAGGCTGTTTAAGGAGCAGGCGCAGGCGGTCGCGCGACCGGTGCCCATTAGTCAACATACGGCGGAGCAGTTCATGCGCATTGCCAGGCATCCGACGCTCTCAAATTCTAGCCATGGGTCGAATTTGCCCACCTCCTGGCGTACACTCGCCGAACTGGCTCGACTCGAACCAGAAACGCTAGAGGCTGCTCTGGCACTCGGTCGCATCCATCCGGAGATCACGCGGGAAGAGGTACACGTGTTTTTCTTCCGATGGCGGTCACCACGGGACTCAGGAAACGCGAAAAAGGCATGCATCGAGTCTCTCGACGCAATTCGCACACTTCTGATGGCCCAGGAGGCGTTACGGAACTGGGCCACTGAAGTTAGCAAGGAGCTGGCTACGCCTCTCCGTCTCAGTGAGGATGGGCGCATCCTGTCAGGGGTATGGTGGGTTCCGCCGTTCCTTGATACCGTGGCGGAGCGCTCCCCGAAGGTGGCGCATCAATGCCAGTGCCCAGCTTGCGGCCATACACATCGTGATCGACGCGACTAAGTAGGACTTTACTTAATATAACTAGAGAGTTATAATGAGAAAAAAGACGCTAGCGATGAACTTGAAAACACTTCGAGCGGCGCGTGGCCTCACGCAAATCGAGCTGGCCAAGAAGATGAAGGTAAAGCAGCCCTACATTGCTCGGCTGGAAAATGGAACGGAGGACAACCCAACCCTCGACACCTTGCGACGATTGGCGGAGGTGTTGAAGGTGACGGTGGGGGAGTTGGTGGGATGACAGGCGTGAATCGTTGGGCAATAGGCCACGACAGGTGTAAGGCCTGTGGGACAACAGAGTACAAGCACAGAGCCAGAGGGCTCTGCGCATCCTGTTACGAGGCCGCTGCCGAAAAGCGGCACAAATCTCACGTCACACGGGACACGAAGTATCTAGCGGTTGCCATAACGAAAGAAGATCTGGAGCAGAAGTACAAATCTGGCCTGTCACTCAACGAGATTGCACGCCAATACAACTGCACGCGTCAGAATATCCACAAACTTATGCGACGATTCGGGATTACCATCAGGACGTTGAGTGAAGCGAGAAGCCTTGCCCTGGAGCAGGGAAAGATTTCGTATCGTTCCGACATTAAATCTCCTGGAAAGACGATCAGTCACGAGAAACGGCATGTCGATGAGACATTCTTTAAGACATGGACGCCTGCGATGGCCTGGGTACTGGGCGTCATCTATACCGATGGATGTCTTGCCGATTCAGTGCGGCCCAAGGGGCAGAGCAAGTCGGCTAAGAGTGGACAGCTGCGCCTTCGTGAGCAATTAGAACTTGCGAACTGCGGGGAGGTGACGGCTCAGTTCTATCTTGCCGCCATGTACAAGCATGGGATTCAAGCCCTCAAGTGGTACATCCTTGCGGCCGAGGGTGGAGATAAACTGGCCGCCGTGGCACGCGATGAACTGTCAAGAACAATGCTTCCGGCTGAAATCACAGAAGCGCAGGAACAGGCACAGGACTGGGTGCCGCAGGCAAAGAAAGCAGATAAGGTGTATTGGTGCCTCAGTATTGGCCAGAAAGAGCCGGAACTGCTCGAAAAAGTCCGAGAGCAGATGGGCAGTAACGCATTAATTAGCTTCAGTGACAAAAGAGGAGTGGCCGGTGAGTTATACAACTTGCGGATCACTAATGCCTCTGTGTGTGCCGATCTTCAAGAGCTAGGGGTCACTCCAAGAAAAAGCCTCACAATAAGTTTTCCCCCAATGCCTCCACATGTGGTGAGGGACTTTATTCGAGGCTGCTGGGATGGCGATGGCTCTGTGTTCTGGTCAGGAGACCCTCCCAGGCCTTCGGCAAGCTATATAACCGGTTCCAAGGTCTTCGTGGAGGAGCTTGTGAAGCATTTGGTCGGGCTGGGATTGCCCGACAGGACGATACGTATAGGAAAGCCTGCCAAGAGTGGCGCGCACCAGTCGTATTCTTTTCGATTTGACGGGGGAGACTGTGCGTTGCTGTACCACGTGCTATACGACAACGTTGATGAAGGTATATGCCTCAGCAGGAAAAGAGACAGATTCAAATCCATTGCCGACCAATACGACCGTCAGGTGAGACAAGAACCACCTATAGCTCCCATCCGGCGTCGCGTTATAAGTCTCTCGGAGCAGATTGCACGAGCCGATGCGAACCTAGGAGGGGGCGGAGCAGATAGTGTGCCGATGGGGCCAAGGGCGCAACAGATTAAGGCGGCAAATGTTGCGCTCAAGAAGAAGCTAGAATCTTTTAAGGGCACCAAGCCCTGACCTTGTAAGGCTCAATGCAATATAACGCCGAGTCGTGAGACAGATGACATGAATGGGAAGGAGGGCTGCATGAACGCCGCCATCTACGCGCGAAAAAGTACCGCCGAGACCGGCCTGAATGACGAGGAGAAATCCATCACGAGGCAGATTGAGCACGCCAAAGCCTACGCCTTGAAGAAAGGCTGGACGGTTGACGAACACCAGCTCTACAGCGACGATGGCATTTCAGGGGCCGAGTTCGTCAAGCGGCCTGGCTTCATTCGGTTGATGAGTGCGCTCAAGCCGAAGCCTCCGTTTCAGGTCTTGATTATGAGCGAAGAGTCTCGGCTGGGTCGTGAAGCGATCGAGACCAGCTACGCCCTCAAGCAGATCATGGATGCGCAGGTTCGCGTGTTCTTCTATCTGGAAGACCGCGAGCGCACCCTCGACAACGCTATGGATAAGGTGATGCTTGCCCTGACCAATTTTGCGTCCGAGGTGGAGCGGGAAAAAACGAGCCAGCGAGTCCATGACACATTGCTGAAGAAAGCCCGCGCTGGGCATGTCGTGGGCTGCAAGGTCTACGGCTATGACAACGTGGAGGTGTGCGGTCCAGACGGCACGCGCCAGCATGTGATGCGCCGGATCAATCCAGACGAGAAAGAGGTGGTGCTACGCATTTTTGAGCTGTCGGCGGCTGGCGTGGGGATGCGGAGCATCGCCAAGCTCCTGAACGCCGATGGGATACCGCCGCCACGCGGCAGTCGGCACGGCTGGGCGGGGAGTTGTGTGCGGGCCATCCTCTACCGGCCCCTCTATCGTGGCGTCGTCGTGTGGAACAAAACCAAAGCGATTCAGCGCGAGGGGACGCAGACCTCGATGCGCCGTCCGGAGTCTGAGTGGGAGACCATTGACGCGCCTGATTTGCGGATCGTGCCCCAGGATCTCTGGGAGCGGGTCGCGGCGAAGCTCAAGCACGCCGGTACGCTCTACGCCCGCCGCCCGAACGGGCAGCTCCTCAGCCGACCCTCTGGGGCAGACCTGCGGTCGGCCTACTTGTTGAGCGGCTTGGCAAAGTGCGCCATCTGTGGCGGGTCGCTGGTCTGCCAGTTGCGGCGGCAGCATGTGGGAAAGAACGTCTACACCTGTGCCTACTATCACGGGCGGGGGAAGACGGTCTGCACCAACGATCTGCGTATCAACCAGGGCATCCTGGATTCAGCCGTGCTGCATGGCCTGAATCGCGTGCTCGACGACCGGATGCTTGAGGATGCGGTCAAGCAGGCGCTTCAGACGATTCGGGCGGGACAGGCGAAGTGTCCTGACGAACGCCAGGCCATTGAGCGGCAGCTCTCCTTAGTGGAGGCTCGGCTCCGGCACCTGGTCGAAGCGGTGGCCACGGGCCGCGCCACGGACAGGGTGTTTGATGAGCTCCAGAAGGAAGAGGGGGCCCAGAAGCAGTTGATCGCGCGGCTGAGCCACGTCAACCAGCTCGCGGCCCTCTCGCGTACGGACGGCACGCGCATGGAGCGGGCGCTATCTGAGCGGGTGGCCGACGTGAAGGGGTTGCTCGGGCGGAACATCCCGCAAACGCGGCAAGTATTACGAAAGCTGATTCCTGGGCCGATCGTCTGCACCCCGTTTAAGGATGCGCGGGGGCGTGGGTATGCCATTAAGGCGAAAGGTTCCTATGCGGGCTTATTAGGGGGACACCCCTTGGTTAAGCATGGTGGCGGAGAGGGAGGGATTTGAACCCTCGGTAAGGATATTCTCCCTACGACGGTTTAGCAAACCGTTGCCTTCGGCCACTCGGCCACCTCTCCA
>LNFM01002922.1_pt1 | contig 42194 bp, 41 predicted proteins | sample 596031 | NCBI WGS metagenome assembly LNFM01 (sample SAMN04254537, study PRJNA301005) | activated carbon metagenome | isolation source: dual media filters at the Ann Arbor, Michigan drinking water treatment plant | place: USA: Ann Arbor
ACGGTCTCGGCCGATAATCCCTTCATCGGCTTTCCCTATACGAAACTGATGAACTCGAACGCCTTCATCGACCAGTCTGCCGCCGTGATCCTGACCTCGGTCGCCAAGGCGCGTCAGCTCGGCATCCCGGAGTCGAAGTGGGTCCACCTGCACGGCACCGCCGACGCCTACGACCACTGGTACATCTCGGATCGCAAGAACTTTCACTCGTCGCCCGCCATGCGCATCGTCGCCCGCGAGACCTTTGAGATGGCCGGCCTCGGAATGGCCGACATGGATTTCATCGACCTCTATTCGTGCTTCCCATCGGCCGTCGAAATCGCCTGCTTCGAGAACGGCCTCGCGCTCGACGACCCGCGCGGCCTGACGATCACCGGCGGGCTTCCCTACTTCGGCGGCCCCGGCAACAACTACGTCACGCACTCGATTGCCGAGATGGTCGCGAAGGTCCGCTCGAAGCCGGGCTCCAAGGGTCTCGTCACGGCCAACGGCAACTACGTGACGAAACAGTCGGCCGGTATCTACTCGACCGAGGCGCCCAAGAAACCGTTCAAACCCAAGGATCCGGCCATCTATCAAGCCGAGATCGACGGCGACAAAGGCCCTGGCACCACCGAGACGCCTTCAGGCAAGGCCACGGTCGAGACCTACACCGTGATGCACGACCGGAAGGGCCCGAGCTATGCCATCCTCTTCGGCCGCGACGCGCAAGGCCGCCGCTTCATCGCCAACACGCCGGAGGACGCGACGCTGCTGCGCGATATGACTCAGCGCGACTATCTCGGCGCTTCGGGCTCGGTCGCCACCAAGGACGGCCTCGCCGTGTTCAAGCCGGACTGATTACTGGGCGTCGCGCGGGGTGCAGATTTCGCCTCGCGCGACGGTCGTTTCAGTTGGGGACGTGGCCGGACCAGCCGCCCGGCCCGCGTTACCCTTTCCCTATCGCATCAGCTCCTTCATCGCCCGGTCCAGGCCTTCAATCGGGCACATCGCCGAGTGCGCGTACGGAGTTGCTATGCACGATCCTCAATATTTCCACGCGGTCCTCGCCAAATACGACGCGGTAGAAGATCGTAAATGGGTATCGAACGATCGGAAGTCGACGAACGTCGGCAAGATCGGTCGGCGCTCCAAGCGTCGGTGCTCTACCGAGGCCCGTGCACTCGAGAAAAACACGTCTCTCGACCTGCCTCGCAATTCTCTCGCCCCATCTCTCAACGCCTCGCTCGTAGATGGCGACCAAGTCGCCCAGGGCGCGCGGCGTGTAGGCGACCTTCATTTGTCGTGTCGGCGCCAGAAGGCCTCCATCTCGGCATCAGGTACGAGATCGCCGCGGAGGGCCTCCGAGAGTCCCTCTTCCACCAAGCGGCGCTCCTCGACGGTGAGATGGTAAACATCCGCGCCGGCATGCTCCATGGCCTCGAGCAACTGCTCGGCCTCCCGGCGGCGCTCCTCGGGCCAATGCCGGGCGCGGTCGAGAACGGATGGTGTGGTGGGAGACGGCATTCCGAATAACTCCGAAGCGAATGCGAAATCGAGGGCGCTTTTTTTCCGGACTTGTCGATGCCCTAGACGCCCCCTACCGCATCAATTCTTTCATCGCCCGGTCGAGCCCGTCGATGGTCAGCGGGTACATCCGGTTTTCCATTATGTCGCCAACGATCTTGATCGAGGGCGTCCAGCTCCAGTGACTCTCAGGCACCGGGTTCAGCCAGATGGCGCTCTCGTAGATCCCGGTGACGCGCTTCAGCCATGCCGAGCCCGGCTCCTCGTTCATGTGCTCGACCGAGCCGCCCGGCACCGTGATTTCGTAGGGGCTCATCGAGGCATCGCCGATGAACACCACCTTGTAGTCGGCCGGGTACTTGTGCAGCACCTCCCAGGTGGGGGTCCTCTCGGTCCAGCGCCGCCGGTTGTTCTTCCACACGTACTCGTAGAGGCAGTTGTGGAAGTAGAAGTGCTCCATGTGCTTGAACTCGGAGCGCGACGCCGAGAACAGTTCCTCGGCGAGCTTGATGTGCCAGTCCATCGAGCCGCCGATGTCGAAGAACATCAGCACCTTCACGGTGTTTCGCCGCTCGGGCCGCATCTGGATGTCGAGATAGCCCTTGCGCGCCGTGCCCTTGATCGTGCCGTCGAGATCGAGTTCGTCCGCGGCGCCCTCACGCGCGAACCGGCGCAGCCTCCGGAGCGCGACCTTGATGTTCCGGGTGCCCAGCTCGACCTTGTCGTCGAGGTCCTTGAACTCGCGCTTGTCCCACACCTTCACCGCGCGGAAGTTCTTGTTCTCCTTCTGCCCGATGCGCACGCCGGCCGGGTTGTAGCCCTCGGCGCCGTAGGGTGACGTGCCGGCCGTCCCGATCCACTTCTTGCCGCCCTGGTGGCGGCCTTTCTGCTCCTCGAGGCGCTTCTTCAGCTCCTCCATGATCTTGTCCCAGCCGCCGAGGGCCTCGATCTTGGCCTTCTCCTCGTCGGAGAGGTAGAGCTGCGACATAACCCGCAGCCACTCCTCGGGAATTTCGACGTCGGCGCCATCCGACATCAGCTCGAGGCCCTTGAAGACGTGCCCGAACACCTGGTCGAACTTGTCGAGGTGGCGCTCGTCCTTCACCAGCACGGTGCGCGAGAGGTAATAGAAATTCTCGACCCGCATGTCGGCGAGATCGGCCTGCAACGCCTCCATCAGCGCCAGGTATTCCTTCAGCGTGACGGGCACCTTGGCCGATTTCAGCTCGTAGAAGAAGTTGGTGAACATGCCTGTGCCTCGTCGGGGCGTGCGCGGATGGCGCTGAGCTTAGCGGGTTCGCGGCGGGGGGTGAAGGGCCGTGTCGGCATGGCCTAAGCTGGCCGTCATAACACCTCGCTCAGGATCGCGAGGCCGTTGAGCGCCCGTGGAAAGCCGCCGTAAGGTCCGGTCTGGATCACCGCCTCTATGATCTCCTGGCGCGTCAGGCCCACATTCAGCGCGCTTTGGCCGAATTTCTTGAGCTGGCTTTCGAGGCCCATCGCACAGAATCCGGCGACCGCACACAGCATGCGCTGCCGATGGTCGAGCCCCGGCCGCGACCACAGCTCGCCATACCCGTAGCGGATCGCTGACGGATACAACTCGCCCGTGATCGCGTTGCCGGGCGCCGCGTAACCCTGAGTGCCCCGCTCGCCGTGCAGTTTCGCCATCACCTCGCGCCCCAGGCGATCCAGCTCCTCGTGGCTGTCGGTTCTAGCCGGCTCTGCGGGCACCTTCAGGCCACGCGCTGCGAAAACCTCGTGTGCCACCGCCGCGGATGTCTCTGTCGTAACGAAGCCCGCATAGAGGCCCACCTGCACGAACACCTCGAGGATGTTGCGCGGCGTGAGCCCGAGGTCGAGCGCGGAACCCGTCATCGCCTTCAGGGGCACCAGCCGTTGCAGCACCGAGAGCGCCGCCAGGGTGCAGATGGCGCGATCCGGTTTCGCCAGCCCCGGCCTATCCCAGATGCCGGCATAGACCACCTCCGCCAGAAAATCGTCAAGGCCGGGCACCTGCTCCTTGCCCCGTGCGAGGCCGAGTTCAGCGCGCAGCTCTTGGCCTCGCGCGCGTTGCTTTTCACGTGACATCCGTTCCTCCTCGATCTTCTTCGTGCGTGGCGTTTGCGACCGCTCGCTCTCGGCAATCAGGCTTGCCAGTTCGCGGTCGAGATTGGCACGAGCGGGTGCGTCCCAGGCGGCGTGGTGATCGTCGCAACGGAAGAGGCGTGGCCGCGCCAGGAAACTGCGCAATATGCTGGCCCGACCCGTTCGATAGGCGTCGTCGGGTATCACCTCGTACTCGCGTCGGATGGCCGCCGCATAGGCCTCGTAGGCCTCGGCGGGTGCCGCGAGTATGGAAAGGTCGAGATCGAGGAAGCGATCGAGATCGTGGTCTCCGGGCGGCCGGTTCTGCTGCACATGGGCCGTCGCTTCGATCAGCTGTGCAACTCTCTCCCGCGTCGCCTCCTCGACACCGAGGCGCGTCAGAGCTTCAACGGCCAGGCGAGCGCTCGCGTCCTCATTGTCGCGTCGGCCGATCTCGTAGACGGCATCATGGAAGTAGATGGCGAGATCAATGCTCCGCCGATCAATCCACCGGTCTCCTTCCAAAGCGGCGAGGCGCAGCAGCTGGCCGATGTGCGCAAGGTCGTGATAGTGGCGGCCGGTGGCTGTGTAGGCGGTGACCAGCGAAGCGAGAACAGCCTCGACCTCTGCCCGGGGCTTGCGCGGGAAGTGCTCGAGCCACCGGCAGGTCGCGTCGGCAATCTCACTGTCGTGGGTGCGTGTCATCGTGCCCTCACCGGAACGCCGGCATCACGCCCTTTGCCACTCGGTCGAATTGCTCGATCATCACCGCTTGCGGCGTCGTCAGCGCCGTCGAAAGATTGATCGTCTCAAGGCCCGGAAAACGCGCTTCCATCTGCTTCAAGTGCGCGACGAGGTCGTCGGCCGTCCCGGCGAACCAGGAGCCGAGCTTCACGAAATGCTCGAGCGTCGGCACGCCGGCCTTGTCCCAGCCGCCACGCTTGCCCACCGCTTCGACCTGCGCCGCGTTGAGCCCAGGCACGAACCCGAGCGGCGCGAACATCTTGACGTGCTCCTCGTAGTAGGGCCGCAGCCGCTCCACCGCTTTCTCGCGAGTGTCGTCGAGGAAGAAGAAGATGCCGATGCCGAGGTTCTCGCCGAGTTTCCAGTTCTTGCCTGCGCGCTGGGCCGCGTCCTGGAACGCTTTGATCGGGCCCTCGGCCATGGTCGCCGCGCCGCCACCGACCATGCCCTTGATGTCGTGGCGGATCATGAAATCCATCGCTTCCCGCTTCGCCGAGACGACCGGCTGCCACGTCTCCATCGTATGCACGGGCCGGGGGACCAGCGTCAGGTCCTTCACCGTGTAGCCGCGATAAGGCACCTCGGGCGGCAGCGTGTAGTGTTTGCCCTTGTGGCTGAAGCGCTCGTTCTTGAACGCCTTGAAGATGATCTCGACCTGCTCCTCGAACAGCTCCCGGTTCGCCTCGTTGTCCGTCAGCGGCGCGCCGAACGTCTCGACCTCGCGCGTGTGATAGCCCCGTGCCACGCCGAATACCGTGCGCCCCTTGGTCAGGATGTCGGCCGTTGCGTAATCCTCGGCCAGCCGCAACGGATGCCACATCGGCGCGACATTGAACCCGCAGCCGATCTTCAGCCGCTTCGTCACGTGCGCCAGATGCACGGCCATCATCAGCAGGTTCGGGAGTACCTCGTAGCCCTCGTGCTGGAAGTGATGTTCGGCAAGCCACAGCGTCTCGAAGCCGATCTCGTCGAGTTTCCTGGCCACGACCTCGGTCTTCTCGAAGACGCTCGCCAACTCGTCGTTGGAGAAGCGGCGCTCGTTGGCCGGCGTCGCCATCTGGCCGTGGTCGGGCAGATCGATGTGGCCGGGATAGACGGTGACGAAATTGCGGATCATGGGGCCTCCTCCGGAACACTCGGGTAAGGTTTGCATGACGTTGAAGGAGTGGCCAGCGCTTGCGGCTCGTGGGATCCAGGGGCGCGCGAAGGGTGCTGGCTCAGCGTTCGCAATGTCGCTCCGACGAGATCCGACTGATCGGCTGTGGCCCGGGGCGTGATTTTTCTGTGTTGATGCAACTCCAGTTTTTCGATTCTTCTGCTCTCCTCACACGACGCCGAAGGGCGCGGAGCGGGACGGTCTCGCTCTTTTGCATGTTGGATTGGGATGCGACCCTCCCGCTCCGTTGCGCGTGACGGGGGTGGTCCCCCTGCGGACGACCGGCCCGCGAGCCACCGCGCATCCGTTTTCGAACGGCGGCTCCTGCCCTCGGGGCGTCTCACGACGGCCTCTGGGCTGCGGCATCCTTCGGAGGTGGCTGAGTACCTCCTACGTCTATCCGACGCGCGCCCGTCTCCCGCAGTCTCCCAGCTCGAGCCCGAGTGCCCTCGCGAGACGGACGCCGGCAAGATACGAGCGGCGCGAGGGGAGGGGGATAAGTTTTTCGTGCGGGCCCGAAATCGCAGCCGCTCGGTCATCACGGTGCATGCCCCCGCTGTCATCCCGGTGCTTGTCACCGGGACCCATCGGGCGGATTGCTCGATAATCGCGGGCGTGCACGGTTGCTTCGAATTTCTCGCGCGCAAGCAAGCGGAGGAATGGGTCCCGGCAACACGTGCCGGGATGACATTTGTGGGTGTCGTCATCGACGCTTCCCATCCTCCCGCAGCACGACAGTGCGCGCACTTGCCTCGCCTAACGGCCCGGGTTCCCGACGGAGCCGCGCACCGCGCGTGCGCAGATCCGGGATCTTTTCCCGTCTCCGTTGTGGAAAGGCCCCGGATCTGCCGCCTCCCGGCGTCCTCCGTCCGGGGACACAGCACGTGGGAAGTGTGGCGGCCCCTGGACCCGCTTTGAACGGGCACCACGCTGCTGACCGAGCGAACCTGAGTTTGCCGGCCGTCGGGACCCGCCTGCTCAGTTCGTGCGCACTTCGCGCGCAAAGTCACGTCTTGCAACAGAGCCGACGGAGGGCCACCGTGTTGATCGAAAACTGCTTGCGAGCGCCAGGAGCACACCATGGCCGACCATACGCTGAAGTCCTCGATCGAGACGGTCCACTGGGGCTATTTCGACGCAACCGTGGCGCCGGTCCTGACGATCGAGCCGGGCGATCGCGTCCGTATCGAGACCGTCAGCGGCGGACCGGACGTGATGCCGCCCAAGGGCTCCGGCCTCGCTCCGCCGCCGGAACTTCTGGAGATCCACGCGTCCAGCATGGTGCGCCGGGTGCCAGGCCATCTCCTGACTGGCCCGGTTGCCGTCAAGGGTGCCATGCCGGGCGATGCGCTCGAGGTGGAGATCGAGGCGATCGAATGCCGGCAGCCCTGGGGCTACAATGCCATCCGTCCGCTCTCCGGCGCCCTGCCCGGTGAGTTCGACGAGGTCCGCCTCGTCCACATTCCGATGGATCTTGATAAGAAGGTCGGCAAGCTGGCTTGGGGCGCGGAGGTGCCGCTCCGGCCATTCTTCGGCGTCATGGGCGTGGCGCCGCCACCGGCCTGGGGCTCCGTATCGTCGCTGCCACCGAACAAGCATGGCGGCAACCTCGACAACAAGGAACTGGTGGCTGGCACGAAGCTGATCCTCCCGGTTCACGTTCCAGGCGCCAACTTCTCGTGCGGCGACGGACATGGCGCACAAGGCGACGGCGAGGTGTGCGTGACGGCGATCGAGACGGCACTGACCGGCACTTTCAAGTTCGGCTTGAAGAAGGGCCTGAAGCTGAAGTGGCCGCGCGCCGAGACGCCGACCCACCAGATCACTATGGCGTTCGATCCGGATCTCGACCAGGCGGCGAAGGAGGCGCTCCGCCAGATGATCGCGCTGATCTGCGAGCGGAAGAACCTGAGCCGCGAGGACGCCTACATGCTCTGTTCGCTTGCCGCCGACTTACGCGTCACCCAGTTGGTCAACGGCAACAACGGCTGCCATTGCATGCTCGAGAAGCGGTACTTCGAGTAAGTTGCGCAGGTCGGAGCGCAGGGTCACGTGGGGCCCGCGCCACGGTCAGCGGTGTGAGAACCTGTCATTGACGCGCCTGTCGTACCGATCCCTGTGAGGGCGGCTGCGCAGCAGGTCGTCCTCGATGCTCACGATCTCCCGGCCGAGCGGCCATAGCGTCAGTCCCGCGATCTTCAGATGCGCCCACGCAAACGGGATGCCAATGATCGTGATCGCCAGCAGCAAGGCCGTGATCAGGTGACCGAGCGCCAGCCACCAGCCGGCGAGGAGGACCCAGATCAAGTTGCCGAGCGTGCCGCCGGCGGCGCCGAGGGGGCCTGACGGGCGGTCGATTACAGTGAAGCCGAACGGCAGCAGAGTGTACTTCGCGATGCGTAAGGCTGCCCATGCCCAAGGCAGGCCGATGATCGTGATTGCCATGATGAGGGCTGCGACGACCCAGGCCGTCGCCATCCATAAGCCGCCGGTGACGATCCAGAGGATGTTCAGCAAGAGGCTGAGAGTGGTCACGGGGCGTGCTCCTGCGTCGGCATACACAAGAGGAACGCACGAGGACGCGAGCCGGTTCGGCGGTGCCTGCGTCGCTGCAGACCGGCAGTCCGCGTCACGCTAACAAAAGCGCCGTGCCACAGGCCTCACGGCCCTTTCTCCGCGAGGCCTCAGTACCCTTTATCTCGCGGCACCAGTTCCTTCAGCGGCTCGCCCGCCAGATGACGGCGCACGTTCTCGACGAAGAGCCGCGCGACCACCTTGTCCCGGTCCGGATGTCCGCCGCCGATGTGCGGCAGGACGGTGATGCCGGGCGTCTGCCAGAAGGCGTGCTCGGAGGGCAGCGGTTCGGTGCGGAACACGTCGAGCACCGCACCCGCGACGTCCTTGGCCTTGACGGCGGCAATCAGATCCTCGTCGACGATCAAGGCGCCGCGGCCGAAGTTGATCAGCCACGCGCTCGGCTTCATCGTCTTGAGCCGGGCACGGTCGAACATATTCTCCGTCTGCGGCGTCACCGGCAGCAGCAGCACCACGAAGTCGCTCTGGGCCAGCACCGCGTTGGTGCCGTCGAAGCCATGCACCGTATCCACATGCGGCACGGCCCCGGGTGTGCGGCGTGTGCCGATTACGCGCATGTCGAGGGCGGCGGCTTTCCTCGCGAGATCGGCGCCGATGGCTCCAAGCCCCAGAATGCCGAGCGTCTTGCCGGCGAGCGTTGCCGACTGCGAGCGCACCCATTTCGATTGCTTCTGGTTGTCGGCGATCGTCGCGTAGTGCTTGGTGATGTGGAACAACGCACCGAGGATGTTCTCGGGCATCTGCGGCAGGTGAGTTCCGCGCGCGGCTGAAAGCGGCAAGTCGGGGGGCAGATCCTTGCGCGCCATCCAGCCGTCGACGCCGGCCGTCATCGACTGGATCATCTTCAATCGCGGCATCTTCGACAGCATGCCGGGGGGAGCCCCGAACGCGAGCAGGATCTCGCACTGCGCGAGTTGGTCGTCGCTGAAGCTTCCGCCCGGTGGCACATGGGCCAATTCGAAACCATCGGCGAGGCCCGCCGTCACCAGACCTTCGCGAAACGGCGCGGGATCGGAGACGTTCAGCAGAACGAGAGGCTTGTTGGAACGTGTCATGTGCCGGTCCTCACGCGATTTTGCCGCCGAGTTCGTCGTCGATGTGCACGCGAATGATCTCCTCGAAGCTCGCTTCGGCCTTGAAGCCGAGTTCGATCGAACGGCGCGTCTCGAAGTTGCGCGGCCAGCCGGCGACGATCTCCTGCACGAACGGATCGGGCACGCGCTTGATGCGAGCCACGACCTTCTCGCCGGCGACTTTGCGTAGCGCTTCGATCTGCTGGCCGACCGTCACCGCGAGGCCCGGCATGGAAAGGTTGCGCCGCGCACCGAGGCGGGCGCCGTCGATGGTGGCGGCGTGCAGAAGGAATCCGACCGCCGCGCGCGGGCTCGCGTGCCAGTGCATCACGTCGTCGGAGACTGGCAGTACCGCTTCGTGACCCGCTAGCGGTTCGCGCATGATGTTGGAGAAGAAGCCCGAGGCCGCCTTGTTCGGCTTGCCGGGGCGCACGCAGATCGTAGGCAACCGGATGCCGACCCCGTCGAGCATGCCTTTGCGCGTATAGTCCGCGATCAGCAGCTCACCGATCGCCTTCTGCGTGCCGTAGCTGGTCAGCGGGGTGGTGAAGAACTCGTCCGGGATCTTCTCCGGGAACGGGGCCCCGAAGACCGCGATCGACGAGGTGAACACGAGGCGCGGCTTCTTAGGGGCGCCGTCGTAGGCTTTCCGGATCGACTCGAGCAGGTTCATCGTACCCTGCAGATTGATCCGGTAGCCCTTCTCGAACTCCTGCTCGGCCTCGCCGGAGACGATCGCGGCCAAGTGGAAGATCACGTCGGGTTTGCCCGCAACGAGCTTATCGGTCTCGCCCGAGGCAGGAAGATCGCCGGTCAGCGTCTCGACGGTGAATTTGGCGCCGGCCGGCTTCTGCGGGGCGACGACGTCGTAGAGTGTCAGGCCGGTGATCTCGGTGGCCCCGAGCCGGCCGTCCTTCGCCAGCCGCTCGGCGAGCTTGCGGCCGACCATGCCTGCGCCGCCGAGGATCAGAACCTTCATGCCGTGTCTCCCGCTATCTGTGATTTGGCGGGACTAGAGCATGACGGGGCCATAGGGAGCAATTGCCCGGTGGACCTGTTCGGCGGCCCAGCCGCTCATTTCCGGGCCTTGCGGGCCGCATAGCGCGCATCGCGAGCCCGCTTCTGCGCGGCTTCGAGGGCGGCCTTGAGGTCGACCTTCTGGCGCTCCTCTTCGGCAGCGCGCTCGGCTTCGAGGCGGCGCTCCTCGGCGGCGGCCGCTTCGCGGGCGGCTTTCTCGATCGCAGCCTTCTCGGCCGCTTCGGCTTTCGCGGCCTCGCGCACAGCCCGTGCCTCCGCGATTGCCTTGCGCTCGGCAATGCGCGCCTGCACGGCCGGATCGTCGGGGCCAGGGCGGGCCTTCATCTTTTCGAGAAGGGCCTTCTTGGCGGCATTCTTGTCGGCCAGGCGGTCGGTTAGAGACTTGTCCTTGAGACTTTTCATATCACCTCGGAAAAACTACTCGCCCGACGGTTTTCACCGCCACCAGCGTGGTTGTTTGAGCGATATCTGGCGGACTAGCACGCCAACGGCAGGTGGATCAATCTCCGGGATTGACCGGTCCCCACCGGCGGGTCCACCGGCAGGCTTGACCCAGAGGCGGCGCATGGAACACGATCCGCCCACGACGTTGGGGCGAGGGCCATATGCTGGACGAGACCGTGACCGAACTCACGCCTGGGGAGCTGCGCGACCTGCGACGGCTGGCCGGCATCATGGTGCCCGCCTCCCCGGAGCATCGCGTTCCCGGAGCCGACGACGAGGGGATCTTCTCGGATATCGTCGGTTCGCTCGGACGCGACCGGGAGTCGGTGCGTAAGGTGCTCGCGGCCCTCGGCAAAGCGTCCGGCGGCGACTTCTCCCGCCTCGATGCGGCTTCAGCTGAGTCGACGGCGCTCGATCTGCTGGCGCGCGGCGGCGGACCCGTGATGGCGCTCGGCCGGGCCGTTCTGCAATGCTACTACCGGGACGACCGGGTCTTCCTGTCGATCGGGCGCGAACCCCGGCCGCCGTTCCCGAAGGGCCACGCTCTCGAGCCGGGCGATTGGTCGCTGCTCGATGCCGTCCGTGGCCGCCCTCGGATGTGGCGGGACGTCGACGGCGTGGGGCGCTGACATGACCACTGCATCACAGCACAGCACGCCTCGCCCCACCGACGACATCGTCGACGTACTCATCATCGGCTCAGGCGCCTCGGGCGCCGCGGTCGCCTGGAGCCTGGCCGATACGCGCATGAAGATCCTATGCCTCGAGCAGGGCGACTGGATCAAGCCGACCGATTTCCCGACCAATGGCCGCGATTGGGAGGCGCGCCGTTTCGCTGATTTCGACATCAGCCCCAATCGCCGTGGGCGCGAAACCGACTACCCGATCAACGACGACAACTCGCCGATGAAGGTCGCGAACTTCAACGGCGTCGGCGGCGGCACGGTGCTCTACACGGCCCATTTTCCGCGCATGCACCCATCGGACTTCAAGGTCCGGACGCTGGACGGCGTCGCCGACGACTGGCCGGTCGACTACTGGGCGCTCGAGCCATACTTCGCGGAGAACGACCGCATCATGGGAGTGGCGGGCATCGCAGGAGATCCCGCTTACCCGTTCCACCAGCCGACGATGCCGCCGGTGCCCCTCGGTAAGACCGGCACACGCTACGCGCAGGCCATGAACAAGCTCGGCTGGCACTGGTGGCCGTCCGATATCGCGGTTGCTACCACCGAGTATGACGGCCGCGCCAAGTGCATCAACCTCGGCCACTGTACGCCGGGTTGCGCGCAGGGCGCCAAGGCGAGCGTCGACATCACCTACTGGCCGAAGGCACTCAGAGCGGGCGTGGAGCTGCGCACGCGCTGCCGGGTTCGCGAAATCACGACCAACGAGCACGGCATGGCGTCGGGCGTCGTCTACTACGATCCCAACGGCGTCGAGCGCTTCCAGCCGGCGGAGATGGTTATCGTCGCAGCAAACGGCATCGGTACACCTCGGCTCCTGCTCAACTCCGTGTCGGGGCGTGATCCGAACGGGCTCGCGAATTCCTCGGATCAGGTTGGCCGGAACCTGATGGTTCACCCCTGGCCCCAGATCTACGGCTACATCGACGAGGAGCTCGACGGCGACCGCGCACCGATGACGGTGATGTGGTCGAAGGAGTTCTACGAGACCGATCTCTCGCGCGGCTTCGTTCGCGGCTACACCCTGCAGTTCGCGCGCGGCACGGGCCCTGCCAACGAGGCCATCACCAGTATGGCGGCGGGACGGCTTGCGTGGGGGCGCGACCATCACCGCGCCTATCGCTCGCTGCTCTACAAGTCGCTCCGCGTCGGCGTCGCGTGCGAGGACCTGCCCGAGGCGCACAATCGCGTTACGATCGATCCCGTCCTGAAGGACAGCCACGGCATTCCCGCGCCGAGGATCGACTATACGATCAGCGAGAACACGCAAAGGATGATGGACCACGGCATTGCGCGCTCGGTCGACATCCTGAAAGCGGCCGGCTGCCATACCATCCATCTGCCGCAGCCGGGCGTGCTGAACAGCCCCGGCCATCTGCTGGGCACTGCGCGCATGGGCACCGACCCGGACCGCTCAGTGGTCAACAGCTGGGGCCGCAGCCACGACGTGAAGAACCTGTTCATTGTCGATGGCAGCATCTGGGTGACGTCCGGCGGGGTGAACCCGACATCCACCATCCAGGCCCTCGCTCTCTACATCGCCGAGACCATCAAGCAGCGTCTGGCGACCCTGTTCGACTGACCGGGACTGGGGGCGACCGGCTGACGTCGCCCCTCGATTGACGCGCGTGCTTGCGGGGGCGGGAATCGAGGTCGCCTCCCGCGCCTTTCTGCCGTCAGGCGGCTTTGACCCATCGCGCCGAGAGATCGAGCACGGCCATCATGTAGCCGACCCGGTCCTCCATCGCTTCAGCGACGAGCGAGAGGTAGTCGGGCGTCTCGGGGAAGATCTCGCCCACCACCTCGCCGTATTCGAAGCGCAAGCCCGCATCGTGTTTGCGCGCGATGGCCTGCATGCGAGCGTTCTCGGCGAGGCAGCTCATATAGAGAAGGTGTACTCCCCGGTTCCGAGCCGACCGGATGATCCTACCCATCAGCTCCGAGCCGAGCCCCTTGTCCTGGTATTGCCGCTCGACCGAGAAGGCGGCCTCAGCCTCCCGCCCCCAGGTATCGCCCAGCTTGCGTAACTCCGCGGCGGCGCGAACCTCGCCGTCGATCAAGGCGCCGACGACGATGCCGCCCATGTCACTCATGCGGGACGCGTAGTCCTCGATGAAGCCGTCGGCGACGGCATGGGCGAAGCGGAGCCGTCGGCTATCCTTGTCGAGTCTGAGGAGATGATCGCGGAAGCGCTCGCTCTCGTGCGGCCAGAGCTTGCGCACGGTCAGCCCCGGAATGTCGTCGATGCTCATGGCCCGTCCCTTCCTGCGGCTGGCGGCGGTCTAGCGACGCTCGTCCGAGCCGGTTCGACGATTCATCTGAGCGCGAATGTTGCGCTGCACAAGGCGGCGCCGGACATTGAGGCGGTCAATTCCTGTAGGAACCCGAATTTGCGGACATGCGAGACGGTTGCGGTGCCGAAATGCCGCGCCCCTCGGCCTCGCGCTCGCGGGCTTGCCGCAGGTCGCAGGCGTACCACGGACCTCTTGACGGAACCGGCTTCAACCTTTAGCCGAGGATTCCATACGCGCATCCGACACATCACAGCGCGACCGCCCTGGGCCGCTGCTGCGCTACGATCGCACAGCCTCCGCAGTTTTCCACGACCGAAAGCGCCGATGCCGAACGGACCGCTCGAGTTCCTTGAAGCCCGCATGAAGGCTGGCGAAATGGACGAGGATGCGGCCCAACTGGCCGCTGCCCGGCGTCTCGGGGAGCTCGACACCGCTCTCGCATCCTGGAGCAGCAGTCGCCGCTGGAGTCTCGGCGGTCTCCTCGGAAGGCGCACGCCGCCGCCACGAGGGCTCTACATCCACGGCAAGGTCGGTCGCGGCAAGACCATGCTTATGGATCTCTTCCACGAGACCTCGAGCTTTCCCTCGCGCCGCCGTCTCCACTTTCACGAGTTCATGGCAGAGACGCACGACCGGATCGGGGCTGCCCGTAAGACGGTCGACGGCGATCCGATCCCGCACGTCGCCGCCGAAATCGCAGCCGGCGCTGGGCTTCTGTGCTTCGACGAGCTGCATGTCACCGATATCGCCGACGCGATGATCCTCGGCCGTCTGTTCAAGGGACTGTTCGAGCGCGACGTGGTCATGGTGGCAACGTCGAACGTGCCGCCGTCCGGTCTCTATAAGAATGGCCTCAACCGGCAGCTTTTCCTGCCGTCCATCGCGCTCATCGAGCAGCGGATGGAAGTCATCGAGCTGGTCTCCGCCAAGGACTTCCGGCTCGAGAAGCTCGAGGGCCAGCAGCTCTATTTCACGCCGCTCGACGGCAAGTCGCATAAGGCGCTGGCCGCCGCTTTCACGCGGCTCACCGGGCTGCCGCACGGCAAGCCCACCGAGGTCGACGTCAAAGGGCGGATGCTCCGGGTGCCCGAAGCCGCGCGCGGCGTTGCCCGTTTCACCTTCGACGAGCTTTGCGACCGGCCACTCGGCTCCCTCGACTACCTGCATCTGGCGCATCGCTTTCACACTCTGATCCTTGAAGGCATTCCTCGTCTCGTGCCGGAACGGAGGGCGGCAGCGCGGCGCTTTATCAACCTGATCGACACCCTCTACGACGCCCGTGTCGGTCTCATTGCTTCGGCCGAGGCCGAGCCCGATGATCTGCACCCGGCCGGCGATCAATCGTTTCTGTTCGAGCGCACGGCAAGCCGCCTGATCGAGATGCGATCGGCGGAGTACCTCGAAAGCCGTATGCAGCGCATTGCGACTGCGGAGGCCGACCAGACGGCCCCCGCGCCATGAGATCGGCCGACTTAGATTTTCTCATGCGGTCGCCGAGCAAACTTCGTTTGTGGGTCCTGCGATGGAAGAGCGATCTTGCGCGCCGACCCGACACGTTGACCCTTCCCCTCACAGATCAGGACTGACTCCCATGCAGAAGATCGAGCCCAAGGCTGCAGCTTTGGCCGAGCGTTACGGTCCGGACGCTATCCCGGCAGCCGGTCCTTGGAACGACGTCGTCGCCTCCTTGATGACGCACCGTTCGGTGCGCGGCTATCTTTCGACGCCCGTGCCCAAAGGCACCCTCGAGACGATGATCGCGGCTGCCCAGTCGGCTGCCACGTCCTCGAACCTGCAAACCTGGTCCGTGGTGGCCGTCAACGATCCCGCGACGCGGGCTGAATTCGCGAAGATCGCCAACAACCAGCAGCACATCGTCGAGTGTCCGCTGTTCCTCGCCTTCTGTGCGGACATCTCGCGCAACGAGCGGCTGGCTGCGGTCGAGGGCACGAAGCTCGAAGCTCTGCCCTACGTGGAGACCTTCCTGGTGGCGGCTATCGATGCGGCACTTGCGGCGCAGAATGCGGTCGTCGCGGCCGAGTCGCTCGGGCTATCCACGGTCTACATCGGCGCCATGCGCAACAACGTGCAGCGCGTCGCCGAGCTGCTCGCACTGCCGCCGGGCGTCGTGTGTGTCTTCGGCCTTTGCGTCGGTTATCCCAAGCCCGGCGCCGAAAGCTCCGTGAAGCCCCGGCTCGCGCAGTCAGCCATCCTCTTCCATGAGCGCTACGACGCCAGCCGTGACGAGGCTCACCGCAAAGCCTACGATGACGAGCTCGCACGATATTCGAAAGCCCACGAGATGGGTCAGTACACCTGGACGGAGCGCGTCCTCAACCGAATGGGCCCGATCAAGTCGATGAGCGGTCGCGATAAGCTGAAGGTCGCCCTCCAGAAGCTGGGATTCCGGCTCGATTAGCGACGCCCCGCAAGTTTGCGCGCCTGTCGCAAACTTGCTGCGGTTCGGCTCCGAGGTCGCTCGGCGATCTCGGATTGCCGTAGAATTGTGCATGATGCGAGGTCAGGACGTGCGCGTCGGGCATTGCATCGGTAGGAAACCCCGGTTAGCCTTCCGGTCAGCGCGACAAAAATAACGCGCATAACGCGACTGGGAGGAAATACGAATGAGGAAGTGGTTAGCCGCCGTCACGGCGGCGACGATTGCGTCTGTGTCTTTGGCGGGTGCTCCGGCGATTGCGCAAGAGAAGAAGGTCCGGGCCCAGATGGCCGGCGCCTTCCCGTCCACGATGGCGATCCTTGGTGAAGCCGAGCTGCGCACCATCGACTACATCAAGCGTCTGTCCAACGGCACCATCGACATCAAGTTCTTCGAGCCGGGCGCCCTTGTCCCTGGCAGCCAATACTTCGACGCCATCGGCAATGGCTCGCTTGACATGGCCTATACGGCCGCCGGCTATTTCACGGGCAAGGATATCGCCTTGGCGATGTTCACCAGCGTGCCATTCGGTCCTGGCGCCTCGGAGTACTACGGTTGGTTCGAGTATGGCGGCGGCAACAAGTTGATGCAGGACCTGCATCTCAAGTACAACATCGTTGCGCGCAACTGCGGGCTGATCCCGCCAGAGGCATCTGGCTGGTTCCGCAAAGAGATCAAGAGCGTCGACGACTTCAAGGGCCTGAAGATGCGCTTCTTCGGGCTAGGCGCCAACGTCATGCAGAAGATGGGTGCGGCCACGCAGATCCTGCAGGCCGGCGAAATCTTCCAGGCGCTCCAGCTCGGCACCATCGACGCGACCGAATTCTCGATGCCAACGATGGATCTCAGCCTCGGCTTCCATCAGGTGGCGAAATTCTACTACTTCCCTGGCTGGCACCAGCAGACGTCGATCGGACAGCTCTACATCTCGAAGAAGAAGTGGGACGAGTTTTCGCCCTGGCAGAAGGACGTGATCGAGTTGGGCTGCAAGGCGCAGATGCTCGACGAGGTCGCGCAGGCCGACGCCAAGCAGTCCGTTGCTATGAGGGAGCTGGAGTCGAAGGGTGTGCAGATCAAGACTTGGCCCCCCGAGATCTTGAAAGCGCTTGAGGAGAAATGGGCTGAGGTCGTGAAGGAAGAGTCGGCCAAGAGCCCGGCTTTCAAAGAGGTCTACGCCTCCTACGAGAAGTTCCGTGCCGAATACGCCATCTGGCAGAAGAACGGCTACCTGAAGTAACAGTCCCGAGCGGGGCGTGGCTCGTCAGGGCACGCCCCGCCGCAGTGCGTTTGCTTGGTGACGCGGCGCTGAGGCCGGTGGCCTCGCAGCCCTTCGAGGATATTGACGATGCGCAAGACGACATTCGCTGCCGTGCTGGCGGCCGCACTGGGTGGACTGCTTTCGATCGCTCCCGCCTTGGCTCAGGACAAGAAGGTCCGCTTGCAGGTGGCCGGCGCCTATCCCTCGACGCTCGCCATCATCGGTGAAGGTCAGTTGGTCACAGTCGACCGCCTCCGCAAGATGTCGGGCGGGTCGATCGATGCCAAGTTCTTCGAGCCAGGAGCACTCGTCCCCGCCAGCCAGTATTTCGACGCCATCGGGTCGGGCTCTCTCGACAGCGCCTGGTCGAGCCTTGGTTTCTTCACGGGCAAAGAAATCGCGTTCGCGCTCTACTCGACCGTTCCGTTCGGCCCCGAGGTCAGCGAGTTCCTCGGCTGGATGAAGCACGGCGGCGGCGAGAAGCTGATGCAGGAGACGGCCAAGAAGTACAAAGTCGTCGCCTTCAACTGTGGCATCGTTTCGCCAGAGTCGTCGGGCTGGTTCCGTAAGGAGATCAAGACGACCGAGGATCTCAAGGGCCTGAAGATGCGCTTCTTCGGTCTCGGCGCCAACGTCATGCAAAAGCTCGGCGTTTCGACACAGCTTCTGCAAGCCGGCGAGATCTTCCAGGCGCTCCAGCTCGGCACGATCGACGCCACCGAATTCTCGATGCCGCTCTTGGATCTGAACCTCGGCTTCCATCAAGTCGCCAAGCACTACTATTTCCCCGGCTGGCACCAGATGGCGTCCTTCACCCATTTGATGATTGCGGAGTCCAAGTGGGCCGAACTGTCGCCGGCTCAAAAGGAAATCGTGATCGGGGCCTGCGAGTCCACCATGCTTCGCTCCATGGCCGACGAGTCGCGTAATGCCGCCGCGTTGAAGGAGATCAAGGCCAAAGGCGTCACGGTTCACTACTGGTCCAAGGAGTTCCTCGATACCTTCCGCAAGGCTTGGGACGAGGTCGCCGTCGAGCAGAGTGCTAAGAGCCCCGAATTCAAGAAAGCATGGGATTCTCTTAGCGCGTTCCGCGCCGAGTTCGCGGTGTGGAAGGAAAATGCCTACCTGAAGTAGCGATGTGGCGGAGCGGCGGCTGCACAGGCCGCCGTTTTTACGTGACGGGGAAACGCAGGCACCGGGAAGAGAAAATCCGCAAATGGGACTTTCGGTGTCCAATCTATAATCGAGGAGGGAGCCGCTTTGCGAGGACTGTTAGGGATCAGCAACGCGATCGACGCGGTGCTTGGCACGATAGCAAGGGCCTGTGCCTGGTTCTTGCCGGTGCTGGTCGTCGTCATCGTGTTCGACGTCATTACCAGAAAGTTCGGCTTCCAGCTCAACATCTTCGGCCTCGATCTCGGATCGACGCGCCTGCAGGAACTCGAGTGGCACTTGCACTCGATGATCTTCCTGACCTGGATCGGCTACTGCTACATCCGCAACGTGCACGTGCGCATCGACGTGGTGACGGGTGGCATGTCGCAACGGACGCAGGCGTGGCTGGAGCTGTTCGGCTGCATCGTCTTCGCGTTCCCCTACGTGCTGACCGCGCTCCCCTACGCGCATAACTTCTTCATGACGGCGTTCCTCCAGAACGAGTCTTCCGCGGCTCCGAACGGCTTGCCGTGGCGTTGGATCCCCAAGGGCTTCCTCTACTTCTCGTTCATCTCGATATTGCTGGCGACCATCTCGGTCTTCATCCGGCGTTTCGTGTTCCTGTTCGGCTCGCCGGACGTCGCCCGCGAGGCGATGCCCGAGCCCGCCAAAGCTGCGCACTGAGGGGGATCGCAAAATGATCGATTGGATCGGCGATCACCTCGCCGTCATCATGTTCCTGGTGCTCACGTTCATCATGTTCGTGGGCTATCCCGTGGCCTTCGTGCTCGGCGCCATCGGTATCATCTTCGGTTACCTCGGCATCGTATTCGGCGTCTATCAGATGGTTCAGTTCTCGAACCTGCTACCCCGTGTCTACGGTGGTGCGGTCGAGAACCAGGTGCTCGTGGCCGTGCCCATGTTCATCTTCATGGGAACCGTGCTCGAACGAAGCGGTGTCGCCGAGGAACTGCTCAAGTGCCTGCAGATCATTCTGCGGCGCGTCCCGGGTGGCCTTGCGCTTTCAGTCGTGCTGCTCGGCACCATCATGGCGGCAACGACCGGCATCGTCGGCGCGTCGGTCGTGATGCTGACGCTGATCGCGTTGCCCGTGATGCTCGAGAAGAACTATTCGAAAGAGCTGTCCTGCGGCTGTATCGCGGCATCCGGCACGCTGGGAATTCTCATTCCGCCCTCGATCATGCTCGTGATCATGGGCGACCTGATGCAGATCTCGGTCGGCCTCCTGTTCGCGGCCGCCGTCATCCCCGGCCTCATCATGTCGGGCACCTACCTCATCTACATCATGATCCTCGCGTACATGAAGCCACATCTCGCGCCGCCGCTCGGCGCGCACGAGGGGCCGCAGAACCCAAGCGAACTGCTGAAGATGGTGGTGGTGACGTTTGCCCCACCTGCGTTCCTCATTATCCTCGTGCTTGGCTCAATTTTCGGCGGTTGGGCGACGCCGACCGAAGCCGGCGGTGTCGGTTGCGCCGGAGCGCTGCTGCTCGCCTGGAAGGCGGGACGCCTCAACTGGGGGGCCATGAAGGAGATGGTCGAGAACTCGGCCATGACGACGGGCCTCGTTTTCTTCATCCTGTTCGGCGCCACGCTGTTCTCCTACGTCTTCCGTGCGCTCGGCGGTGACGATGTCGTGGTCGAGATTTTGAAGCACTTCGGCATCGACACGGGCTGGGAAACGCTCGTCTTCGTGATGGCGATGGCGTTCTTCATGGGCTTCTTCTTCGACTTCCTGGAGATCTGCCTCATCCTGTTGCCGGTCTTTACGCCGATCCTCGCCAAGTCGACGTTCCCGGGCTACATCGACGATCCGAAGCTGATCACGCTCTGGTTCGCAATGCTGCTGGCGGTCAACCTGCAGACGGCATTCCTGACACCACCGTTCGGTTTCGCGCTCTTCTATATGAAGGGCACGGTGCCTCCATCGATCACGATGGGACACATCTACCGCGGCATCATTCCGTTCATCCTGCTGCAGCTGACGGCGCTCGCCATCTGCATGGTCTACCCCGAGACGATCTTCTGGTTGCCGCGGCGTTGGGGCATGCTCGATTGACGTCGAACTTCCTCTTCGGAACACTCTCCATGGCCGCCCCAAAAAGGCGGCCATGTTCGTATCTGTCGCCTGACTGGATCTCGCCCATGCGATGGCTCGGCCCCACTCCACCGCTCAGAACCGAGCGCCACTACGGGTCTCGTCTGCTGACCTGCTTTGCCGAGCGGCCATCGGGGCTCAACGCCCTGCTCGCCGGGGCGGTCGCGCGGCGTCCCGATGCCGAGGCCCTGGTTTGCGGGGCGGCCCGGCGGAGCTACGGCGCCGTCGATGCTGAGGTGGGACGGCTTGCGGCAGGGCTCGCCGATCTCGGGCTCTCGAAGGGTGACCGCGTCGCGCTCCTGCTCGCCAACTCGGCGGAATTCGTGCTGGCCTTTCTTGCCGTGATCAGGCTGGGCGCCATCGTCGTGCCGCTCAACGTGCGCGAAGGGCCGCGCGAACTCGCTTTCGTCCTCGCCGATTGCGGCGCCAAGGCTCTGCTCTACGACGACGTTCTTGCCGTCAGTCTGCCCCCACGCGCCGACACGCCCGCGCTCCTCCATCGCTTACCTGTCGCCGGCGCGGAAAGGCCGGACGCGCTGGCCCGGCTCTATGCTGCAGTGGCCCGGCCCCCCGACGTGGTTGCCGAAGAGGACGTCGCTGCCATCCTCTACACCTCCGGGACGACGGGCCGGCCAAAGGGTGCCATGCTCACGCACCTCGGCATCGTGCACGCGGCGATGATCTACGAGGCGGCGATGGGGCTCGGGCCCGAGGATCGGTCTGTTGTGAGCGTGCCGCTCAGCCACGTCACCGGTCTGACCGCCGGGATTGCGCTGATGCTGCGCGTTGCTGGCGCGCTGATCGTCATGCCGGCCTTCAAGGCGGATGCGTTTCTGGCGCTCGCGGCTACGGAGCGCATGACGCACACCGTCATGGTGCCGACCATGTACAACTTATGTCTGCTCAGCCCGGCGTTCGCCGAGGTCGATCTCTCGGCTTGGCGCATCGGTGGTTACGGGGGCGCGCCGATGCCGGCCGCCTCCATCGACCGGCTCGCCGCGCGGCTGCCGGGGTTGAGTCTCTTCAATGCCTACGGCTCCACCGAGACAACAGGCCCCGTCGTGTTGATGCCACCGGATGAGAGCCGGGCGCGGACGACCCAGGTCGGCTGTGCGGTTCCGAGTGCCCATGTCCTGGTGATGGACGAGGCCGGGCGCGAGCTGCCACCCGGCGAGGCTGGTGAGATCTGGCTGAAGAGCCCGAACGTCGTGCCGGGCTACTGGCGCAATCCCGAAGCGACGGCGGACGCATTTGTCGAAGGCTACTGGCGCTCCGGCGATATCGGGATGCGCGACGCGCAAGGTTTCATCACGTTGCTCGACCGGGCCAAGGACCTGGTCAACCGAGGTGGCTTCAAGATCTTTTCGGTCGAGGTGGAGAACGTGCTCGCGGCCCACGAGAGCGTCGTCGAGGCTGCCGTCGTGGCGCGCCCCTGCCCCGTGCTCGGCGAGCGTGTGCACGCGTTCGTCGTCGCGAACGGGGACTTTGTGGATAGCGACGCGCTACGGCGTCATGCGGCGGCGCAGCTGGCCGACTACAAGGTGCCCGAGACGATCACGTTTCTCAGTGAGCCGTTGCCACGCAATGCCGGCGGCAAGGTCCTCAAACGTGACCTGCGCCGACTGTTTGCCGAGTGAAGCGGATGGCAGCCGGCGGTCCGGAATACCGGCCCCGCCGTGCGCTCACCTCAGCGCTCGAGATGCGGGAGCGGGTCGACCGGCTTAGAGCCCTGACGCAATTCGAAATGCACTTGCGGCTGGTCAACGGCACCCGTCTTACCGGCCTTCGCGATCTCCTGGCCGCGCTCCACGCGGTCGCCTCGCCGAACCAGCAGCGTCTCGTTGTGGGCGTAGGCGGAGACCCAGTTGCCCTCGTGCCGGATGAGGACGAGATTGCCGTAGCCTTTCAGCTCGCTGCCAGCGTAGGCGACGGTCCCGCTCTCCGCGGCGACGACGCTCGTGCCCTGCGGCACCAAAATATTGATGCCGTCGTTGTGGGTATTGTCCTGGCGCGGTCCGAAGCTAGCGACGATGCGACCCTTGGCCGGCCACCGGAACTTGCCGGGCAGCGCCGCCGACTGCGGCTTGGCCGAACGGGGGGCGGGGCTGGCATCGTTGATGACGGGACTTTTCGGGCTGGCAACGGCAACGCGGTCGAGGGGCTCGGTCTCGGCCGGCGCCTCTTCGCTTCCCGCATTGATGATGCGCGGACGGGGCGCAGGTCCGGGTGACAGCTCGGCCTGAGCTTCGCGCGCGACGGCCGGCGGCACGGCCGCGGGCTGGTTCGTCTCAGCCTGGCGCACACTCCCGGGCGCGCCCGGCACCTTCAGCACGGTTCCTGCCCTGAGGCGGCCCGGGTCGGTGATGCCGTTCACAGCCTGCAGGTCAGCGACCTTGGCGCCGTAGCGCTTGGAAATCGCATAGAGGCTGTCGCGGGCCGTAATGGTGTGCGTGCCCGTCCAGTCGGACGGCGCCTGGCTCGTCTGCACGGCGCGAGGTGTGGGTTCGACCTGCGGCGGCCGCTCGATGCGCTCCGCAGGCTCGCGGCCCGCGGGCAGCGGCGCGGGGACCGGCGCGGGCGCGGTCGCGACCATCTCGCGGCGCCGGGCAGGGGAACGTCGCTCGGGGGACGGCACGACCAACTTCTGGCCGGGCTTGATCATCGGGCCCTGCAGACCGTTGGCGCTCATCAACTCGGAGATCGAGACGTTGTGGCGTTTGGCGAGGCCGTAGAGCGTGTCCCCGGGGACGACGTCGATTGTGGAGCCGCCGGAGACGGCATCGCGCGGCGGTGAACCCACTGGCGCCCTCTCAGGCAAGGATCTGCCACCTCGGGCGACCGGCTGGAATGTGGGGCGGGTCGGCTCTTCGCGCGAGATCGGCTCCGGGAGCCCGGCTTGGCGGACGGGAGCCACGGCAGCCGTAGGTGGCTGGTAGGGCGCGGAGCCATATGCCGGTGCCGCCTCTACGGGACCGCCGGCATAGCTGCGGCGCATCGGTTCGGAGGGGAGCGGCGCGCGGCGCTGAGGCGCTTCCGGATTCAGCCCGACGCTCGCCATGTCCAGACGAGCGAGATCTGCGCTACATCCGGCCAAAGCCGTGGCGCACAAGAGACTGGCTGCGACAAGGCTCAGACGAACCGCGGATCTGCGATTCGACGCATAAACTTCTGAACTCGACATGTGCATACCTCATACCCACGGCGAGTTAACCCTCTTTGGGTTAATGAGCCCTTAACTGCGCCGGGTATTGCCCGCCGCATGGCGGCATGACCCGGATGCGGGCTCGATCGCCGCATGCCAGCGCGGCCATGTCAGCGAGCCGACCTGCACGCGCGAGCCTGCCTCAGCGGACTATGGTCTAAACTGAGATTACGGGGGGACGAGGGCTGGTTTTCGGCGTTCCTGCGGCACTTTGATGAACGCCGGATAACTGCGACATGCAACCGGTTGAGCACTGGTCTAGTCGGCCAGGCGCTCTGTCAGACGCGCGTGCATGGCGCGGTCGGTCAGGTTCATCGATAGCGGCGTCACCGAGATCCAGCCGTTGTAGACGGCCCAGATGTCCGTCCCGCGATCGGGGTTCGAGCGGCGAAGCGCATAGCCGAGCCAATAGTAGGGGTTGCCCCAGGTATCGAGCCGCTCCTCGACGCCGAGGTTCTGTTGGTCGCGCCGCCCCTGCGTCGTCACCATCACACCCTCGATCTCGTGGGGCTTGCGGTCGGGGAAGTTGACGTTCATGAGCACCAGCGGTGGCCAGGGCTCCGCGAGCAACTGGCGGATCAAGGCCGGTGCGCGCGCGATCGGTGTTTCCCAGTGGGGATGGTCGCCGGCAGCATAGCTGTAGGCCATCGAGAGCGCGATCGACGGGATGCCGAGCTGCGTGCCCTCCAACGCCCCGGCGATGGTGCCGGAGTAGGTGACGTCCTCGGCCATGTTGGCGCCGCGGTTGATGCCCGAAAGCACGAGGTCCGGCCTGCGGTTCTTCAGGACATGGCGCGCGCCCATGATGACGCTGTCGGTCGGCGTGCCGCGCACGGCATAGACCCGATCGGCGATCTGGCGCATGCGCAATGGCTCGTTGAGCGACAGCGAATGGCCGGCACCCGACTGGTTGGTCTCGGGCGCCGACACCCACACTTCACCGTCCGGCCCCGCCAGCTCCTCGGCGATCTGACGCAGTGCGTGCAGGCCCGGCGCATCGATGCCGTCGTCGTTGGTTACGAGGATGCGCATGGTGATGTTCCCTTGAGGCGGCGGGCTCTGTCCGGCGCGCGATTCGTCCAGCCTTTGTCGCCCGAATGCCAGTCGGATGCTACAGCGGCATGGCAGCGGGCGTCAGGCTTTGGCGATCCGTTCACGCGCGCTCATGTAGGGGCGCAGCGGTTCCGGAATGACGATCGAGCCGTCCTCCTGCTGGTAGTTCTCCATCACGGCGATCAGCGTCCGCCCGACGGCGAGGCCCGAGCCATTGAGCGTGTGCACGAAGCGGACATCTTTCGCCCCTTTCGGCCGATAGCGCGCGCCCATGCGCCGGGCCTGGAAATCGCCGCAGACCGAGCACGAAGAGATCTCGCGGTAGGCATTCTGCCCCGGCAGCCAGACCTCTATGTCGTAGGTCTTCTGTGACGCAAAGCCCATGTCGCCGCTGCACAGCAGCATCGTGCGATAGGGTAGGCCCAGACGCTGCAGGATCGTCTCGGCGCATTTGGTCATGCGCTCGTGCTCGTCCAGCGACGTCTCGGGCGTGGTGACCGAGACCAGCTCCACCTTCATGAACTGGTGCTGGCGGATCATGCCGCGCGTGTCGCGTCCCGCCGAGCCCGCCTCCGAGCGGAAGCAGGGTGTCCCCGCCGTGAACCGCTGGGGCAGCGCGTCCTCGTCGAGGATGGATTCGCGCACAAGGTTGGTGAGAGAGACTTCGGCGGTGGGGATGAGCCAGAAATCAGTATCGGTGCGAAACAAATCCTCCGCGAACTTCGGGAGGTTTGCCGTCCCATACGCCGCATGGTCCCGCACCAGCAAAGGCGGGTTGACCTCGGTGTAACCGAATTCCTCCGTGTGCACGTCGAGCATGAACTGGGCCAGCGCCCGCTCCATGCGCGCCAGCGCTCCCTTGAGATAAACGAAGCGCGCGCCCGACACCTTGGCCGCCGTCTCGAAATCCATCAGGCCCAATGCCTCGCCGAGCTCGAAATGCTGCTTCGGCTTGAAGTTCAGCAGCGCCGGATCACCCCAGCGTCGCACCTCGACGTTTCCCGTCTCGTCGCGGCCTTCGGGGACCTCGTCCAGCGGCGTGTTCGGGATCACCGCCAGCAGCGCCTCGACCTCGGCGGTGAGCTCGCGCTCGCGTGCCTCGCCCGTCGCCAGCAGGTCCTTTAGGCTAGCTACCTCGGCCATCAGCGCCTCGGCCTTGGCGTCGTCCTTCGCCTTCTTGGCCGCGCCGATCTCTTTCGAGGCCGCGTTGCGCCGGGCTTGCGCGTCCTGGAGCTTGGTGACGTGCGCGCGCCGCGCCTCGTCGAGACGCAGGATCGCGGCCGACGAGAACTGGCTTTCGCCCTCACCAAAGATGCCACGGCGCTTCAGACCTTCGTCGAAGCCTTGCGGATTGTCGCGGATGGCCTTGATGTCGAACACGGGGATAACCCTTCTACTCGTCGTTCGCCGGTGGCGACGACCGAAGCCAAGGGGAGAGTTGGAATATCCGTCTACGCCCCTGGGTTCCTCTTGGCGGGAACGAAGGGTGGTCTAGTACGCAAAAATAGCCTCGTCCAGCGGCCTGTCGTGCAACTCTGTCACTCGGAAATGTCAGCAGTCGCCTGATTGTTCTTGGCCATACGATCGACGATCCAGATCGAGGCCTCATAAAGCAGGATGGTCGGTCCCATCATCGCCAGCATCGAGAACGGATCGGGCGGCGATAGCACGGCCGCGGCGCCCGTAATCCCCACAATGGCATAGCGACGGAAACTGCGCAGTGATTCTCCCGTGACGACACCCGCGCGCGCGAGCAGCGTGATGATCACCGGCAGCTGGAAGCAGATCCCGAAGCCGAAAATCAGGGTCATGATCAGCGACAGGTATTCAGACACCTTCGGCAGCAGCTCGATCGCGGCCTTGCCATCGCCGGCGGCCTGCGGCGTGATGTCGAGCGAGAACGAGATCAGCATCGGCATCACGAGGAAGTAGACGACGAGGCTGCCCAGGAAGAACAGAACCGGCGTGGCGATGAGATACGGGACGAACGCCTGCTTCTCGTTCTTGTAGAGGCCCGGCGCTACGAACTTGTAGATCTGATTGGCGACGATGGGGAACGACAGGAACGCGGCGCCGAACATGGCCAGACGGATGTTCGTATAGAGCTGTTCGAGGAAGTGCGTCGCGATGAGCTTCGCCTTCTCCTCGCCCACCACGCGCACGTAGGGCCACACCAAAACATTGTAGATCGGCTTGGCGAAGAAGAAGCAGGCGACGAACATCCCGAAGAACGCGAACAGCGACGTGATCAGCCGCTGGCGCAGCTCCGTCAGGTGCTCGATCAGCGGCATCCGCGATTGATCGATCTCGTCTTGTCCGTCGCGGGAGGGCTCCGGGGGCGTCGATGCCGAGGGCGAGGCGGGGGTGATGTCCTGCATGGTCTCAGGCCCCGGTCCGCTCGGATGCGGCCTCGGCGGTCACCCTCGGCTGCGCGGCGGGTGGGGCCACGGGCTGCGGCGTGCTCTCGATGGGCTGTGGTGGAGGCAGCCCATCTGGCGCCTGTTCGGTGGACGCGGTGTCCAAGAGTGCCGGCTGCTGGAGCGCGGCCTTATCGACCTCGGACAGCGACTCGTTGACCTCGCGCGTCACGTCACCGAGGTGCGTTTCGACCGACTGGGTCGCGTCCCTCAAGGTTTCCTGGGTGTCGCGTCCGATGCTCTCCACCTCTTTCTTGAGGTCGGCAAGCTCGGATTCGCGCATCGCCTCGTCGAACTGAGCGCGGAACTCGTTCGCCTGACGCCGGATCATACCCATGTAGCGCCCGAGAGTCCGCAGGAGAGCCGGCAAGTCCTTAGGACCGACGACGATCAGCGCGACGACGGCAAGAATCAGCAGCTTTGACGACGTGAGATCGAACATCGTGTCCGGTTTCTGCCGCCCAGGGCAATTGCTCAGGGCTCGTTAGCCGACATCCAAAGGCCGAGCCCCCGGCTCCGGAGACGGCCTCTCGACGGGCGGGGTCGACGATACGTATCAGCCGACCTTGCTGCCCGTTCCGGTCGCTTGCGTATCGTGAGACTTCTGGGACTCGATCGTGCGAGGATGCTCGGCCGGCTTGCTGGCTTCCTCCGCGTCGTCCTGCAGGCCCTTCTTGAAGCTCTTGATACCCTTGGCGAAATCGCCCATGACGGCTGAAATTTTGCCGCCGCCCCCAAAGAACAGAAGCGCAACGGCGAGGAAGATCAGCCAGTGCCAGACGCTCAAGCTGCCCATGTCTTCGGGTACTCCATCTAAGGCGTAGCCACGCGCCATTTTTGATCGGCGGTACTATCGCAGACCCGGCCTCGGGCTGCAAGTTAAGGTGAGGTAATAGTTGCGTCTGTTCGCGGGCGTCAATCTTCTGGTCGTCCACCTCATAACGAGACGGGGGCCTCGCCTTCGACCTCGTCAGCTGGAAAGACCAGCACCCGCGCAGGGTCGATCCGGATCCCGACCTCAGTCTCGCGAACGGGCAACTCGCTTTCTCGCACGCGTGCCCTGAGCTGACCCTCGAAGCCTTGCACGGCAAGATCGATCAGCGCCGCATCGCCGAGAGGCTTGACCCGCACGATGCGCCCCGCCAGTCCGCTGCCGGGGGCAGTGAGCTCGATGGCCCGTTGGCGCAGGCAAAGCACGGCCCGTTCGCCTTCGGCGATCTCGGGCACCCAGAACGTGCCGACGGGCGTACGCAGCGCACCGCCCTCGACCGTCCAGGGGATTTCGTTGATCTCGGAAAACAGACGCGCGACGAAGAGGTCGTTCGGATTGCGATGCAGATCCCGCGCCCGGCCGATCTGCACCAGCCGGCCGTGCCGCATCACGGCAATCCGGTCGGCGAGACGCATGGCCTCCTCGGGGTGGTGGGTGACGATGATCGACGTCGCCCTCGTTTCGCGCAGGATCGACGTCGTCTCTTCCTGAAGGCGCTCGCGAAGGTGGACGTCGAGGCCGGAGAATGGTTCGTCCATCAGCATCACGGCGGGTCGGGGCACGATTGCGCGCGCCAACGCGACCCGCTGCTGCTCGCCGCCCGAGAGCATGTGCGGATACTTGTCCGCATGTCTCAGCATGCCGACACGCGCCAGGACGGCGCGGGCCTCCTTCGCGGCCTCTTCGCGACGAAGCGATTTCAGGCCGAAGGCGACGTTGTCGAGGATGGTCAGGTGCGGGAACAGGGCGAAGTCCTGAAACATCAGCCCGACGTGCCGGTTCTCGGGCGGGACGAACCTGTTCGGTCCCGCCACCTCGCGACCGCTGATCAGCACGCGGCCGGCCGACGGCTTCTCGATGCCGGATGCAATGCGCAGCAACGTCGTCTTGCCGCAACCAGACGGTCCGAGCAGGCACACGATCTCCCCCGGCTCGATCTCGAGCGAGACGCCGGCGAGCGCGGTTACCGCACCGTAGCGGCGTTCCACGTTCTCGAATGTCAGGCTCGCGGCGAAAGCGGCGCCGGCACGGGCCGGAGCCGTCGCCGATTGACTGGCGGCCTCGGTCGTCGGCGTCCTGCGTGGACCAAGGAGATCGGACAGCTTCAAGGATTGCTCCGCGTGGTCGGCACCGGCCGGCTCTGGTCGCGGGACAATATGTGAGGCATCCCGTCCGGGCAATGCGGTGGCGCAAGAGGCGCCGCAAAGGTTGCTGCCTCAGCCACCTTGATCCTACTGTCGGGCCGAGCCTCGGGCCCGAGGTCATCTTTTCCGAGAAGGAGCCAAGCATGTCCGTTTCCCCCGACATCGTCGCCGAGTTGGCGCCGACCGGTGTTCTGCGCGCCGGCATCAACATGTCGAACTTCCTGCTGGTCACCGGCAAGACGGCCTCGGGCGACCCCGTCGGCGTGTCGCCGGACATGGCGGCCGAGGTCGCGCGCCGCCTCGGTGTGCCGCTGAAGCTGGTGCCGTACAAGTCGCCAGGCGAGCTCGGCGACGACGCCGAAAAGAACATCTGGGACATCGGCAACATCGGCGCCGAGCCTCAGCGGGCCAAGACGATCGCATTCACGGCTGCCTACTGTGAGATCGAGTCCACGTACTTGGTACCCGCCGGCTCGCCGATCCAGACGATCGCCGACGTCGACAAGCCCGGCATCCGCATCTCGGTGACGGGGCGCTCGGCCTACGGGCTCTGGCTCGAGAACAACATCAAGCAGGCCACCCTGCTGCGCACCGATACGCTGGATGCGTCCTTCGAGAAGTTCGTCAACGAAAAGCTCGAGGTTCTGGCCGGCTTGCGCCCACGCCTGATCGACGACGTCAAGAAGCTGCCCGGCGCGCGGATCCTCGACGGAAAGTTCTCGGCCGTGCAGCAGGCGATCGGTACGCCGAAGAAGAACGTGAAGGCGGCGCCTTGGCTCGCTGCGTTCGTCGAGGAAGCCAAGCGCACGGGCCTCGTGCAGAGCTTCATCGATAAGCATCACGTCAAAGGGCTCTCCGTCGCTCCGCTGGCCTGACACGGTTGCTGCCGTCCGGCCATCGGGCCGGGCGGCAAGCCAAACTCGGCATTCCCGCGTCTCAAAAACATTTGCGCACTCTTCCGAAGTGAGGAGCATTTTGGCGCGCTGTTATTGACAACTGACATTATCTCCGGCAAAAAGCACGCGCTGACGAATAATCGTCGGCTCTCTTTGTAATCACGTCCTGGCGGATAACCGAGGCCCCCGATGCGACTCGCATCACATATTGCCAACGCGCCCTGCGCCGACTCTGTCTGGTCGTATCGATCCGGTATGAACGGCTGCGCAGCGTTTCGCGTCGACGGCGTCGGGCTGCGGGTGGCCGCAACGCGCGTCTCAGCGGGCTTTACCGCCCTTGCAGTCAGTTCACCACTGAGCACGCTGGGCTAAGCGAAAAAGCCACGAGTGATGGAACGCGCCTCATCCTGGCCGGTTGGTCAGGCTGTGGTGTGCGCGTCCGGCTCGATTGAGTCACGCAAAACGTACCGAGCGGGCTCTCTCCACGGCGATAAATCGGCTGCGATGCGCAGCTGTCATTTTCGTCGATAATCGAGCGTGGGGAAAAAACAATTTTTTCTCAGATCGGCTTGCGACGATCCGAGTGTTAGATAATGGCCGAAAGGAGGTAGACGTGTACCAGAGCGATTATCCAGCGCTTTTGCTGAATGCCGACTTCCGGCCGATGAGCCTTTTCCCGCTGTCGCTCGTCTCCTGGCAGGAGGCGGTCAGCGAGGTCGTGCGCCAACGCGTCGCCGTTGTTGCCGAGTACGACCGGATCGTCCGCAGCCCCTCCCGGGAGGTGCGCCTGCCGTCCGTGATCGCGCTCATGCGATATCGCCGGTCGCGCCGGCAAGTGGGGTTCACTCGCTACAACGTGTTTCTGCGGGATCGCTTCACCTGTCAGTACTGCCTGTTGAGACTGCCTGCTTCCCGGTTGACGTTCGATCACGTGCTGCCGAGAGCGCTCGGCGGTACCACCACATGGTCGAATGTCGTGACGGCTTGTGGTCCGTGCAACGGCCGGAAGGGCGCGTCACTCGCCATGCTGCCGGCGACGCTGCCGCGCGAGCCCACCGCCCGCGACCTGTTGCGGGTGCGGCGGACCCTGCCGGATCGGCACCTGCACAGGACGTGGCTCGACTATCTCTACTGGGATGTCGAGCTCGAAGCCTGATCTCCGTCCCGCTCCATGACTGCCGCACAGCGGTGTGGGGCGGGGCGGCAGAGTGAGCGGATCGATGTGTCAGAGCTGCAACTCATCGCTTTGCACGACATAGCGCCTGGATAGCTGGTCTGGTGACAGCGCCGCACTGAAGACGCGGGGAGGCGGGCTCGAAACCTGCCCCAGGCACCACCCCGATTCAGCAATCTCGGGCGCGAACTGTTCCATGTTACCCGCCTATGCTATCTCACGACCCCGCGAGACGACTCGTTGACGAGTTCCGGGGGGCGAATTTGGATCTGGTCGAGCTAAGACGTTTACTCGACAGTTATCGCTTTGCGGATGCGGCCATACGAATGCACTCCGCTGCGATGCTGCCGGCTGACCGGGGCATGCTAGAGGCCGAGAGGGCTGAGGCGTTCTCCAGCCTGCTCGAAACGAGCTCGGGCGAGCCGGCCGTCGCGATCTTGCAACTGCGAGCGCTGGTGCGCTGTCTCGCCAACAGCGGACTTGACCGACAGTTGTCGGCAAGGCTCCTTGCAATGGCCGAACGGCATATCGAGGCACTGGGCCGTGACTTCGGCAACGCGCTCCAGCCCGCACGACCGTCTCTTCTCCCGACGGTCGACAGTAAAGGTTGGGTCAGCGACGCCGAACTGCGCGCGCTGGATAATGACGTCAATCGCATGGCGATCATCGGCAGCGACTACCGCTACCTCTATTCGAACCCGGCAAACGCTGCGTTCCATGGTGGCATGCCAACGTCGTTATTGAGCAAGCCGCTGTGGGAGACCACTTCGCAGGAGTTTTTTGAGACCGTGTCGAAGCCGGTTTTCGATCGCTGCTTTGCCGGTCATCCTGCAGCGTTTGTGTCGTCGCATCCAGGCCGGGATGCTTCGCAGGTGTTTTCGGCTCATCTCAGTCCCATTCTAGGCAAGCAGGGTAAGCCGATCGCGGCGCTCGCGACCATGAGATTAGTGGACTACGTCTCGCCAACGCGGTAACCGCCCGGACTTGAGCGGCTGGAGGCTTCCGGTTCCCGATCGTGGCGCTCGTGTGGCGGGTACATCTCGATCATCGAAGGGACTTTTCCCCTGCGGCTTTGCGTAGCGTGCGGCGCGCCCTCGTCGTGCCCCCGTTCTGTTCGATCAGATTTCCATCGATCACCAGCACGATTTTGGCCGAGGCCTCACCTATGCTGCGCAAGCTCGTATTGGTTGTCCTCCTGCTCCTGCTCGGTTTGGCCACCTATGCCACGGCGCCCTTGGTTGCGGCATGGCAGATCCGAGAGGCCATCGTGGCAGGTGATACTGTCCGACTTCGCGAGAAGGTCGATTGGCCGGCCGTGCGCCGATCGATGAAGTCATCAGTCGGGGACGCCCGGCAGGCAATCGCCGAGCTGACAGAGGCGGCGGGCCTTCCGCGCCCCGGCCTCTGGCAGCGCCTCAAGGCCGCCGCCGTGCCGTTTGTCGCCGATCCCCTCATCGATCGTTATGTCACTGCGGAGGGGGCACCGCAGCTTTATGCCTGGCGGCAGGTCTGGAAGCAGCGCATGGCCGCCGTGCGGCAGGCGGCCCGAGGGACTTCAGACCTTCTGGCCGCTTCCGTGACGCCTGAGCCCCGGAACGCGCTCCACGTGTGGTTGCAGGACACCCCCGTACCAAGGGTTCTCGCCGCCGGCCGCCGGGTCGAACGGTGGGCGTTCGTGTCGCCGTTCAGGCTGGAGATTGAGATCGCCGACCGGGTCGTGCCCGGTCGGAGTTGGCACGCCGAGATGCAGTTGCAAGGGCTCACATGGCGGCTGACCGGGCTCAAGGTCGTCACGTCGCCCGGCGGTGCTCCTAGTCGCTCCTTGCGCGCCGTGTCCGCTCGCGGGTGACCACCGGGTCACCGCCCGTTTTTTGCTAAAAGTCGATCGTTTTCAGGGAAGTGATCTTAAAATCTGTCCAGCATTGTCGCCGCCTGAAGGCCCCGAATGTGATGCGTCGGGCGAGGGAGGATGCGAGTGGCAATTTTGAATGGGACGGATGCGAGAGAGCGCATCAACGGAACCACCGGAGATGACGTCATCAGCATGCACGGTGGCAACGACACTGTGTATGCCAGCACCGGCAACGACCTCGTCTACGGCGGCGATGGCGATGACGTGCTCGTCGGCGAGTACGGGCACGACTCCCTCTACGGCGGAGCCGGTAATGACACGTTCTACGGCGGCAGCCTGGACGACTTCCTCTCCGGTGGGGATGGCAACGACGGTCTGAATGGCGATAGCGGTAACGACACACTCATCGGTGGGCCCGGCAACGATATTCTGAACGGCAGCACCGGCAACGATACCCTGGTCCATGTCGTGGGTGAGGGCACCGACACGATCAACGGTCAGGCTGGCAACGACACGCTCGAGCTGCACCTCACGTCTGCACAGCTGACGCCCGAAGTTCGCGCCGACTTGCAGGCCTTGAAGAACTTCATGACGTCCGAGCTGGCGACGGCCGGAAGCACGACGGCACTCTATGCCCAGGCGAGCGGTACCGCCGTCACGCTTCCGGCGCTCGGCTTGATCATGACCACCACCGAGAATGTCAGAGTGATCCTCGATGGCAACGAGGTGCCGCTCGACAGCCTGCTCAACCAAGCGCCCGCGGTTGCGGCCGTCGTCGCTGCGACGGTCGCCGAGGACGTCGCTTACAGCGGTGTCGTCGAGGCGACCGACGTGGATGGCGATGCTCTCACGTTCTCGGTCGTGGGTGCGCCCGGTAACGGCGCCGTGACCCTCGACGAGACGACCGGCTCCTATACCTATACGCCAGCCGCGAACTGGTCGGGCGTCGACAGCTTCCGCGTCGCCGTCACCGACAGCTTCGGTCACGTCGTCGAGCAGGAAGTCCAACTCAACGTCGAGGCCGTGGCCGACGCCCCCGAGCTGACGGTTGTTTCTCCGATCGTCGCGACGCCGGGCGAGAACATCATCGGTAATGGCAGCGATAACGTCCTCATGGGTGGCGCCGGTGGCGACCTTATCGACGGCGGTGACGGCAATGACGTCCTTGTCGGCAGCGGCAGCTCCTATATCGAGGTGCCGCTCGACGTCGGGGCAGCTCTCGGCGATTTCGACGGTTCGGAGAGCCTGACTATTACGCTCAGCGGCCTGCCCGTCGGTGCCATACTTTCCGCGGGTGTCGACAACGGCGATGGCAGCTGGACGCTTTCCGCCGATATGCTCGCTGGCCTCGTGCTCACGGCCAATGTCGATGCAGGTTTCTCGCTGACGGTGACCGCCGTCTCGACCGAGGCCAACGGCTCGTCGGCCAGCGTCACGAAGGATATCCAAGTCGAGCTTGCGGATGCCGGCAACACGATCGTCGGTGGCAGCGGCAACGATCAGCTCGTCGGTGGCGCAGGCGCCGACGTGATCCATGGGGGCGGCCCGTCGATCGCTCCGAACATCGGCCAAGGTCGCCAAGGCACCGAAGGCTGATGACGATATCGTCCATGCCGGGGACGGCGACGACATCATCTACGGCAATGCCGGAAACGACGAGCTTCACGGCGAGGCTGGCAACGACTTGATCTCCGGCGGCAAGGGCAATGATGTGCTCTTCGGCGGTGACGGTGCCGACAATCTCAACGGCAACAGTGGCGACGACGTTCTCTACGGCGGCGCCGGCAACGACGTCGTCAACGGCTCGTCCGGCAACGACGTGGTTGTCGCTGGCGAGGGCGACGACGTCTACACAGGCGGCTCGGGGTTCGATACGCTGGACTTCTCCGAAGCTAGCGGTTCGATGATGATCGACGTGTCCAAGAAGACCGCTGTTGGCGCCGGGAGCGACACCTTTTCCGGCTTCGAGAGCTACATCGGCTCGGGCTTCGCCGACACCCTCAAGGGCTCCAGCCAGGCCAACGCTTTGGACGGTGGCGCGGGTAGTGACGTGCTCCGCGGGATGGCGGGAGCGGACACGCTGACGGGCGGTCAGGGCAACGATACCTTCCAGTGGCTCGCCAAGGACATCGTGTCCGGTGGCGCCCACCAGGGCGTCGATGTCGTCACGGACTTCACCGAAGGTGACATGCTCGACCTGCACGACATGCTGAAAAAGTTCAAGGGCAACTTCGAGGACCACGTTCGTCTGACGGAGAACGCGCAAGGTTCTGTGTTGTCTGTCGACATCGGTGGCACCTTCCACGACGTGGCTCTGTCTGCTTGCGTCTGGGTCGATCCTGGCCTGATGAAACAGAAGGGCGGTACGTACTTTGCGTACCGCCTCAGCTTTGCTTCGAGTGATCCCGCGTTCACGCTCTTGTTGAGGCCGCGTCAGTCCCGCGGCCTATGGACTGCCGCGGTCGCGCTGTCGACGAGCCCGCTTTCGACGGCTCTCGTCAGCTCGGCCGCACCCGCCAATTCCGCTAGGCGTTCGGGCACGATCCACATCGTGTAGTCGGGCCCGTGGAATGCTGTGCAGGCCAGCCGGCCTTGCGCGATCCGACATTCAGAGGTCTCGGTCAGGACGAGCGGCTGGCGCCGGTCGTGCCGTAGAATGCGCATGTCGATCGGCTGCAACACGGCCGGATAAGCGATCAGATCGACGCCGCGAAACACACAGCCGAGCGAATCACGGCAAGCGCCCGCCCGCTCGCCGAGCGCCTGCCTCGGGCCAAAGGCGCGTCGCCGCGGCAGGAACTCGGCTGGCGAGGCCGCGCCGGCCCCGACGTAGCATCCGCGCTCGCCACACAGGAGCGGATCGGCCGTCTTGTTGTGACGACGAATGCCGCGATTGCCGGCTTCCATGGTCATGAGCACGGTCACCCGCGTCTCACTCCGATCCCGGCCCGAAGCATCGCGCTCTTCTGCGTGACCGTTCCGTTCAGGCACGTATGACAGAGACGGCTGTTTACGTTCACTCGGGCTGCTGACCTGCCCGCTGACCTCTTGCAAATCCCCCGTCGGCTTCTGCACCGGCAAGCCGGGTGGCGTCGTCTCGGTCGAGGAGAAGGGCGGCCGATTGCGCGCCTCGCGCGCGGCGCGAGCTCTGCGCAGAGCGGCATCGATTCGCTCCGCCTCGGCCTCCCGCTCGGCCTCCATCTGTGCCATCTCGGCATCCTGAGCTTGGCGGTCGCCATCCGTCACTCCCGACGGTTGTGCGGCCGGCTCGCTTTCCTTGCTCGTGAGCGGCTGGTTCTGCGGGCGCTCTTCGATTACTTGCGCGGCACCGGCTTCAGCCGAACCAGCCGGTTTGCTCTCGCCGATCATCTCGCGATGTGATTCGGCCTCGGCGCGGGCACGCTCCAGCATCTCGATCTCCTCGAGGATGCGACGCTCGTCGTCTTCGGTCGGTGGCTTGGCCGGGACGACGTCATGCACTTTCCCCGAGGACGGCGCTCGCTTCGCCTCGTCGGCGAACTGCTCCGCGAGCCATCGGCCGATCGCGTCGCTGCTTTCGGCCATCGCCCCGCCCGATACGCCCATCACCGTCACCATGACTGCCAGACCTCGCAGACATGAGCGCCGCGCCGTGACACGCATCTGCCGGCATCCTCCGTTCGCGCGCTCCACTTCAGCGTGAGCGCTTCATCGATCGATGACGAAAGTAGCGCGGAAGTTGGGCAGCAAAGCGGTCTGACGCTGAACGAGTGATAAATTGCTTCGTCCGAAGCCGTGCTCAAGACGACCGATGCTGACCGTCAGACCATGCTCAGCCGCTCATGGTGAGGCCGCCTGAGACCGAGATGACCTGCCCGGTGATGTAGGCGGCATCCTCGCTCGCAAGGAACGCGACCATGCCAGCGAGATCGTCGGGCTGGCCGAGTCGCTTCAACGGGATCGAACGCTTGAGGCCCTCGTAGGCCTTCTCACCCTGTTCGCCACCGCCGAGAAACTGAGCCAGCAGTGGCGTGTCCGTCGGTCCTGGGCATACGCAATTGACGGTGACGTTGGAGCGGGCCAGCTCCCGCGCAATCGTCTTGGTGAAGGCGATCAGGCCGCCCTTGCAAGCGGAGTAGACGGCCTCCATCGACGATCCGACCCGTCCGGCGTCCGACGCGATGTTGACGACGCGCCCTCGTCTGCGCGCTTGCATGCCCTTCAACACGGCATGGTGCAGATGGATCGGCCCCCTCAGATTGATGGCGATGATCTTGTCCCAGTCATCAGGGGTCGTTTCTAGAAAATAGGCGAACTTGTCCCAGCCGGCGTTGTTCACGAGGATATCGGTCGGCCCTTGCGCCGCCTCGAAGGCGGCGACGGCCGCCGTTACGCTCGCGAGACTGGTGATGTCGCAAGCATAGGCCGACGCCCCGTTTCCGATCTCGGCTGCCACTTTCTCGGCAGCATCGGCCCGGAGGTCGAATACGCCGACCTTCGCGCCTTCTTCGGCCAACCTCCGACAGAGCGCTGACCCGATGCCACCCGCCCCGCCCGTGACGATCGCCGCTTTTCCTGCGAGCCCGCGCATGTTCCTGTCTCCTGCTCGCGATCGAGACGAGGTCATCGGACCCCGTCCCCATCGGCGAAGGTTAAGGCGTCGTCACGCCCGGGGAAAGCGCGCGGCTCAGCGAACGACCAGCACCGGCACGCTGGAATGAACGACGACCTGGTTGGCCTGGCTGCCGATCAGCAACCGGGACAGCCCGCGCCGCCCGTGACTCGCCATGACGATCAGGTCGCAGGCCTTGTCCTTGGCCGTGGCGATGATGCCGTCGGCCGGATACTGGTCCGCCATGTGCACGGTCTCGCACTTGATGCCAGCCGCGTCGGCTTCGCGCTTCACGGTCGCAAGGATGCCGCCCGCGTTCTCGGAGGCGCCCTTCTCGTACTCGTCGACCGGGAAGGCCATGCCCATCTCTCCCGGCACCACGGCCGTCCAGGGCTCCGTCACGGTGACGACGGTGACCATGGCTCCGACGGCCTTGGCAAGGGCAAACCCCTGCACCACCGCCTTGTGGGCGAGTTCGGATCCATCGGTGGCGATCAGAATGTGCTTGTACATCGTTACGGGTTCCTTCCTAGGCCCATGCGCATATCGCTCGGGTGCACTTTGGCGCCTCCTGCCAGGGGGCGGCCTGATCCGGATCAAACTACTGCGTGCGGCGACAGACCGCCACTCACTCGGCCGGCTGGGTTCGAGCCTCCCGTCGTTCGCGCAGGGCCAGCCAGAGCATGGTTGCCATCACGATGCCCATCAAGGGCAGGGCGGCAATGTTGATCGCCATCCACCCGGATTTCTGCTGCAGGAAGCCGGCGAGGGCAGCGGCCGTTGCCGTCGTCGCGTAGACGACGAAATCGTGGCTCGCCTGGACTCGGGCTCGCTCCGACGGTCGGTAGGTTCGCGTCAGCAGCGTCGAGCCGCCGACGTAGGTGAAATTCCAGCCGAGCCCGACCAGCGCGTTGGCGATCAGAAAGTTCGCGAAGTCGATCCCGGCGATATTGACCAGAGCGCAGCCGACCTGGATCAGCGCGCCGACGGCGATGATGGTGAGCACGCCGAATTTCTGGATCAGGTGGCCGGTAAAGAATGACGGCAGGAACATCGCTATGATGTGCACCTGGATGACCGTCGCACTATCTGCGAATTGAAACCCACAGGCGAGCATCGCGAGCGGTGTTGCGGACATGACCAGCGTCATCACGCCATAGCCGAACATCGAGGAAATCAGTGCCGCGATGTAGGCTGGTTGGCGGATGATCTCCGACATGGGCCGTCCGCCTTCGGCGCGCTCTGCGGCGGTCAGGCGTGGAATCCGCAACAGCTGCATCAGCAGAACGCTCAGCGCCCCTGTGATGGTGACGGCGATATAGACGCCCATGAACGTCACTGGCGAAAACCAATCGACCGTCCATTTCGCGATCTGTGGTCCGAGGAAGCCGGCCGCGATTCCACCGGCCATTACGTAGGAGATCGCCTTCGGTTTGAAGCCGTCCGGCGAAGCATCGGCGGCAGCGAATCGATAGTACCATGCGAATGCAGCAGCCGATCCCTGAAGCAGCGCCGAGACGCACAGCAACTCGAAGCTGCGCAGCACCATTGCGTAGGCTGCGAGCAGACCGAATACGATCGCAAGGATGGCGCCGATGGTGAACCCCGCGCGCCGACCGATACGTCCCATCAGCAGCGACGCCGGGATCGTCGTCAGCATGATGCCCGCGTGATTGAGGAAGATCGGAAGCGTCGCCAGCGATTTGTCCACGCCCAGCAGCGAGTGGGCGGCGAGCGGGGTCGTTGCGATACCCATCGATTGCGTGCACATGAACAGTGCCTGTGCGACGGCCAGCACAGCCACATTTCGACGGTAGGCTTCTGTTGACGCGGTGGTTGAGGTCATCTGCGTTCCGGTTCGAGGGCGCTGCAAGTAACGCATGTCTCGGCAACCGCGGAAAGGGTGCTGCGGCATACCGCCTGCCGGCGTGGCTTGGTAAAGGTGGTGCCACGTGAGTCATCGGGTTTGCGCCGCGGAGTTCTCGACAACGCGGATTGGCGCCCGCATGGCGGCGTCGCCGCGGCGGCTTAGCGGCGACCCGCGGACTTAACGCCTTTCAGGCGACTGGAACTAGCCTCGAGGATGCGCGATGACGATTGGCAGGGATGACAAGAGGCTCAGGCAGCGGGTCTACGAGATCATCGAGGTCGGCCGCGGCGAAGGTCTCGCGAGCCGCGTCTTCGACCAGGTCATTGTCGCATTCATTCTGCTCAGCGTGCTCGCTTTCTGCCTTGAGACGGTGCCGTCCATCGACGCGGAATGGGGTCCTTGGCTCCGAGCCTTCGAGTATGTCTCGATCGCCGTATTTACCATCGAGTACGCGCTTCGCTTGTGGACGGCCGTCGAGGTGCCGATGCTGTCACGGCTTCCGTCTTGGCAGGCGCGTCTGAAGTATGCCAAGCGCCCGACCCTGATCATCGACCTGCTGGCCATCCTGCCGTTCTACCTTGGCTCGATTGTCGGTCTCGATCTCCGAGCCTTGCGCGTGTTTCGCCTGATCCGGTTCCTCAAGCTCACGCGATACTCGCCAGCGATCCACACTCTGCTGCGTGTCATCTCGAATGAGCAGCGATCGTTGGCCGGCGCGTTCATGCTGCTGATGGCAGCGCTGCTCACCTTCTCGACGGGCATGTATTACATTGAGGCCGAAGCACAGCCCGAAAAGTTCGGCTCGATCCCGGATGCCGCCTACTGGGCCATGACCACTTTGACGACGGTCGGATACGGTGACGTCTCGCCGATCACGCCACTGGGCAAGCTATGGGCCTCGATCACCATGCTGTGCGGGCTCTGCATTCTGGCGCTGCCCGTGGCCATCATTGCATCGGGCTTTGCAACCGAGGTGAACCGGCATGATTTCGTCCTGACCTGGTCGCTGATGTCGCGCATTCCCCTTTTTGCCGAACTCGATACCGACGAGGTTGCGCGGCTGATGCCGCTGCTACACGCCAAGAGCATCGCGCCGTTCGTCGAGATCATCCCTGACGGCTCGCCCGGCGATGCGATGTATTTCGTTGCGTCCGGCCATGTGCGACAGACCAAGCCGGATGTGACGCGCGACTATCGGGTCGGCGACTTCTTCGGCGTGACATCCATGCTGGAGGATACTCTCAACACGGGCTCCTATCGCGCCGTTACGCGCACGCGTCTCCTCAAGCTCTACCGTGACGACTTCGTCCAGCTCGAGCTGGCATCCCCGCCACTGGCCGAGCATGTCCGCCGGGTGTCGGCCGCTCGCCGGGCCCAGCGTCGCGCTGCCGAGGCCGCCGAAGCTGCCGAGGCTCGCGCTCAGGCGCAGGCGACCGAGGCACAGATCGCGGCTTCTGCACCCGAAGAGTCGCAGTCCTGATCCAGCCGATCGCGGCTCGGCCAAGGACTCAGCAGCACGGCGCCGGCAGCGATGCCGGATGACGGCGCGCGGCGTTCTGCGCTAACACCAGTGCCGGTTTACCGAAGCGCGGGTAGCAACCGACCCGCGCCCAGCCAGGAGAGAACGAGCATGGATAAGGCGCTCTGGGAAAAGGGCATGGCTGCCCGCAAGAAGACGCTAGGTGCGGAGTACGTCGAGAAATCGATGACCACGGTCGACGATTTCAATCAGGAATGGCAGGACATGCTCAACGAGTTCTGCTGGGGCAAGGTCTGGGGTGACGACCGGATCCCGGCCAAGACCCGCTCCATGATGAACCTCACTATGCTCGCCGCGCTCGGTCGTATGCACGAGTGGGAGCTTCACCTCAACGGCGCGTTGAACAACGGTGTCACTAAGGACGAACTCAAGGCCATTCTGCATCAGATCGGCATTTATGCCGGCTTCCCCGCCGGCGTCGAGTGCTTCCGGATCGCGAGAAAGGTACTCAAGGAGCGTGGCATGGCGTGAGGGGAGCGACCCGCCTCCGTCCGCCCAGAGGCCCCGGAACTCCGGGGCCTTTTTCATATGTGCGCCCTCGGAAGTTGCCGTTCGGCGACACAAGGCAGGATCCGTACGCGCTCCGAGCGGGGTCTCGGGAAATTGGAGGAGGACCAGAAATAATATATTAAGCAGAATTCTCTCGAGTATATCCATTAATATGGAGCGGCACTTGATTTAACTTTTTCTTCAATGGGGCGGACTAGTTTCGTCCGTGTCGAGGTTGCACATCTGCAGCCGCAGCCGGTGAAAGATCCGGCCCACAGCGTCGAGTTGGAGAGTACGAGTCATGAAGTTCCTTGCAAAGTTCGCGAAGTGCGAGTCGGGCGCCACGGCCATCGAGTACGGTCTCATCGCCGCTCTGATCGG
>LNFM01002779.1_pt1 | contig 42192 bp, 43 predicted proteins | sample 596031 | NCBI WGS metagenome assembly LNFM01 (sample SAMN04254537, study PRJNA301005) | activated carbon metagenome | isolation source: dual media filters at the Ann Arbor, Michigan drinking water treatment plant | place: USA: Ann Arbor
CGGCTGCATCGTGAGGCCGGCCGCGCGCGCATCGACCCAGAACAGCGTCACGCCCTTGTGTCGCGCCTCGCTGTCGGTCTTGGCCACCACCACGCGCTTGATCCTGGAGCGGTCGTGCAGCGGCTTAAGCGCGACGACGAGCTGCGCCGTCGAGCAGTTCGGGTTGGCGATGATGTTCTTCTTGGTGAAGCCCGCGAGCGCGTCGGCATTCACCTCCGGCACGACCAGCGGCACGTCCGGGTCCATGCGCCAGGCCGACGAATTGTCGATGACCACCGCGCCGGCCGCCGCGATCTTCGGCGACCATTCCAGCGACACAGAACCGCCGGCCGACATCAGGCAGATGTCGACGTCGGAGAAATCGTAATGGTCGAGCGCTTTGACCTTGAGAGTCTTGTCGCCGTACGAACATTCCTGGCCCACGCTTTTGCGCGAGGCGAGCGCGACGACTTCGTCGGCGGGGAATTTGCGTTCGTCCAGGATGTTGAGCATTTCGCGACCGACATTGCCGGTAGCGCCCACCACGGCGACCTTGTAACCCATTGTTAACTCTCCGAAATAATTCCCGGCCTGAGGCTTACGCAAGACAACCGGGCAGCAGCGCTTCTAGGCGAGAATGGCGCCGATGACAACGTCATTCCGGGCGCTGAGCGCCCAGAATGGCGCCTCCGCGTTGCCAAGAGAGCGCTCATGCACCCGGCTTTGCATTCCTGGCGCGAGGAATTGCCCGCCTATTTCGTGCGGGCTCTGGCTTATGTGGGCGGACTGGCGGCGCTTTCCATAGCCGCCGCAGAATTCTTTCAATCGCCGCCGCTGACCGATGACATCAAGCCCGTTCATCGATCGGCCTGGATCGAGATCGAGCGGCCGTTTCCGGCCTTTGCCCTGGCCATTCCGGAAGCGGCCGGCCAGCCTTCGACCTATGCCATTCGCCGCCACGCCGAAGGCAATGGCCGCAAGGACATCCTCGGTCTCGGCGACCCCGATGCCCCGACCCCCTATTTGCAGGTCGAGATCTATCGCCCCGGCAGCGAGACGGTAAACGCAAACGGGCCGGACAAAATCATCGCCGACAGCGCGGCCGCGCTCGGCCCGGTCATAAGGTCGGTGGACGAACCGCTGGTCAGCAAATTCGGAGCGCTGAATATCGTGCGCTTCGATACATCCATCGGTACGCCGCGCCATTGCCTGGGCTTTGTCCGCACCTATGACGACCCGACCTTAAGGATTTCGGGTTGGTTCTGTCAGGACGGCGACTTCGTGCCGCGCAGCACATTGGCCTGCGCGCTCGACCGGCTGACATTGCTCGCCGCCGGCAGCGAGCCAAAAGTCGGCGCGCTGTTTGCTCAGGCCGAGCTCAACCGTAGCTTCTGCGGCCAGCGCGAGCCGCTGCTGGCGCCGACGCCGAAGCATCGCGCGTTGTGGAAAGCGACCGAAGCGCGCTGATCAACCGATGCTGACAGTAATGCGATGCATCGAATTGCCGCCATAGCCGTGCGGATTCCAGCGCGTGACCGCATAAGGCTGGCTGACGCCGCGTTCGTCGGTGGCGCGCGCCATGATTTCGAAATAACCGTCCGACGGAAATTGCAGTCGCGCGGTCCAGCGCTGCCAGTCATGCGGATTTTTCGGCGTCGCCAAATCCGCCTGCCTCCAGGTAGCGCCGCCATCAATCGATAGATCGACGTGCGCCACGCGATGATCGCCGGCCCAGGCCGCGCCACGCAGATCGATCGCGCGCGTACCGGCCGCGAACCGCGCGGTATCGGCCGGACGGGTGATGATCGAGCGCACCGGCATCGATTCGAGATCGACCAGATTGGCGAGATCGGCAGGCGCGCCAGGCTGCATCGGCTTCACCGGCACGCGATAGTTTTCGCCGCCCATGCCGGGGCCGTCGTGATAACGGTCGCGAATCCAGATCCGCGTCAGCCACTTGGTCGAGATCGACGCCGGCCAGCCGGGGATCACCAGCCGCAACGGAAAGCCGTGCAGCAGCGGCAGCGGTTCGCCATTGATCGCCCAGGCGATCATGTTGCTGTCATCGAGCAGCTTCTTAATTGGAACGCCGCGCGACATTGTCGGCTTCTTGCTGCTGCCGCTAATGCGCGGATCGGCGCCGTAATGACCGCTGAATACCGCGCTCGGCTTGAGCCGCGCAGCCTTCAGCACATCGGCCAGACGAACGCCGGTCCATTCCGGACAGCCGGCGCCGCCGTGGGTCCACTGCACGCCTTTGGCGCGCGGTGAAAAAAACGCGCGGCCATTGCCGCCGCATTCGATCAGCAGCCGGCGCGTCACCGGTTTGAAATTGGCTTTCAGCTCGGCCAGCGACAGCGACAGCGGCTGCTCGACTTCGCCATCGATGGCGACTTTCCATTGCTCGGGCCGGCGCGTGCGCTCCGGCAGCAAGCCGTTATTGCGAACGAAGAACCTGGCCGTCGGCGTGGTGTCGTCGTCGAGCAGGCTTTCCGGGGTTTCCGCGACCAGCGGCCGATCGCCGATGACGAGCAGCCCGGCCTTGCCGCGCATGGCCTGATTTTTCTTCGGAGCGCGGAAAGTCTGTTTATTTCCCACGCACTTCGTCTAGCAGCTTCCGCGCAAATCGAGCAAGGCGGCGCGCGCCGCTCACCGGTTGAGGAACGGATTTTGCCAGCCGCCCGGCGCCGCGCGCGCGCTCGGCGGATAGGTCGTCTCAAGATAGTTCAACACCGTCTCGCGATCCTTGGCGTCGAGCGCCGGCATGCCGTGCTTCTCGGTCATCAGCACGAGCGTCTCCTCCCACTGCCGGCGGCTGAAGCCTTGCTGCGCCACCAGCTTGAAATTGTGACAGGCGGTGCAGGCATAAAACGTATCGTCGCGGCCGGCGCCGGCCGGAAATTCCTCCGGACTTTCCTCGCGCGGTGTAAATGTCTGCGCCATCGCCGTCACGGCGCAGGCCAGAAGGCCTGCGCCGGTCAATAGAGACAAGAAGTATCGCATGCCGTCTACGCGATCAGCACAGCAATGCGATGCATCGGATTGCCGCCGTAGCCGCTTGGGTTCCAGTTCGGCGCCACATGCGGCTGCATCTGGCCACGCGAATCCATCGCCCGCGACCAGATTTCGTAATAGCCGTCGCGCGGCAATTTCACCGCGGCGGTCCAGCGCTGCCAGTCGAAACGGTTCTTCGCCTTTTCGAGCTTGGCCGGCTGCCAGGTGACGCCGTAGTCGGTCGAGACATCGACACGACGCACGGTATGGTCGCCGGCCCAGGACGCGCCGCGCAATTTCACCTCGCGGGTGCCGGCCGCAAGCTTGGCGCCGTTGGCCGGGCTGGTGATGATCGAGCGCACCGGCATCGATTCCATGATCTTGAAGTTCTTCGGATCGGCCTTGTCGCCGGGCACCATCGGATTGATGGTCAGGCGATACGACGTGCCGGTCATGCCCGGGCCGTCATGTTCCTTGTCGCGGATGACAATTTTGGTCAGCCACTTCTGCGATGCCGAACCGGGCCAACCGGGAATGAGCAGCCGCACCGGCCCGCCATGAATATTCGACAGCGGCTGGCCGTTCATTGCCCAGACGATCATCGACTCGGGATCCATCGCCTTGGCCATGCGCACGCCACGCGACAAAGTCGGCGTAGCCGGATTGCCCGACAGATGCAGGTCGGCCGAATAATGCGCCGTGTAGATGCCGGACGGTTTGACGCCGGCGGCTTTCAGCACATCGCCGAGCCGCACGCCGGTCCACTCGGCGCAGCCGGCGCCGCCATTGGTCCACTGGTTGCCGCTGGCCGGCGGCGAGTAGAACGAGCGGCCATTGCCGCCGCATTCCAGCACCATGCGCCGCGTCTGCGCCTTGTACTTCGATTTCAGGTCGCCGAGCGTCAATTCCAGCTTGTTGTTCACTTCGCCTTCGACGGTGAACTTCCACTTGTCGCCGTCTTTAGTCTCTTCCGGAATCTGGCCGTTGTTGCGAATGAAGAACTTTTCGTAGGGCGTGGTGTCGTCGTCGAGCAGATGCTCGGGCGTTTCCGCGACCAGCGGACGCTCGCCGATCACAACCAGTTTGTCGCTCTTGCCGGGAAAATTGAGGTAGATCGGCCCCTTCTTGGCCGCAGGCGCGGCCGCGGCCGGCGGCGCTGAGGCTGGCGGCGTTTGCGCCATCGCCGCCGGGATCAACCCGCCCGGCATATCGGCGGCGAAGGGAATAGTCCCGCCGACCGCCGCGCTCATCGCGGCAAGGCCCGCGCCACCGAGAAAGCCCCGGCGATTCGGCTCAGTCACGCGGCCGAAAACCTCGGCATCGGCCCGTTGCGGGTCGTTGCGATAGAGCTCCTCGATCGATCGCTCGATTTTGTCGGTCATTTGTCTCCTCCCGGTCGCGTTGCTCGGCTCTTTGGCCTGGTTGCAATCCTTCAAGACTATCGGATCGGGACACCGGCATTGCAACGGCAAACCTCCTGGCAAGGCTGCCGGCCTAGCCGAGGAACCAAACGGGCGCTTCTTTCTTAACGATTCGCGGGTGACTGTTGCCGGATTGGCCTATTTTCTCAAAGCAAAGCCCGCTAGACTGCGTCGCAACATTGAATCACCGGTTGGGGACTTTCTCATGCGCCTGAAATTCGTTGCCGCGACATTGGCTGCCATTGGCACCCTGGCCCTCATGGCCGCGCCGGCTCAAGCCCAGTCGAACGAACGGCGCATCACCTCGAACGCGCGCGGCAACACGGTTTTCACCAGCCGCGACGAAGACGGCCGCACCCGCACCCGGGTCATCATCCAGCGCCGCTCCTATCTCGATCCGGGCACCGAAGTTCTCCCGGGCAGCCGCCGCGACAGCGATTACGCGACCTCGCTGGCGAACGACCGGGCGACGAGCGTCCTCAACAACACACCGGGCGGCAGCAACCAGACGGCGTTGCCGCAACCGAACGAACTGGGCTTCGGCAAGAACGGCCCGTTCCTGCGCTTCTAGGTCGCGCGATCATTTGAAAAAAAAACGCGGCCCACCGGGCCGCGTTTTTCGTTTTACCGCGCGCCCAAATCAGACCGCGAGCTTTTCCAGCTCCGCCAAAATCGCCGAACCCATCTCCGACGTGCTGACGCTCTTCTCGCCGGGCGCCGCGATGTCGCCGGTGCGGATGCCATTGTCGAGCGTGGCGGCGATGGCCTGATCGATCATGTCGGCCTGCTTGCCCATGTCGAACGAGTAGCGCAGCGCCATGCCGAAGGACGCGATCATGGCGATCGGATTGGCCAGGCCCTTGCCGGCGATATCGGGCGCCGAACCGTGCACCGGCTCGTACAGCGCCTTGCGCTTGCGCGTCTTCGGATCGACCTCGCCGAGCGAGGCGGAGGCCAGCATGCCGAGCGAGCCGGTCAGCATCGCCGCGATATCCGACAGCATGTCGCCGAACAGGTTGTCGGTGACGATGACGTCAAACTGTTTCGGATTGCGCACCAGCTGCATGCCGCCCGAATCGGCGAGCTGATGCTCGAGCTGCACGTCCTTGAACTCACGCGCATGCAACGCCGTAATGACCTCGTTCCACAGCAGGCCAGACTTCATGACGTTACGCTTTTCCATCGACGTCACCTTGTTGCGGCGCTTGCGCGCCAGCTCGAAGGCGACGCGGCCGATGCGCTCGATCTCATAGGTGTCGTAGACCTGCGTATCGATGGCGCGCTTCTGGCCGTTGCCGAGATCGGTGATGGTCTTCGGCTCGCCGAAATAAACGCCGCCGGTCAGTTCGCGCAGGATCATGATGTCGAGACCCTCGACCAATTCACGCTTGAGCGAGGAGGCATCGGCCAAAGCTGGATAGGTCACCGCCGGGCGCAAGTTTGCGTAGAGCGCCAGATCCTTGCGCAGACGCAGGAGGCCGGCTTCCGGGCGCACGTCGTAGGGCACCTTGTCCCATTGCGGGCCGCCGACCGAACCGAAGATCACGGCATCGGCCGCCTTGGCCTTTTCCATGGTCGCATCGGTGATCGACACCTTGTCCGCGTCGTAGCTGGCGCCGCCGACCAGGCCTTCCTCGAAGGCGAAGCGGTCCGGGCCCTTTTTGTTGAAGAAGTCGATGACGCGCTTCACCTCGGCCATGACCTCAGGGCCGATGCCGTCGCCGGGGAGCAGGAGGAGATTGTGGGTTGCCATGGACGTCCGCCTCACAAGGAAAATGCTGCGCGGAGTGCTAAAGCGCCGCGCCGGGAATGGCAAGGCACGCGGCAAGCCTTGGTAGAAATGCCTTGATAGAAAGGCCTTGATTGAAGCGCCTTCCGCCCGTCGATGCCGCTTGGCGTTTGCCCGGTTCTGGATTTATCTTGCGTTCCAGCGGCATCGGGGCGCCGCCAAAGGAGAGAGGAAGCATGTCGACCGGACCGGACCTTCAACAGGCCCGCGCGCGACTGCAGCAGGCGATGACCAAAGTGCTGAACGGAGATCCGAGCCTGATGAAGGCCCTGCATTCGCACGCCGACGACGTGACGAGCTTCTACGGCATGGGTGGCTACGAGAAAGGCTGGGAACAGGTCTCGAACCGATGGGACTGGGCCGCCGCCAATCTGTTCAAGGGCGGCACCGCGCAATACGAGAATCTGGCTACGTCCGTCAGCGGCGACCTGGCATTCACGGTCGATATCGAACGCCACGTACTCGACGACGGCGAGGTGAACCGTGCGCTTCGCGTTACCCATCTTTTCCGCCGCGAGGACGGGCAATGGCGGCTGCTGCATCGCCACGGCAGCCCGCTCGAGCGTAAGGTTGCCGGCTGAGCCTTGAAGCCCTGCGATTCGTTATTGCCGTCAGTGCGCCGCGTGAATCCCCAAGCTGGCATTCGGTCCGCTCTTTTGGGATAATGAGCTGCCGGGCGAGATCGGGCGAAGGAGCCAAGCCGTGAGCGAGCCGACTGCGTCCCAAGCTGCCGCCAAGACGAATCCAGGAAACTTCTTCGAAGACTTCCGCATCGGCCAAATCATCCGCCACGCCACGCCGCGCACCGTCACGCTTGGCGACGTCGCGCTCTATAACGGGCTGTTCGGATCGCGCTTCGCGGTGCAGTCCTCCGACGAGTTTGCCAAGGACGCCGGCTACGAGCGCTCGCCGATCGACGACCTGCTGGTGTTTCACATCGTGTTCGGCAAGACCGTGCCGGACATCTCGCTCAATGCGGTCGCCAATCTCGGCTACGCCGATTGTCATTTTCTCAAGCCGGTCTATCCCGGCGACACGCTCAACGCGGTGTCGGAAGTCATCGGCCTCAAGGAAAACTCCAACAAGAAGACCGGCATCGTCTATGTGCGCTCGCGCGGCTTCGACCAGAGCGGCGACGCGGTGCTCGACTATGCGCGCTGGGTGATGGTGAAGAAGCGCGACGAAAGTGCACCGACGCCGGAAGAAAAAATCCCGACTTTGCCGGAAAGCGTGCCAGCCTCGGCGCTCGGCAAAGGCTGTCCGCAAATCGATACCGCTGCTTACGACATGGTGCTGGCCGGCAGCCCGCACCGCTTCGGCGACTACAAGGCCGGCGAAAAGATCGATCATCTGGTCGGCATCACCGTCGAAGACGCCGAGCACATGATCGCGACGCGGCTTTATCAGAACACCGCGCGCATCCACTTCGATCATTTCACCGAAAGCAAAGGCCGCTTCGGCCAGCGCCTGATCTATGGCGGGCACGCGATTTCACTGGCACGGGCTTTGTCGTTCAACGGTCTCGGCAATGCGTTCCACATCGCCGCCATCAATGGCGGGCGGCATGTGGCGCCGCTGATGGCCGGCGCGACCGAGTTTGCCTGGTCTGAAATTCTGGAATCGGCCGAACTGAATGGCCGTGAGGATGTCGGCGCGCTGCGCATCCGCACCGTCGCGACCAAAGACAAGCCGTGCGACGATTTCCCCTACAAGATCGGCAAGGAATACGACCCGGCGGTTATTCTCGATCTGGATTATTGGGTGTTGATGCCGCGATAGCTCGTCTCACACACCCGCCCGCAAATGATCCACCAACTGCCGTGCATAAGGCGGCAACGCGTTGTAGTCGCGCAGGCAGATCGAAAGATTGCGGACCGCCCACCCATCGGTGAGATCGACGGCATGGATCGCCATGGTCCTGGCCGCCCAGCGCGCCGTGGTCAGCGGCACGACGCCGACGCCGACATGATTCTCAACCATGCGGCAGACCGCGTCGAACGAGCGTAACTGCACGCGCAGGCGCAACGGCCGGCCGATGCGGTTGGCCTTGTCGGCGAGAAAGCGCTGGATCGCGCTGGCGCGATCGATGCCGACGAAATTGTAGTCCAGCGTTTCGGCAAAACTGATGCGGTCGCGCTTGGCCAATTCGTGGCCCTGCGCCACCACCAGCACGAAGCGGTCGCTGCGAAACGGATAGGTCGTCAAATTGCCGGCATCGACGGTGCCGGCGACGATGCCGATATCGCCGACGCCTTCGGCGATGAGGCCGACGATTTCATCCGACAGCCGCTCCTCGATATCGACGCTGACATTCGGATGGCCGGCGAGGAAGCTGCCGAGCGCCTCGGGAAGAAACTCGGTCAGCGAATTGGTGTTGGACAGAACGCGCACCTGGCCGGCCTGCCCGCCAGCGTAAACGCCGAGGTCTTCCTGGAGCCGTTCGGACTGTTCGAGAATGGTCCGTGCATGGGCCAGCAAGGTGCGGCCGGCCTGAGTCGGCGAAACGCCCTGGCGGCCGCGCACCAGAAGCTCGGCGCCGAAAGCAAGCTCCAGCTTGCGAATACGGGTCGAGGCCGCCGCCAGCGCCAGATTGAGCCGTTCAGCGCCATGCGTGATGCTGCCGGCCTCGACAATGTGCCGGAACAGGTTGAGGTCGGTAAAATCGAACCGCATGACGGGACCCTGTTACCCTACTTAATTGGCGAAGGAAGGCTACGTAAAACACATATTGATCAAGCATTTTACACCGTTTAGTTTCGCCTTTGAAGAAGTTATATTTGTTCCCATTCGAAAGTTGCGGTGCTGCAACCCTCTGATGCGTTGCGGTAACCGCGTAGTTTGGCTACCAACCGGCCGCGATCGCCGACAGAGTTCCGGCGGTGCGATGTGGAGAATGAAGATGGCCGAGCTTAAGGCTGAACCGACCGCGGGCGGGCGTCCGCGCCCCATTTCCCCGCATCTGCAGATTTATCGCCCCATGCTGACGATGGTGATGTCGATCGTGCATCGCATCACCGGCGCTGCGCTTTACTTCGGCACGCTGCTGCTCGCCTGGTGGCTGATCTCGGCGGCCTCCGGCCCCAATGCTTACGCCAATGTCGAATGGTTCATGGACACGCTGGTCGGCCGCGTCGTGCTGTTCGGCTACACCTGGTCGCTGCTGCATCACACGCTCGGCGGCATTCGCCATCTGATCTGGGACACGCTGCACGGTCTCGAGCCGGCGGATCGCGAGATGCTCACCGTCGCCACTCTGGTCGGCTCGATCGCGCTCACCGTGGTGGTCTGGGTCATCGGCTATCTCGCCATGGGAGGCCCGCGATGATCGGCCAGCGCCCCAACGAAATGCGCACCGCCGCCCGCCGCGTCCGCGGACTGGGCGCCGCACGCTCCGGCACCAAGGATTTCTGGCATCAGCGTGTCACCTCGGTCGCCGGCATTCCGCTGACCATCGCGCTCATCGTCATCGTCATCGCGCTGCTCGGCCGCAGCCACGCCGCCGTGGTGCAAATCCTCGGCTCGCCTTTGGTCGCCATCATCATGCTGCTGTTCATCTTGAACACCGCGTATCACATGTGGATCGGCATGCAGGAGATTATCCTCGATTACCTGCACGACGATAAATTCAAATTCCTGAGTTTGCTGGCGAACACCTTCTTCTGCATCGCCGTCGGCCTGGCTTCCGCCTTCGCCATTCTCAAAATTTCGTTCGGAGTCTAAGGCCATGGCGACCGGAAACGGCAAATTGAACGGCGGTCCTTCGATTGGCGGCAAGGCCTATCCGATCGAAGACCACAGCTATGACGTCGTGGTTGTCGGCGCCGGCGGCGCCGGACTGCGCGCCGTGGTCGGCTGCTCGGAAGCGGGCCTTCGCACCGCTTGCATCACCAAGGTCTTCCCGACCCGCTCGCATACCGTCGCAGCGCAAGGCGGCATCGCCGCCGCGCTCGGCAATATGGGCGAGGACGACTGGAAGTGGCATATGTACGATACGGTTAAGGGCGCCGACTGGCTCGGCGACCAGGACACCATCGAATATATGTGCCGCAACGCGCCGGCCGCGGTGTACGAACTTGAACACTGGGGCATGCCGTTCTCGCGCCGCGAGGAAGACGGCAAGATCTACCAGCGCCCGTTCGGCGGCATGACCACGCATTACGGCAAGGGCACCGCGCAGCGCACTTGCGCCGCCGCCGACCGCACCGGCCACGCCATGCTGCACACGATGTACGGCCAGGCGCTCAAGCATAACGCCGAGTTCTACATCGAGTATTTCGCGCTCGACATGATCATGGACGAGAGCGGCCGCTGCCGTGGCGTGATCGCGCTCAACATGGACGATGGCACGCTGCACCGCTTCACGTCGAACATGACCATCATGGCGACCGGTGGCTATGGCCGCACTTATTTCTCCTGCACCTCGGCGCATATCTGCACCGGCGACGGCAACGCCATGGTGCTGCGCGCGGGCCTGCCATTGCAGGACATGGAGTTCGTCCAGTTTCATCCGACCGGTATTTACCCGGCCGGCTGCCTGATTACCGAAGGGTCGCGCGGCGAAGGCGGCTATCTGGTCAATTCCGAAGGCGAGCGCTTCATGGAGCGCTACGCGCCGTCGGCCAAGGACCTTGCCTCACGCGACGTCGTCTCGCGCTCGATGACCATCGAGATCCGCGAAGGCCGCGGCGTCGGCAAGGAAAAGGACCACATTTTCCTGCATCTCGATCATCTCGATCCGGCGATCCTGCAGGAGCGCCTGCCCGGCATTTCCGAGACGGCGCGCATCTTTGCCGGCGTCGATATCACCCGCGAACCGATCCCCGTGCTGCCGACCGTGCACTACAACATGGGCGGCATCGCCACGAATTATCACGGCGAGGCGCTGACCAAGAAGGACGGCAACCCGGACACCGTGATCCCCGGCCTGATGGCGATCGGCGAAGCGGCCTGCGTCTCGGTGCATGGCGCCAACCGCCTCGGCTCGAATTCGCTGATCGATCTCGTCGTGTTCGGCCGCGCCGCCGCGCTGCGCTGCGCCGAGCTGCTGACGCCCGGCGAGAAGCAGCCGGAGCTGCCCAAGGATTCGGCCGACAAGGCGCTCGCCCGCCTCGACCATTTCCGCTTCGCGTCCGGCGGCACGCCGACCGCGCAGCTTCGCCTGAAGATGCAGAAGGTCATGCAGAGCAATTGCGCCGTGTTCCGCACCGGCGAAATTCTCGAAGAAGGCCACCAGCTGATCCACCAGGTCTATGGCGGCATGACCGATATCGGCGTGTCGGATCGCTCGCTGGTGTGGAATTCCGACCTGATCGAGACGCTCGAACTGGACAATCTTATTTCGCAGGCCGTCGTCACCATGGACTCGGCGCGCAACCGCACCGAAAGCCGCGGCGGCCACGCGCGCGAGGATTATCCGGACCGCGACGACAAGGAATGGATGAAGCACACTCTGGCGTGGATCGACACCAAGGGCGACGTGAAGATCGACTACCGCCCGGTGCACACCTACACGCTGACCAACGACGTTTCGTATATCGAACCCAAAGCGCGGGTGTACTAAGATGGTCGAAATCACGCTGCCGAAGAACTCCAGGGTCACCGAAGGCAAGACATGGCCGCGCACGTCGCACGCCACCAACCTGACCGAGTTCAAGATCTACCGCTGGAATCCGGATGACGGTGCCAATCCGCACATCGACACCTACTATGTCGACCGCGACGATTGCGGCCCAATGGTTCTCGACGCGCTGATCTGGATCAAGAACAACGTCGATCCGACGCTCACGTTCCGCCGCTCCTGCCGCGAAGGCGTCTGCGGCTCCTGCGCGATGAACATCGACGGCACCAACACGCTCGCCTGCACCAAGGCGATCGACGACAACAAGACGCCGCTCAAGGTCTATCCGCTGCCGCACCAGCCGGTGGTCAAGGACCTGGTGCCCGACCTGAAGAATTTCTACGCGCAATACGCTTCGATCGAACCCTGGCTGCACACCGTGACGCCGGCGCCCGAGAAGGAATGGAAGCAGAGCCACGAGGATCGCACCAAGCTCGACGGCATGTACGAGTGCATCCTGTGCGCCTGTTGCTCGACGTCATGCCCGAGCTACTGGTGGAACTCGGATCGCTATCTCGGCCCGGCCGCTTTGTTGCAGGCCAATCGCTGGGTGCAGGATTCGCGCGATGAAGCGACCGGTGAACGCCTTGATAATCTCGAAGACCCATTTCGGCTCTATCGCTGCCACACCATCATGAACTGCTCCAAGGCCTGCCCGAAGGGGCTCAACCCGGCCAAGGAAATCGCCACGCTGAAGAAGGCGCTGGTCGATCGGCAGGTCTAGTTGCAAGTCTGATCGGAACGACTTTTCGCGATCTCAAATCCGCCTGGCGCGAGTGGCGTCCACTGTCGTTATTGCCTAAGCTTCCCGGAATATTTTGGGAGGATGATGGCGATGACGAAGCGGTTCACGGCACGCAACCTCGGCTTTTCCCTTCTGGCCGCCGCGCTTCTGATCGGCGCCGCCGGGCGCCCGGCGCAGGCGCAGAAATATCCCGACCATCCGGTCAAGATCGTCATCCCGCTTGGCCCCGGCGGCGTCGGCGACATCACCGCACGCATTCTCGCCGACCGGCTGACCGAACAAATGGGCCAGCGCTTCGTCGTCGAGAACATGGCGGGCCCGGGCGGCATCGCCGCGATGCGCGCGGTGACCGCAGCGCCGGCCGACGGGCATACCTTGATGCTGATGACCGGCGGCATCGCCAGCGCCGTGCCGCTGTTCAAGCAGTTCCCGGTCGATATCGCCGGCGAACTCGCGCCCGTTACTGCGCTCGGCTATTTCGACTGCCTGTTCGTCACCAATGCGCAGTCCGAATTCAAGACGCTCGGCGATTTCCTCGCCGCTGCCAAGGCCAGCCCCGGCAAGCTGAATATCGGCACGATCAGCGCCGGCGGCGTGCAGCATCTCACCGCCAATTATTTCAAGCAGGCGGCCGGCATCGATGTCGTCGTCGTGCCGTTCAAGAATACGCCGGACGCCATCGTCGCACTGCTGCGCAACGACGTGAACATGGTGATCGATTTCTACGCCGCGCTGAAAGGCAACGTGCAGGGCGGTACGCTGCGCGCCGTCGCCTGGGCCGGCCCGACGCCGTCGCCGGCCATTCCGGAGTTGAAGACCGCCGAGGCGCAAGGCGTCAAAGGCTTCCAGGCCAATTCGTGGAATTCGATTTACGTAAAGGCCGGCACGCCGCAGCCGATCATCGCCGCGATCAACAAGGCGGTCGCCGAATTCGTCGCCGACCCGGCGGTCAAAGCCAAGCTGCTCGACCTCGGCATCGACTCGAAGGCCAGCACGCCGGCCGAGATGGACGCGCAGATGCGCGGCGACATCAAGAAGTGGGCCGAAGTGATCGAGAAGGCCGGTATCGAAAAGAGGTGAGCCGGTTGTGGCGCTGCTGGCGAATATCGGCGAGCGATAGCGTTTTGACACCCGCGAGGGTGACGCGGACTGCAACTTATGCTTGCTTCGGTTGCATGACTGACGCACTCTGAAAGCCCTGTGGGGCTGAGGGGTGTGGCGTTGCGTTGGGGCCGCGTTGGATCCGCGATTACAAGCATAATTCTGGCCGCTGCCTGCGCGCCGGTCAGCCGGCTGCCGGCATTGGACAAGGACGCCATAGAGGCCGAGCAGCGGCTCGAGCAAATCGCGCATATCCGCAAATATTATTCCGAACTGCACCGCGTCGACACGATCGCCTTCCGCATCCGCACTGCCAATCGCGCCGACTGCCGCGGCTGGGAGTCGGCGCAAATCGGCCTCTTCGCGGCAACGCCGCAAAGCCTGCCGCACAAGTACCGCTCTTATTCGCGCGAAGCGCTCAACCTGACCTGGGCGCGGCTGACCGTGATCTCCGTGGTGGAGAATTCGCCGGCGTCCGAGGCTGGCATCGCCGTCGGCGACGAGATCATTGCGCTCAACGGCGAACTCATTCCGGTGACCGGCACGGCCGGCTGGATGGCCGGCTGGCTCAAGCATCACGGCGCCAGGCCCTTGCAAGCCAATATCCGGCGCGACGGCGACGACCGCACCGTGACCATCAACCCGGTAATGGGCTGCGCCATTCCGATCGTTTACGTCACTGATGATGCGGTCAACGCATCGACCGATGGCAAGAGAATCACGATCCATTCAGCTTTCGTCACTCTGACGAAATCAGATGCGCAACTCGCGCTCGTGATTGGCCATGAACTGGCGCATGCAAACCTGGGCCACATCGACAAAAAAATGTTCAACGCGGTGCTGGGCTGGGTCGGCGGCACAGCGATCGATGTCGGCATTCTTGCCGGCGGCATTTCGACAGGCGGCGCCTTTGGCAAGGAATTTGAGAAAGCGGGGCTGCGCGCCTATAGCGTCAACTTCGAGCGTGAAGCCGACTATGTCGGCGCCTACTACGCCGCGCGCGCGGGCTATGACCTCAACGGCGTGGAGGAAGTCTGGCGCGCTGTCGGCCTATCGCATCCCAACTCTATTCGCCTTGCCAGAACTCACCCGATTACCCCAGTGCGTTTCCTGCAAATGAAGAAAGTCGCTGAGGAAATCGCGGACAAGCGGCGTCGCAATCTGCCGCTAATCCCGGAGCTGAAATTCATGCAGACAGAAAACGAAGCCGAGCCGCCGGACGTCAGTAACCGCTAGTTAGGTGCATTCCTTGGAAAGACACACCTTCTCCAACTCCGGAAACGGCTTGTAGGCGGCGTTGACGCACTGGTCTTTGCCCGCCTCGACAAGCTGGTTGAGCCTGCCGGCAAAGAAAATCGCGATGCGAACCTTGACGCCGGTATACTGCTTTGCCGTATCGCGCGAATTCAACCTTACGCACGACGCGAAGCGCTGTTCGCGGCCGATCGTCATCAGCGCCGGCTCGCTGATCGCGGCGTCGCGCACATTGGTCGGGTCGTCCAGCGTTTGCCGCAGCGTGTCGATGATATCCTGCTTGTAATTGACCGGAACGATATTGGGCTCCGGCTCTTTCGGCTTGCCGAGGTATTCGTTGGCCCCGCAACCCGCCACTGCCAAAGCAATGGCGCCAGCAAACACAATCCGCAGCGCGCGTGTCGTCATCGGAAATCCCCCGGTCGAAAGTGCCGCACTCAGTCCTTTTTCAAGGTGCGCCGGCGCTGCGCCAGAGTGCGCAGCCGCAATGCATTGAGCTTGATGAACCCTTGCGCGTCCTTCTGGTCGTACGCGCCCTTGTCGTCCTCGAAGGTGACCAAAGTCGACGAATAAAGCGACGCCTTGCTCTCGCGCCCGGTGACGATGACATTGCCCTTGTACAGCTTGAGCCGCACCTCGCCTTCGACCATCTCCTGCGACTTGTCGATCAAGGCCTGCAACATCTCGCGCTCCGGCGAAAACCAGAAGCCGTTATAGATCAGCTCGGCGTAACGCGGCATCAGCTCGTCCTTGAGATGGCCGGCGCCGCGGTCGAGCGTGATCGACTCGATGGCGCGGTGCGCCACCAGCAGGATCGAACCGCCCGGCGTCTCATAGACGCCGCGCGACTTCATGCCGACAAAACGGTTCTCGACCAGATCGAGCCGGCCGATGCCGTTGTCATGGCCGAGCTGGTTGAGCCGCGCCAGAATGGAGGCCGGCGACAGGGCCACCCCGTCGATCGACACGGGATCGCCCTTGGCAAAACCGATGGTGACCGAGGTCGCCTGGTCGGGCGCGTCCATCGGCGAGATGGTGCGCTGATAGACGATCGGCGGCGCCTCAATGGCGGGATCTTCGAGAACCTTGCCTTCGGACGAGGAGTGCAAAAGATTGGCATCGACCGAGAACGGCGACTCGCCTTCCTTGTCCTTGGCGATGGTGATCTGGTGATCGCGCGCGAACTTCAGCAGTTCCTCGCGGCCCTTGAATTCCCATTCGCGCCATGGCGCGATGATCTTGATGCCCGGCTCGAGCGCATAATAGCCAAGCTCGAAACGGACCTGGTCGTTGCCCTTGCCGGTGGCGCCGTGACAGACGGCATCGGCGCCGACCTGCCGCGCGATCTCGATCTGGCGCTTGGCGATCAGCGGCCGCGCGATCGAGGTGCCGAGCAGGTACTGGCCTTCGTAGACGGTGTTGGCGCGGAACATCGGGAAGACGAAGTCGCGGACGAATTCCTCGCGCAGGTCGTCGATGAAAATGTTTTCCGGCTTGATGCCGGCGCGCAGCGCCTTTTCGCGCGCCGGGGTCAGCTCTTCGCCCTGGCCGAGATCGGCGGTGAAGGTGACGACTTCGCAGCCGTAAGTGGTTTGCAGCCACTTGAGAATGATCGAGGTGTCGAGCCCGCCGGAATAGGCCAGCACCACCTTTTTCACATCGCCTTTATTCATTGATCGCCTTTGAGAATTAGCCGGAACGCGGCCGAAAATCCGGTCGGACTATAGGGGGAGCAGCCTTGGGCGCAAGCGCATCCCGGGTGCGGCCGCACGTGCAATCTCACGCTGTTATCCTACGTGATACAATCTATTGTTGCATACAAAAAACCACCGCCCTAGGATGCGGCGGGGAAGGAGTGCCGCCGATGAAACGCCGCGCCGCCTGGGGTCTTTCCGTTTTTTTCCTTTTGATCGCCGTGCTGGCGCCGTCGGCGCCGCGCGCATCCGATCACGCCGATCCGCTGAACCTGACCGATCCAAACGCCAACATCACCGGGCTATTCATTTTCCCGAAGGACGATCAGTACGTCCTGATCTTCAATGTGCGGCGGGCGCTGACCGCGCCAAAGCCCTATGAGCTTTCGGCCTATGAATATGTCGTCAGCATCGATCTGACGACCCCGGTGACGTTCGACAGCGCCGAGGACCGGGCGCGCTATGGCGGCACGATTCCCGTGCCGGACAAATTGCATCCCGACGTGTCGATCAAGGTTAAGCTCAACGACGACACCAGCCTGAAATCGATCGACTATACGGGCTTAAAGAACACCGACCGCATCCGCACCTTCACCGGCGTGCGCGACGACCCGTTCATCTTCCCGCGCTTCTTCAAGAGGAACGTCATCTCGATGGTGATGAGCATTCCGAAGAATGCGTTTCCAGACGGACAGCAGGATTTCATTTTGTGGGGCACGACCTATGTCAACGGCAAGGTGTCGGACCGCGTCGGCCGATCGGTGCGCAGCCAGTTGCCGCGCTTTCCGATCCTGAATTTGTTTGAGCCCAAGGATCAGGTCGAAAAGCTCACCAAGGCCAAGGATTTTCTCGACAAGACCTACAATTACCTCGACGGCAACAAAGAGTGGTGGTCGCAGGCGATTGGCGGCCTGCTGCAATTTACTTTCCAGTTGCGCAAATACGATCTGGCGCCCGACGTAATGATCTTCACCACGCGTTTCCCGCCGGTCTATCCGAACGGCCGGCAGCTGGCTGACGACGTCAACGCCATCCAATGCACGACCGGCGATTGCCTGTTACAGGACTTGTCTTTCGCCGAAGGCGGCTGGCCGCGCGCGGTCGTCAACGACAAACCATTTCTGACCGAGTTTCCCTATCTCGCCGAGCCGTTCCCGGATTCGCCGGAAAGAGTCCGGACGAGCAGCATCTGGACCTATCTCCTGCCGGTGCTGATCGTGTTCTCCGTCTTGATCTGGGGACTGGTTGAAATCATCTGGCGCGGGATTCGCTGGCTGTGGCGCAGGATCGCCGCCAAATTCTTTGCCCGGCCGGTCGCTGCTTGATCCGCCTTGTTGTGCTCGCGGCCGCCGCACTGTTGCTGGCCGACGCTGCGCGGGCGCACGATTTCTGGATCGAGCCATCGACGTTCAAGCCGCAGGCCGGCGGTATCGTCTCGGTGCGGCTCTTCGTCGGGCAGGACTTCACCGGCGATCCGCTGCCGCGCCAGTCGAGCGCGATCGAGCGGTTTTTCCTGCGTCAGGATGGCGCCGACACGAACATTGGCGGCGCCAACAACATCGATCCGGCCGGACTGTTTCGCATGCCCGGCGCGGCGGCGGCGGTCATCGGCTACAGCAGCAATGGCAGTTCGACCGAATTGCAAGCGGCCAGGTTCGAGGACTATCTGCGGCAACACGAGTTGATCGCGGTTATCGAAGAACGCCGGCGGCGCAGCGAACAAAACAGGCCGGGCCGCGAGCGCTTTTACCGCTACGCCAAGGCCTTGCTGGCCGGATCGGCGAAATCCGCGGCGGCCACGCAGCCTTTGGGATTTGCCTATGAGATCGTGCCGGGCAACGATCCAACCGCGGTGGCGGGACCGCTGCGCTTCCGTATACTCTACCAAGGCAAGCCGCTTGCCGGTGCTCTGGTGGAGGCCTTGTGGCGCGACGATCCATCGATACGGCTATCGACGCGCAGCGACGCGCAGGGCGGTTTCGACTTTGCCTTGCCGCGGCCCGGCGTCTGGCTGGTCAAGTCGGTGCACATGATGCGAGCCGGATTTTTCGCCAGCGCCGATTGGGACAGCCTGTGGGCGTCGCTGACCTTCGAGGCGCCGAAGCCATGACGGCATTTGCACGCTTGCTGCTGCTTTGTCTGTTATGGCCGGCCGCCGCGTCCGCGCATGAAATCGGCACCAGCAATGTCCGGCTGACATTGCACAATGACCGCACCTGGTCGGCCGAGATCACCACCGCGCCGACGGCGCTCGCCAACAAGATCGGCCCGCAGGCGGGGCAGCCGCGCGTGACAGACTTGACCGCCGACATCGTGCGCGCGCGGCTGACCGCGGCGACGCAGATCATCGCCGAGTATATCGAAGTGCGTTTCGACGGCGTTGTATCGCCGGCGCGCGTTTCGGTGGCGCAAGTCGAGATGCCCGACGACAACGCCCTGCCCGCTTTCGTCGTGCTGCGCGCCGAAGGCCCGGTCCCGGCCAATGCCAAGGCGGTGACCTGGCGCTACGGCCTGGTCTATTCGACCTACGCCGTCGTCTTTGCCGAGGAACGCGGCGGCAGCCCGGTCACGCAATGGATCGATGGCGACGCCGAGAGCAACCCGTTTGCCATTCTCGGCGGCCGCCCGCCGCCAACGCGTCTTCAGATCGCGTGGCAATACCTGACGCTCGGCTTCGAGCATATCGTGCCCGAAGGCCTCGACCATATCCTGTTCGTGCTCGGCATTTTCCTTTTGACGCCGCAGCTGAAGCCAATTTTGGTGCAGGTCACGGCCTTCACCGTCGCCCATTCGGTCACGCTCGGACTGACCATGTACGGCGTATTGTCGCTGCCATCGCACATCGTCGAACCGCTGATTTCGCTGTCGATCGCCTATGTCGCCATCGAGAACATCGTCACGCAGAAACTGACGCCGTGGCGGCCGGTGCTGGTTTTCGGCTTCGGCCTCATTCACGGCATGGGCTTTGCCGGCGCGCTCGCCGAGCTGCATCTGCCGCGCGAGGAGATCATCCCGGCGCTGATCAGCTTCAATGTCGGCATCGAACTGGCGCAACTGGCCGTGATCGCCGCCGCCTATTTCGCGGTGTCGTTCTGGCTCGGCGACAAATGGTGGTACCGCGCCCGCGTCGTCATGCCGGTCTGCCTGGCGATCGCCGCCGCCGGCCTTTTCTGGACCGTGCAGCGAATCTTCTTTGAAGCCTAAACGCTGACGTCCTCATAGACGTCGACATCGGCGGCGCCGGCCAGCATCGCCCGCCACCCGGTGAGGAAGGTGCGGATCATCGGATCGCTGGATACCTTCTGCCGATTCATCTCGACCGCCGCATTGGCCTCGTATTCGATCTCGATGCAGAACTGCGCCGGGTCGTCGACATTCTGCAGGAAGCGAAGCTTGGTGCCGCCGAGCGCGCGATAGAACGGCGCCGAACTGCGCATCAGCATCAGCACCTGGGCCGGATCGCCGAGCGCCCGCATCTTCATTTGCAGCACGCGCCTCAGGGGTTTCTCCGCTTCCGCCATCAAGGAACCTCCGGTAAGGGCTTGGCCTAAACCATGTCGATTAATGTTACCGCGCAAACGCGCTACTGCGCCACCATGCGTTACGGTATTTCTGGTGCCCAGAGCTGAACTGTCACCATTGGGGCATTCGATGTCAAAAGTTAACGCCAGTCTCGCCGCCGCCATCGCCGGCGCCGTGCTGATCGCGGCCACGCCGGCGTTCGCCGCGCAGTGCAATCACAAAGGCGGCTTCAACGGCTTCCTCGCCGACTACAAGAAGGAAGCCGCCGCGCAGGGCATTTCCGCGCGCGGCCTGGCCGCGCTCGACGGCGTCACGCTCGACGAGGCGGTTATCGCCGCCGACCGCAGGCAGAAGGTTTTCAGCCAGACCTTCGAACAGTTTTCCGGCCGCATGATTTCGAAGAGCCGGCTCGCCATCGGTGAGCGGATGATGCTGACCCACGCCTCAATGCTGCAACGGATCGAGAAGCAGTACGGCGTGCCGGGCGCGGTTCTGATCGCGATCTGGGGCCTGGAAACCGACTACGGCACCGTGCACGGCAAGCGCTCGGTGGTTCGATCGGTTGCCACCTTGGCTTATGACTGCCGCCGCACCGAGCGTTTCCACACTGAACTGACGTCGGCATTGCGCATCGTCGATCGCGGCGACATGGCGTCGGCGCAGATGGTTGGCGAATGGGCCGGCGAGATCGGCCAGACCCAATTCCTGCCAAGCTCCTACGACAAGTACGCCGTCGACTTCGACGGCAATGGCCGCCGCGATCTGGTCGGCAGCGTGCCGGATGTGCTCGCCTCGACGGCGAATTATCTCAAGGGCCATGGCTGGCAACGCGGCCAGGGATGGAGTCCGGGCCAGCCGAACTTCGACGCCATCAAGGCCTGGAACAAGGCCGAGGTCTACGCCAAGACCATCGCGCTGTTCGCCGAGAAGCTCAACGGAAACAAAACCAAGAGCGCGCAGAAGTAATCCTGCCGACTCCACGGCTGAACCATTATCGCCGGGCCAAAAGCCCGGCGATTTTTATTTTAGCTTGTCGGGGTTACCGCCGAACAGCCGCACAAAAAAATTATGCCCCGGCATGGCGGCGCGCTCGATGGCGCGCTCAACGCTTTCTTCGGTCAGTCGCGTGCGCGGCCAGCGATAGATCAGGCCGTGCATCAGCCAGATAACCAGGAAGGTGAACACGCCGGCGAAGATGACGTCGCTGACGAAATGCCCGCCGGCCATCACCCGCATCGCCGCCATCGCGGTGCCGAGCGCCAGCGCCGCGCCGACGGCAACCACGCGCACCGGCGGCGGCGTCAGCACCGCCGGCGCGATGGTCCAGAATGCGCCGGACACATCGCCGGACACGAAAGAACAATTGTTCGGACAATCGCCGCGGGTGCTCCACCACGGCACGAAAGTCTCCGCTCCGTCGAACTGCTTGACGTCGATCGGCCGCGACCGGCCCCAGTGATCCTTGAGCACCGCGTTGACGAGCAGGCCGGGCCCGAGCGCCATCGTCGCGATCAGAAACAGAATAGCGCGGCCCGAAAGCAACAGCTTGCGGCGCGGCAAGATCAGTTTCCATGCCAGCACAGCCAGCACCGCCGCTACCAGCAGAGTGCTGATCCACAAGCCGATATCGCGTGCGATCATCAACGGCGGATAAATGCGCCAGGAAAAATTATTAACGCCGTCGCTAAAGCCGTGGAAGTAGCGCGCCACGCGCAGATCGAGCTCCGGATAGAAGCCGAATAACAGGCCGGTGACGATGGCAATGCCGAGCGCAATCAGAAGGCCGGTGCGATTCATGCTGGTCCTTAAAAGATGCGCGGTGTCTAGCCGACAGCGGTGAAATTGAAAAGCCAGCAATAGCAGGCGCGGCGATTTGACTTCTTACTTTGGCAGACGCGGCTCACGCCAGCGCCCGGCCTTGCGGCCGGCAATGACCCAATAGACCAGGCCGAACACCGCGCCGGCTGCGGCGGCAATTTCGACTTCACGCGAGAACATCGGCGGCGGATGATCGATCGACTCCTCGTAAGGCGTCGCCAGACCGCTGCCGTAATAGGCCAGCAGCAGCATCGCGACGCCGGCGGCCGTGTTGACGAGCAGCGAACGAACCTTGAAAGCCTCGCCGAGCGTGATCAGGATAATCAGCGGCAGCAATCCCGCCGCGCCGGTCGCCGTTGCGCCGAAGAAGGCCGTGCCCCAGAACACGACCCGCTCGCCGACATCGCCGTCGATGCCGTGCCACTGCGGGCCGAGCACGCCGATGGCGATGACAATGCCGGCGGCGAAGCTGGCTACCATGACGGCGAAGATGATGACAAAGATGCGGCCGATAAGGGACATTGCGACAATCTTATTGTCTGAAGGGAATCGCCGATAATCGCACTTCCGCATCCATCCGCTTCATTTCAAGAGCCATCCTAACGGCTTCAGCCTGCTTTTCTTGATAAGGATGCGGGCCAACGATAATCGATTTAATCGGAAGTAATTCCTCGACGGTCTTAAATAGCTCAATATATGGTATTATTAAGGAATTGCGGGACCTAAACTTAATCTCTTTCGGCGGCTTCATTTTTCCATCGATCATCTTTCCGATACGATTGCATGCGGCCACCAGTCTGTATTCTTGTTCTTCTTTAAAACTGGCATGCTTTAAAAAAGGCGCGACCTTCACGTAATCAAAAACGATGTCACTTACGTCTTTTTTTCCGGTTATTGAGCTTGTGTCTTTTTTTTGGGCTTGGAATACTTTGTAGATAAGACCGCCCGCCACACCTTCGTAAGCTTTCCCATCGAATAAGCTACTGTAATTCTCGTACAGAACGTCATCTGTTTTTGTCATCAAGTATTCAAATTGATCCATTTCAATATTTTTTTGCTGATCAAGTCTATCTTCATCAAATTCAATCGCGAAACCGCCCCCGTTTGCATATCCTCGCCACTGGCTAAGGAGTCCGTTGCGGAAATGATCGCTATTTTCAAGGTGCCGGCAAAACGACACGACAAAGAATGGGCTTATGTTATCTGCAGCCCTACTGATCGCATTGTACATGCTTTTGGCCTCCAGTTTATGGCCTCGAGCACCGTAGTCAGTATAAAAAGCCTTATTCAGCATGTTCTCTTCGACTAGCTTCTTAGTGATTTCTGCTGTTTCCATCTCAAAGATCGGCAAAATCAGATTTCGAATCTCGGCACCCTCTGTCGAGTCATTCAAGTATCGATAGTCGGTAGCAAAGAGAGATTGCGTCGAGAGAATGCCAAGCAAACCAATATTATCGGTATAGTGAAAAATCGAACCCATATCAGTCCGTCATCGCCATGGCGCGCAAGGCCATGCGTTCGCGCGCCGACATTTTCTCGGTTGCGCTCTTGAGCTGGCCGCAAGCGGCGAAGATGTCGCGGCCGCGCGGCGTGCGCACCGGCGAGGCATAACCGGCATCGAACACGACTTGCGAGAATTTCTCGATCTGATCCCAGTCCGAACATTCATACTTCGTGCCCGGCCAGGGATTGAACGGAATGAGATTGATCTTGGCCGGAATGCCCTTCAGGAGCCGCACCAGGGCCTTGGCATCTTCGATGGAATCGTTGACGTCCTTGAGCATCACATATTCGAAGGTGATACGCTTGGCGTTCGACGCGCCGGGATAATTGCGGCAAGCTTCCATCAACTGCGCGATCGGATATTTGCGGTTGAGCGGCACCAGTTCATTGCGCAAGTCGTCGCGCACCGCATGCAGCGAGATCGCCAGCATGCAGCCGATCTCGGCGCCGGCGCGTTCGATGTTCGGCACCACGCCGGACGTCGACAGCGTGATGCGGCGCTTGGAAATCCCGAGGCCTTCGCCGTCGGACACGATCAGCAGCGCGTCGCGCACGGCGTCGAGATTATACAAAGGCTCGCCCATGCCCATCATGACGATGTTGGTGACGCAGCGTTCGCCGGTCGGAATGACGCCGTCGGTCGGCCGCGTGCCGCCGGGCCAATCGCCGAGACGATCGCGCGCGGCGAGAACCTGTCCGGCGATTTCGCCGGCGGTGAGATTGCGCACCAGGCGCTGCGTCCCGGTGTGGCAGAACGAACATGTCAGCGTGCAGCCAACCTGGCTCGAGACACACAAAGTGCCGCGCTCGGTATCGGGGATGTAAACGCACTCGACGTCGTGCGGCAGCTTGGAGTCCGGATCGCCGGGCAGCCGCAGCAACCACTTGCGCGTGCCATCGATGGACACTTGTTCGGCGACGACTTCGGGGCGCGCCACGGTGTAGCGCTCGGCCAGCGCGGCGCGCAGGTCCTTGCCGATCGTCGTCATGCTGTCGAAGTCAGTGAAGCCGCGATAGTAGATCCAGTGCCAAAGCTGCTGCACCCGCATCTTGCGCTGCGCCAGCGGCACGCCGACTTCGCCGAGCACATCGGCCAGCTCAGCGCGCGACAGCCCGACCAGCGACGGCATCGACGGCGCGACATAGGCGACAAGCGGCGCCTTTTCGACAAATGGGTTGGTTGGCAAACTCATCGGCAAATTACTCTGTCATGCCCGGGCTTGACCCGGGCATCCATAAGGGCTGGCCGCCCGAAAGAACTTACGTAAGCGCTTTATTGCCGAAAGCCATCATGGATTGCCGGGTCATAGGTGTTCTTTAGAACGCTGTCCTTCGAACGGCTATGCCCGGCAATGACGGGCCTTGTCTACTTACACTCCGCCGCGACCTTGTCGAGCGCCTCGCCGACACCCTTGAGCGAGTAGGTATCGGTCGTCTTGGTGCCGCGCGAGGATTCGGACTTGATCACCATATCGGCGCCCTTGCGCATGGCTTCGACCATTTGCGTCTCTTCGGCGGCGTTCTTGACCCAGGCGCCGTCGTTTTGCGTGTACATGACGTAAGTGGCGGAGCCGATGGTGCCGTTGGCGTCGTGGCCGGGCTTCTGCGGATAGCCGACGATGACCGAAACCTCGTTCTTCACCTTCTCGGCCGGGCGGGTGGAAATGAAGGCATAGGAGGCGTCGCGGTTGCGGCCGGCGGGCTCGGTGACGGCGGTGGTCGGCTTGGAGAGGGCAAAGCAGACCTTCTTGCCGCCGGGGGAGGCCGTATAGGCGCCCCAGTCGCCGAATTGACCGAGCAACACAGCCTGGTCGGCCGGGCTCGCCGGTTTCTTCGCCTGGGCGAAGGCAATATTCGGGATCATCGCCGCGCTGAAAACTGCGCTGGCGGCGAAAAACGCAAATGCAGTGCTTCGGCAAATCTTTTTTGTCATCGGGCCCTACCGGCTGTAGTGAGCGACGCTATCACGCCGTCGAAGGATTCGCGGATATTTAGCCTCGTATGGGCGAATATCGGCATTGTGAAGGCGGATTTCGTCCGCCTGACCCCCAGAATAGCGGCAAAAAGTTAATGGCCAAGGGCCGGCTGCGAGCGCCTCGTCGCGCCGCGCTGTGCTAGAAACGGCACGTCACAAGCAAGCTCCCGAACGTAAAGAAAGCCCGATGAAAGCCCTGCTCTGCACCCACTACGGAACCCCCGACGATCTCGTCCTTGCCGACATTGCCGACCCCACCCCCGCCGCCGGCGAGGCCGTGGTGCGCATCGAGGCGGCGGCGCTGAATTTCTTCGACACGCTGATCATCGCCGGCAAGTACCAGACCAAGCCGGCCTTCCCATTTTCGCCCTCGGCGGAGTTCGCCGGAATCGTCGAAAGCGTCGCTGACGGCGTGACCGCGGTGAAAGCCGGCGACCGTGTCATCGGCATGACTGGCTATGGCGCGGCGCGCGAGAAGATCGCGCTGCCGGCGGCGAAGCTGGTGAAAATTCCGGACGGCCTCGACGCCGACCGCGCCGCCGGTATCTCCGTCACCTATGGGACCACGCTGCACGCGCTCAAGGACCGCGCCAAGCTCAAGGCCGGCGAAACGCTGGCCGTGCTCGGCGCCTCCGGCGGCACGGGTCTCGCCGCCATCGAACTCGGCAAGATCATGGGTGCGCGCGTCATCGCCTGCGCCTCCTCGGCCGACAAGATCGCCTTCTGCCGCCAGCATGGCGCTGACGAAGGCATCGACTACAGCACTGAGGACCTCAAGGATGCGTTGCGTCGTCTGACCGACGGCCGCGGCGCCGACGTCATCTACGATCCGGTCGGCGGGACGTTCACCGAACAGGCGTTGCGCGCGATCGCCTGGGAAGGGCGCTTTCTCGTCATCGGCTTTGCCGCCGGCGACATTCCGAAATTGGCGCTCAATCTGGTGCTGCTGAAAAACTGCGACGTGCTCGGCATATTCTGGGGCGCCTGGACCGAGCGCGATCCGCAAGGCCATCGCGCCAACACCGCGCAGCTATTGGCCTGGGCCGCCGAGGGCAAATTGTCGTCGCATGTGCACGCGGTCTATCCGCTCAGCGAAGGCCCGACCGCGCTCAAGGCCATCGCCGCGCGCAATGTCATGGGCAAGGTGATTTTGCGGCCTTAATTGCCGCCCGAAAACCGCGCCAGCGCCTCGCGCGCCGCGTCCCGATGATGCGGCCGCATATGGCTCGTCACCAGCTTGAGCGCGGTCGCCAGCACCACGGCATCATCGGTGAAGCCGAGCACCGGCATGAAGTCCGGCAGGCTGTCAAACGGCAGCACGAAATAGGCCAGCGCGCCGATAAGCGTCGCCTTCACCTGCACCGGCGTGGCGCGGTCGAAGGCGCAGTAATAGGCGGCGAGCAAGTCCTCGGCGAAAGGGATATGCGCCGCGACCCGGCGCGCCTTGCGCCAGACTTTGTCGCGCAACGAGGTGTCGCTATCGATTTGCTCGAAGGCTGATTGTGCGTGGGCCATGAGTTTAATTTGGTGACGGCTTTTGCCGGTGCAAGGTGGTTGGCGTCGTCCCCGCGAAGGCGGGGACCCAGTAACCACGGTCTGTCCGCATCGCACTGACAGAGATTACTTGATCGTCCGCCTTCGCGGACGATGACGTCAAAGGCCCGCGATCTTGTCCATGGCCTCGGCCAATTTGACGTCAAGTTCCGTGACACCACCGGCATCATGCGTCGACAGCGTGACCTCGACCTTTTTGTAGACGTTGAACCACTCCGGATGGTGGTCCATTTTCTCAGCGACCAGCGCCGCCCGCGTCATGAAGCCGAAGGCCTGGTTGAAATCCTTGAACTCGAATGTGCGGGTGATGGCGTCGCGGCCGGACACTTCGGTCCAGCTCCTGAGCTTGGCCAGCGCAGCCTTGCGGGCGTCGGCGGTCAGTTTTTTCGGCCGGTCGTTTTGCGCCATATCAGTTCCTCCACCGGTGAACGTGCGACCCTCGCAATGAGTTCAGCCGCACCCTACCTCTCCTGAAGCGTCTTCGACACAAGAGGCTCGCATGTCCTGGTCCTTGAATATCGGCACCGTGGCGGGAACCGTCGTCCGCATCCACCTGACCTTCCTGCTGTTCCTCGCCTGGATATTCGCCGCCAGCTACGCCCAGGGCGGTAGCGCCAGCGCCTATGACAGTCTTTTCTTCATGGTGCTGCTGTTTACCTGCGTGCTGCTGCACGAATTCGGCCACATCTTCACCGCCCGCGCCTTCGGCGTCACCACGCCCTATGTCACATTATTGCCGATCGGCGGCGTCGCCCAGCTCGAACGCATTCCTGAGGAGCCGCGCCAGGAATTCCTCATCGCCATCGCTGGGCCGCTGGTGAATGTCGCGATCACGCTTCTGCTCGTGGCCTTCGCCGGCGCGAACCTCAATGCCAGCGCCGCCAGCGCCATCGACAATAGCCAGATCGCCATGATCGACCGGCTGGCGGCGGTGAACCTGTTCATTGCGCTGTTCAACATGATCCCGGCCTTCCCGATGGACGGCGGCCGCGTGCTGCGCGCGGCGCTGGCCAGCCGGATGGGCTATGTGCGCGCCACCGAAATCGCGGCGTCAATCGGCCAGGTCGTCGCTTTCGCGCTCGGTTTCCTCGGGCTCCTGTACAATCCGATCCTGATTTTCATCGCCATTTTCGTCTATCTCGCCGCCTCCTCGGAAGCGCACATGGTGGCGCTGCGCGCGGTGTCGCGCGGCGTGCCGGTCAGCCACGCCATGGTGACCCAGTTCGCCACGCTGGCGCCGGAGGCGCATGTCGAGGAAGCCGTGCAAACGCTGCTGGCGACCAGCCAGGGCGAATTCCCGGTCGTCGATGCGGCCGGACAGCCGGTCGGCCTGCTCGGCCGCGGCGATATCATCAAGGCGATCAAGACGCTCGGTCCGGACGCCCGCGTCGCCGAGGTCATGAACACGGACCTGCCCACCATCGGCCACCGCCGCTCCCTGGAGGACGCCTTCAAGCTTTTGCAGGAGAAACAAGCCGTAGCCGTCGCTGTTACCGACGCTGCCGGCGCCCTGATCGGCCTGGTAACCTCGGAAACCATCGCCGAAATGGTCATGTTGCAGAATGCGCTGCCGCGCGGCGCCACCCTCGGACCCTGGAACCGGCCCTCCAGCGTCTGAAGCCGCAAAAATCGGCAGAATCAGCCATTTGTCGGCTTAACCGCGTTGCCGACATGCGCTATAGGGCGGTTGCTTCGCGCCGTTACGTGACTATATTGCGCCGCAATAGCGTCGCGTCGCGGGTCCCACAGGATTGCCCTCCGGCAATCCTGTCGCTTTTTGGGAACGGGCTTTATTCGAAAGCCCTGTGTGGACCCCCGCTCTCGTTTGGAAACCTGACTATGGATATGCGCAACATCGCCATCATCGCGCACGTCGATCATGGCAAAACTACTCTGGTCGACAAGCTCTTGCAGCAGTCCGGCGTCTATCGCGCCAATGAGCGCCAGGTCGAGCGCGCCATGGACTCCAACGATCTCGAGCGCGAGCGCGGCATCACCATTCTCGCCAAGGCCGCCTCGGTCGAATGGAAGGGCACCCGCATCAATATCGTCGATACGCCGGGCCATGCCGATTTCGGCGGCGAAGTCGAACGCATCCTCAACATGGTCGACGGCGCGCTGGTCCTGGTGGACGCCGCCGAAGGCCCGCTGCCGCAGACCAAGTTCGTGGTCTCCAAGGCGCTGAAGATGGGGCTCAAGCCCATCGTCGTCATCAACAAGGTCGATCGCCCCGACGCGCGCGCCACCGAAGTGCTCAACGAAGTGTTCGACCTGTTCGCGGCGCTCGACGCCACCGACGAGCAGCTCGACTTCCCGATTCTCTACGGCTCGGCCAAGCTCGGCTACATGTCGGCCTCGCTGGAAGGCTCGAAAGAAGACGGCATGACGCCGCTGTTCGACCTCGTGCTCAAGCACGTCAAGGCGCCGGCGGTCGACACCGGCCCGTTCCGCATGCTCGGCACCATCATCGAGGCCAACCCCTATCTCGGCCGCATGATCACCGGCCGCATCACCTCCGGGTCGGTCAAGCCGAACCAGATGGTCAAGGTGCTCGACCGCGAGGGCAAGCTGGTCGAAAGCGGCCGCATCACCAAGGTTCTGGCCTTCCGCGGCCTCGAGCGCGTGCCGCTCGACGAAGCCGAGGCCGGCGACATCGTCGCTTTGGCCGGCCTGCCGAACGCCACCGTCGCCCACACGATTTGCGACCCGTCGGTGGAAACGCCGATCCCGGCGCAGCCGATCGATCCGCCGACTTTGTCGATGACATTCCGCGTCAACGATAGTCCGCTCGCCGGCACCGAAGGCACCAAGGTCACCGGCCGCATGATCCGCGACCGCCTGATGCGCGAAGCCGAGGGCAACGTCGCCTTGCGCGTTCGTGAATCCGACGACAAGGACGCGATGGAAGTGTCCGGCCGCGGCGAATTGCAACTCGGCATTCTGATCGAGACCATGCGCCGCGAAGGCTTCGAACTGTCGGTGTCGCGGCCCAAGGTGCTGCTGCGCAAGAACGACAAGGACGAACTCGAAGAGCCGATCGAAGAAGTCGTGATCGACGTCGACGAACAGCATTCCGGCGTCGTCGTGCAGAAGATGTCCGAGCGCAAGGGCGAGATGATCGAACTGCGCCCGTCCGGCGGCGGCCGCGTCCGCATGGTGTTCTACGCGCCGACCCGCGGCCTGATCGGCTACCAGGGCGAACTGCTGACCGACACCCGCGGCACCGCCATCATGAACCGGCTGTTCCACGCCTATGAGCCGCACAAGGGTCCGATCCAGGGCCGCCGCAACGGCGTCCTGATCTCGAACGAAAAGGGCGAAGCCGTTGCCTACGCGCTGTGGAATCTGGAAGACCGCGGCCCGATGATGATCGAGCCGGGTTGGAAGGTTTACACCGGCATGATCGTCGGCGAGCATACCCGCGAGAACGACCTCGTGATCAACGTGCTCAAGGGCAAGCAACTGACCAACATCCGCACCACGCAGAAGGACGAAGCCGTCCGCCTGACCCCGCCGATCCGCATGACGCTGGAAAAGGCGCTGGCCTACATCCAGGACGACGAGTTGGTCGAAGTGACGCCGACCTCGATCCGGTTGCGCAAGAAGCTGCTCGACGAAACCGACCGCAAGCGTTTCGACCGGTCGAAGGAAGCCCAGGTCGCCTGAGGGCGGCTGACCACCGCCGGCGTTGTGTCCCAATATGTGACGCAACGCATCGACGGCGAATCAGGCACTTAAAAAAACCCGTGCATGGCTTCAGGTCGGCGCGGGTTTTTTCATGCCCGCAACAAGCGCTGCGAGCGGGGCCAACATCGCGTTTGTCCCGGCATTCTTGGTCTAATTCGCACCTGTGGCCAGTAATCCACACCGTTAACCCATCATTAACGATAGGGCTTGAAGGCCGCCGGGTTGCTTGCTTGTATTCAAAAATGAGCACGACCCTTATTGAGATTCGCCGCGCCAGGTCTGCCGACGCCACCGACGTCGCGGGGACCCATGATGAAGCATGGCGCGCCGCCTATCAGGGCATCATCCCGGGCAACGAACTCGACAAACTGATCAACCGCCGCGGTCCGGAATGGTGGGATTCGGCGATCCGCAAAGGCAGCCGCATCACCATTCTGCAATTCGGCGACAAGGTTGCCGGTTACGCGAATTACGGGCGCAATCGCGCCCGCAGCCTTTTCTACGAAGGCGAAGTCTACGAGCTGTATCTGCGTCCGGAATTTCAGGGCCTCGGCTTCGGCCGCCGGCTGTTCTCCGCCGCGCGCAAGGACCTGATGCAGAGCGGGCTCAAGAGCCTCGTCGTCTGGGCCTTGTCGGACAACGAACCGGCGATGGAATTCTACCGTGCGCTCGGCGGCCGCGCGGTTGCCCGCTCGTCGGAGAAATTCGGCGCCAAGACGCTCGACAAGGTCGCCTACGCCTGGCCGCAGACCTAGGACCTTCCGGCAATCACCAAATTCAATCCTCATGGTGAGGAGCGCAGCGCAGCTGCGCGTCTCGAACCATGTGGCCCATGATTCCCGGGCCTTCATCCTTCGAGACGCCCGCTGCGCCGGCTCCTCAGGATGAGGTTAAAGGCTCGGCGCCGGCAAATTGTTGTGCTCGCAGGTCGCCCGCAACGTGTTCAGCAACAAACAGGCAATCGTCATCGGCCCGACGCCGCCCGGCACCGGCGTGATGGCGCCGGCGACCCGGCTCGCCTCCGCATAGGCGACGTCGCCGACGATTTTCGACTTGCCGCCCTCTCCGGTGACGCGATTGATGCCGACATCGATGACGATGGCGCCGGGCTTGATCCAGTCGCCGCGCACGAATTCCGGCCTGCCGATGGCGGCGATCAAAACATCGGCGCGGCGGCAGACGGCGGCGAGATCGCGCGTTTTCGAATGCGCAATGGTGACGGTGGCGTTTTCGCTCAGCAGCAGCTGCGCCACCGGCTTGCCGACGATGTTGGAGCGGCCGATCACCACTGCGTCGAGGCCTTCCAGCGACGGCTTTACCGTCTTGGCCAGAATGACGCAGCCGAGCGGCGTGCAAGGTACCAAGCCCGGCGAACCCGACGCGTGGCGGCCGACATTGAGCGGATGGAAGCCATCGACGTCCTTCTCCGAGGCAATGGCATGAATGACCTTCTGCGCGTCGATATGTTTTGGCAGCGGCAACTGCACCAAAATGCCGTTCACTTTCGGGTCGGCATTGAGCTGCGCGATCAGCGCCAGCAATTCGACTTCACTAACGGTCGCCGGTAAATGCCGGTCGACCGGATTCATGCCGGCCTCGGTAACGGCCTTCGATTTGTTGCGGACATAGACTTCGCTGGCCGGATCGGCGCCGACAAGAACCACCGCGAGGCCGGGCGTGACGCCATGCGCCGACTTCAGCCGCGCCACTTCACTGGCGATGCGCGCGCGCAATTCGGCGGCGACTGTTTTTCCGTCGATAATCTTTGCCGTCATGGCCGCCTATTAAACAAAGGCCTGGACGTACAGCCAGAAAATGAGCTGCTTGAGGAACAGGAGGCCGATGATCAGGATCACCGGCGAAATATCGATGCCGCCGAGATTGGGCATGATGCTGCGGATCGGCCGCAGCGCCGGCTCGGTCACCCGGTAGAGGAAATCGCCGATCGAGTTGACGATCGGGTTGCGCGTGTTCACGACGTTGAACACCACCAGCCAGGACAACACCGCCGACGCGATCAGGATCCAGATATAGATGTCGATGATCGTCGTAATCAGCCACAGAAAGGGATTCATCGAAGCGCTCCAAAGCCTGGTCGCGGCACTAGCCCGGGTGACGAATAGCCGCTTGCGGCCTTGAGGAAAAGGGGTTCCGTCAAATTCGCCGCCGGATCGGCCCGACCCCGCCGCGCGGCCGCTGCCCCATCCTTGACAGGCCCGACACCGGGCCCTAAATGGCGGCCACTCGCCTGAAACTGCGGGCAACCAAGCGGTTGCCGTGGATTTGGAAGGGGCCATAGCTCAGCTGGGAGAGCGCGTCGTTCGCAATGACGAGGTCGGCGGTTCGATCCCGCCTGGCTCCACCAACCTTCGCTCGCTTCGCGAGCTACGGTTGGCAAGCCAACCTTTAGGCACTCCCCGCCCGCCAAATACCGGCCCGCGAAGCAAGCGAAGGTTGCCCGTCGTAGCCTCTTGACCGCCGAGGTCCGCCTTCGGACGAAGGCGGTTGGCGAAGACGGGCGGAAACGCACTCACCCACCCCCTTCGCTATCGTCCGCTTTTGCCAGCGGCACGGCGATCTCGCAGCGCAGGCCTTCCGGCTTGAAAGTCATCCGGGCGCTGCCGCCGAGTTCGGCCTCGATGCTGCCTTCGATCATGCGCGAGCCGAAGCCGCGCCGCTCCGGCTCCGCCACTGCCGGCCCGCCCTGCTCAACCCAGTCGATCCGCAACTGCGCCGGCCGTTCGCCCTCGGCCGCCATACGATGCCAGCCGATGTCGATGCGCCCTCCGGGCGAGGCCAGCGCGCCGTATTTCGCCGCATTGGTGGTCAGTTCATGGAACGCCATCGCCAAGGTCAGCACCGCGCGCGGCCCCAGTTCGATGGTTTCGCCGTGCAGCACGACGCGCGCGCTGTCGGCGCCGGCGTAAGGCGCGACGCTCTCGGCGATGAGCGCGCGCAGGTCGCCGTTTTCCCAATGATTCTCGGTCAACTGGTCATGCGCCTTGGACAAAGCGATCAGCCGACCCTCGAAGCGCGCGCGGAATTCCTTTGGATCGGAGGTCCCGCGCGCGGTCTGCGCCGCCAGCGACTGCACCCGCGCCAGGGTATTCTTGACGCGGTGGTTCAGTTCGTCGATCAGGAGCTTCTGCCGCCGCTCCGCCGCCTTGCGTTCGGTGATGTCCTGCACGACGCGCACGACATAGAGCAGCTTGCCCAAGGCGTCGCGCACCGGCGACGAACTCACCGCCATCCAGATCAGGCGGCCGTCTTTATGCCGGAAGCGTTTTTCCGCCGAATAGAATTCGAGTTCGCCGGAGACCTGCTGCTGGAAGCCGGCGCGATCGAGATCGGCGTCTTCCGGAAAAGTATTGGTGAACAGCTTGAGCGACAGCAGCTCTTCGCGGCTGTAGCCGGTGATGGCACAGATCGCCTCGTTGACGCGCAGGAATGTGCCATCCGGCGCGACCTCCGAAATGCCGATGGTGACGTGGTCGTAAGTCGCCGCCAGCCGTTGATCCTGCTCGTGCCCGCGCAGGCGCGATTGCTCGAGCGCCTCGTCCATGCGCTTGCGATCGCTGATGTCGATGAAGCAATTGACGGCGCCGACCAGTTCGCCTTTGGCATTGCGCAGCGGATCGATATTGATCGAGACGAACATCTGCGAACCGTCGGCGCGCGCGACCATGCGCTCCTCGTCACGCACGGCGATGCCGGTCGCCAGCACCTCCGACAGCAACGACCGCGTCATCGGCGTGCCGTCGAGTTCGAACATGCGGCGGCCTTCGTTGAACTCGTCATGCGTCTGGCCGAGACGCGGCGCGCGGCCCCAGACTTCGACGGCGCGCTTGTTGTATTGCAGGATGACGCCCTGCGCGTCGCAGATGAAAGTCGGGATCGGCAACAGATCGAGGATGCCGTCGGACGCGCGCAGCATTGCGCTCAATGTCGCCGGGAAAGGCCGCTTGATGGGCCGGGCGTTATCGTTCGAATCCAGCATTCGCACGCCTCGCTTGCGTGATCCTTCGCACTCCCTGCCCCGCCGCCCAAAAATGGCGCTGCCGCCGATTTGTCAAGGAACCGCCTGAACGAAACGCCAGCCGAAAGTTCCATACTTTGCGGTTACGCCTGTTGCGCCGCGCGGCGGCGGCTTTGCCGCCGATCGACCATGCGCAGCAGCAGACGGCGCGGCAGCAACCTGGTGGCGAAAGTGAGCAGTTTATTCGCCAGGCCGGGCACCACGATGCGCGTGTTGCTCATCAAGCCGTTGAAGCCGGCCTCGGCTACCGTCTGCGCGGTTTGCGACAGCATGCCCGGCGGCTTGTCGCCGACGACGCCGGCCCGCGCCGCGAATTCGGTCGGAACCGGGCCCGGACACAGCACCGACACCTTGATGCCGCGCGGCTTCAATTCGCTGTGCAGCGCCTCGGTGAACGACAATACGTAAGCCTTGGTGGCGTAATAGACCGCCGAGCCCGGACCGGGCAGAAAGCCGGCGACCGAGCCGACATTCAACAGACCGCCGCGATGGCGCTGCATGCTTTTGATGAAAGTCAGCGACAGGTCGGTGAGCGTGCGCACGTTGAGGTCGATCATCGACAGTTGCTCGGCGCGGTCGAGCATGGCCGCGGTGCCGACCAGGCCGAAGCCGGCATTGTTGACGACATATTGCGGCTCGCAGCCCGAAGCGGCGAGCAGATCGCGGATCGCCTCCGCCGCATTAGCCAAACAAAGATCGGTGGCGATGACGATCGGCCGCGGCGCGCCGCTGGCGGCGATTTCGTCGGCCAGAAGATTGAGCCGGTCGGCGCGGCGCGCGACCAAAGCCAGCGCGTGACCATGGCGCGCAAACACGCGCGCCAGCTCGACACCGATGCCGGACGACGCGCCGGTGATGAGCGTGACGGGACGCAGATTGCTCATGCGATGTCGTTGCCTTTGTTTTCGCCCGCGACCCGCGCGCGGAGGGCGATGCGCTGGTCGCGCGCGACATGGAGCAGATCGGCGGCGCGCCAGATCAGATTATCCTCGAATTCCGTCACCGCGCCGTCGGCATAGACGATTTGCCACATCATTTCGACCAGCCGCACGCGGCCGGCGTCATCGAGCGAGCGGTTGAGCTTGCTGGTGAACTGATAGAGATCGATGGCTTTTGCTTCGGCCTCGGTCGCTTCCTCAACCAGTTTATCGGTGGCGGCATCGTCGAGGCTGAAACGCTGCTTCAGCACATCGTGCAAACGGGCGCGCTCGGCATCGGAAACATTGCCGTCGATCGACGCCGTATGCACCAGCAGCGTCGCGGCGGCGAGCCGGTACGCCATCGACGAGATCGGCCATCAGTTTTCGAAAAGAACCGAACATTTCGTTACCCTCGCGCGGCAGGGAGCATGAATAGCATCTCATTGGCAATGTAAGATCGTTTTGCGGATTTGCCCGTTACAAAACGGCAAGATGGCGCGCTCCGCCGGCCCCGCGGGTCACTGTGACGCCGGGTCTCTGGTTCAAAAGCGGCTTTTGGTCCTTGTGACGTGCTTCGTCAGTGTGCCCGCGTTACCGGGTCAGAGTGGCGCCTGAAGTGCCCTTGGCGCTGCGCTCTTTGCTTTCGAGCAATTGCAGATTGTTCTGCACGTATCTGTTGCCCGGGTCCTTGTTCCTGGCCGCGGTCAAGGTCGTGCGGGCGCGGGCGAGATCGCCGCGCAGCAGATACGAATAGCCCTGGTTGTTGAGAATTTCCGAAGTCGGGCCCCTGATCGAGGAGGCCTGGACATAGGCGCGGTCGGCCAGCTCGAAACGCCGCATGCGGTCATAACAGGCGGCGAGGCCGAGCCAGGCTTCGGCATCGCGCGGATTCATCTTGGCGGCGCGGTCGAAGGCGCTTTCGGCCGCTGCGTAATTTCCGGCGCGGAATTCCTCGCGGCCGCGGGCGACATCGTCCTTGCCGTCGGCGCCAGGCAGAACAGGCGTGGCGGTGACCGGCACTGAGAGTTGCGGCGCGGGCTGCTGGACCGGCGGCGTGGCGACTGTGGGCCGCGGCGCGATCGACCCGGTCGTTTCTTCGGAGGGCGGCGGCGGCATGGTGGCGCGCGCTTCGTCGCTGCCGCGCTTGCCGGAGAACATCCCGCCGATGTCGCTGGTCACGTTGCAGCCGGCCAGCGCCAGGCCGGCGGCGACGAGAACCAGCGTTTTGACGATGTGCGGACGCTTCACGGGCGGGGCCTGCTAATGGGGCGAAAACGGACGCCTCAGGCTTAGGCCAGCATGGTTAAGGATTTCTTTACCGGGGCCGCCAGGCGTTGCCGGGGCGGGCTCAATGCGGCAACATAGCCGCCAGCATAAGAAGACTTTGAAAAATCCTCCGAGAGGAACGCCGATGTCCGAACCACAGACCCAGGGCGGTTCCTTGTCCGGGGCGGCGGCCGAACCGCGCATCCGCGTGCGCGGCCTCGGCAAAAATTACGGCGCGCTCGAGGTTTTCAAGAACATCAGTTTCGACGTCGGCAACCGCGAGATCGTCGCCATTGTCGGCCCGTCAGGCTGCGGCAAGACCACGCTGCTGCGCTGCATCGACGGACTGCTGCCGCATGATACCGGCGAGATCCTGGTCGGCGACACGCGGGTGACCGAGCCGATCGCCGGCGTCGCCATGGTGTTCCAGCATTTCGGCCTGTTTCCGTGGAAGACCGTGTCCGAGAACGTCGCCTATGGCTTGCGCATGGCAGGCAGCCCGAAGGCGGAGATCGCGCGCAAGGTGCCTGAGTTCATCAATCTCGTCGGGCTGGCCGGTTTCGAGGAGGCGTTTCCATATCAGATGTCGGGCGGTATGCAGCAGCGCTGCGGCCTGGCGCGCGCTTTGGCGGTCGAGCCGAACGTGCTGCTGATGGACGAACCGTTCGCCGCGGTCGATGCACAGACGCGCGAGATTCTGCAATTCGAATTGCTGCGGATCTGGCAGGAGCGGCCGACCGCGATGGTGTTCGTCACGCATTCGATCGAGGAAGCCGTACTGCTCGGCCATCGCGTCATCGTCTTGAAGGGGCGGCCGTCGAACATTCACGAGACCATCGTCATCGATTTGCCGGAACCGCGCACGCGCGACACCTTGCGTCTTCCGCGCTTCGCCGAATTGCGCGAGCGGGTGTGGAGCACCTTGATGCGCGAGGCGCGCGAAGCCGAATTCGTGCTCGAACGCTGACGCGAGAGCGCATGGCATCCGATCCGGTGCTCACTTCGGCCATCGCCCATTGGGGCGCGCGCTTCGTCGCCAATGGCGTGGTGCTGACCGACTTCGAGGAAGTCACCGCGTCGATGAAATCATTCGATGACTGGTGCAGCGCCTGGTCGGCGCGCGCCGCGCATCACGAGAAGGTGGCCGAGGCAGCGCTGGCGAAAGGGCACTTCCTCACTGCCGGCGAAGCGTTCCAGCGCGCCGGGGTTTATTATCACTTCGCGGCGTTCCTGTTCGTCAACGATGTGCCGCAGATGAAAGTGGCCCACATGAAAGCGGTCGCCTGCCGGCAGGCGGCGTTGCCGCATCTGACGCCGCCGGGCGAGCGCGTCGAAATCCCTTACGAGGGCGGCAAGCTCTACGGCATTTTGCGCAAGCCGTTGGGCATCGAGAAGCCGCCGGTGATGGTGATGGCGGTCGGGCTCGATTCGACCAAGGAAGAAACCGAGGCCTATGAAGCGCCGTTCCTGGCGCGCGGCATCGCCATTCTGGTGTTCGACGGGCCCGGCCAGGGCGAGGCGCAATACGACCTCGCCATTCGCGGCGACTACGAGACGCCGGTGCGCGCGGTGATCGACTACATCGAAACGCGCGCCGACCTCGACAACGGCCGCGTCGGGATGTGGGGCGTCAGTCTCGGCGGTTACTACGCGCCGCGCGCCGCCGCTTTCGACAAGCGCATCAAGGCCTGCATCGCGCTCGGCGGACCTTTCGACTGGGGCGCGGCGTGGGATGGATTGCCGGCGCTGACGCGCGAGGCGTTCCGCGTGCGCAGCCACGCCAAGACGCTCGACGACGCGCGCCGCAACGCGCAAACTTTGTCGCTTGCAGGCATCGCGCAAAACATCACCTGCCCTATCTTTATCGTCAACGGCCGGCTCGACCGCATCGTGCCGCCCAGCGATGCCGAACGGCTGGCGCGCGAGGTCAAAGGTCCGGCCGAACTGATGATGATCGACGACGGCAACCACATCGCCAACAACCGCGGCTACCGCTGGCGGCCGCAAAGCGCGGACTGGATGAAGGAGAGGCTTTCGGCTGTCATGCCCGCACTTTCTGCTGTCATGCCCGCGAAGGCGGGCATCCAGTAACCACCACGGCCCGAGATAATTCAAAAGACCGGGAGTACTGGGTCCCCGCTTTCGCGGGGACGACAGCCGGGATGAAGCGAACTTAGCTGTTATGCCCGCGAAGGCGGGCATCCAATAAACTCAGGGTTTGGCGATCCGCTTATAAAGGTCGTCCCAATTCGGATTGTCTTCTTCGATAAGACGAATCTTCCAGGCCCTATTCCATTTCTTCATCTGCTTTTCGCGCGTAATCGCAGCCTCGATTTCGAAATGAACCTCGAAATACACCAGCCTTACCACGTCGTATTTCTTCGTAAAGCCTTCGACGAACTTCTCGCGGTGTTCAAAAACCCGACGGACAAGGTCGCTGGTGACGCCAATGTAAAGCGTGCCGCCGATCCTGCTGGCCAGGATGTAAACGTAGTATTGCTTGCTGCCTGCCATTGAAAATAGGCGCTTGCGATTACTGGATGCCCGCCTTCGCGGGCATGACAAACAGTGGGCTTGTCCAGTCCCTGCACCATAGGCTAGCACAGGTTCCGTTCGGCGAGCAGGAGCCCCCGATGCCCTCGACCATTCTCGATTCCGAGATTTTCCGCGACATCTACGCCACCCCGGATATGCGGGCAGTGTGGTCGGACGAGAACCGGGTGCGGAAATATCTCGCTTTTGAAGCGGCGCTGGCCAAGGCCGAAGCGGCGCTCGGCATCGTGCCGAAGGACGCCGCCGCCGAGATCGTCAAGCATTGCGATCTCAAGACCATCGACATGGCCAAGCTCAAGGACGCCACCGAAGCGGCCGGCTCGCCGATATTGCCGATGGTCAAGCAACTGATGGCGGCGTGCCAGGGCAAGCACGGCGAATGGGTACACTGGGGCGCGACCACGCAGGACGTCACCGACACCGCCATGGTGTTGCAGGTCAAGGAAGCGCTCGATTTGTTATCGGCCGATCTCGACGGCATTTGCGATGGGCTTGCCGCGCTGGCGAAAAAATACCGCGACACGCCGATGGCCGGCCGCAGCAAGCTGCAACAGGCGGTGCCGATCACCTTCGGCTACAAGATGGCGAGCGTGCTGGCGGCGTTCGAGCGGCATAGACAGCGCCTCGCCGAATTGCGCGGCCGTGTTCTGGTCGGCGAATTCGGCGGCGCCGCCGGCACCCTGTCGTCGCTCGGCGCCGACGGCCTGAAAGTTCACGACGCGCTGATGGCGGAGCTGAAGCTCGGCCAGGCTCCGATCTCCTGGCACACCGTGCGCGACGGCTTCGGCGAAACCGCCTGCTTCCTTGGTCTCGTCACCGCGACCTGCGCCAAGCTGGCACTCGACGTGAAGCTCTTGATGCAGACCGAAGTGCAGGAAGTGGCCGAGGCCGGCAAGGAAGGCCGCGGCGCGTCCTCGACCATGCCGCAGAAGCGCAATCCGACGTCGTCGATTTACATCACCACGCAGGCCGCGGTGGTGCGCCAGCTCGTCGGCGCCATGCTGGAAGCGCAGGTGCAGGACCATGAGCGCGGCAGCGGGCCGTGGGAAATCGAATGGGTGGTGCTGCCGGACATGTTCATGCTGTCGGCTGCGGTGCTGCGACACACGCGCGAACTGGCCGAAGGCCTCGAGGTCAACGCCGCGAGAATGCGCAAGAACCTCGACATCACCAACGGGCTGATCATGTCGGAAGCCGTCACCATGGGACTCGGCAAGACCATGGGCCGCGATACCGCGCATCATCTGGTGTCGAAGCTCGGCAAGGAAGCGATGAAAGCGAACCGGCCGCTGCTCGATCTCTTGGCCGAAGACAAAGAGATCGCCAAACACGCCGACCGCAATCAGCTCGAAGCGCTGATGGACCCGGCGAATTATCTCGGCGTCGCCGGCGAGATGGTGGATCGGGTCTTGGAGAAGCGCAGCAAGTAGTTGCGCCACCTCATATTGTCATCCCCGCGAAAGCGGGGATCCAGTAACCCCTGTCTGAGCTTGAGCCGCAACGCCCGTGTTTACTGGGTCCCCGCCTTCGCGGGGACGACGGTGTCAACAGGCATCGTCTTCCAGATCGCGGCCGCGACCAGAAAAGTCGCCACGCCGATGCCGAGAAACAGCATCGGCACGGTGACGCCGAAATGCTGCAACAAAGCCACCAGCACCGTCGCGCCGGTCATGAAGGCGGCATTGAGCACATTGACGGCGGCGACGGTGCGGGCGCGGTAATCGGCGCCGGACCAGGCTTGCACGGCAGCGAAAGCCGGCACGATGAACAGGCCGCCGCCGAGCGCCAGACCGGCGAGATCGATAGCCGCACGCACACCGAGCGGCGTAGCAAAGACCGCCTCCGGCGGCAACGGTGTCGTCACCAGCGCCACACCGTATGTCGTCGCGCCGAGATCGATAGCGCAGACGGCGAGCAACACCGCGCCGGCCAAGGTCGTGTTCAGCACGATGCGGCCGCGCGCGATCAAGGCCGCCAGACCGGAGCCGATGCCGATGGCGATCGAGAACAGCGCAAGATAGGCGGTGACGGTGTCCTCGTTGCCACCGATGATGCTCTTGATCAAGGGCGGCAGCAGCGACATGACCACGATGCCGACCAGCCAGAACCAGCTCGTCACCATCGCGCCCCACCACAAGCGCGGGTCGGCGCGCAAATGGCGGATCATCGCCGCGGTCGAGGCGGCGATGTTGCGGTTGACCTTGAGATGCGGCGCGCCCTCGCCGCTCGGTGGAATGCGTAGCGCCGCCAGCCAGCACGCCACCGCAAAGCCGATCACCAGAATGTTGAAAAGCTTCGGGCCGCCGGCCTGCGCCGCCATGCCGCCGACAATCGTGCCGGTGAGAATGGCGATGAAGGTCGCGCCTTCGATCAGCGCGTTGGCCGAGGGCAGGCGCTCGCGTTCGAGATGATCGGGCAGGATGCCGTATTTGATCGGGCCGAACAAAGCCGCGATCAGGCCGAAACCGAACAGCGCGATGAACATGAGGAGCAGCGACTGCCGCGCATAGCCGGCGACCGCGATCAGTGCAACGAAGATTTCAAGAAATTTCAGCCATTGCGCGACGCGCGCCTTGTCGTAGCGGTCGGCAAGTTCGCCGCCCAGCCCCGACAAAAAGAAATACGGCGCGATGAAAATGGCGCTGGCCAAAGTAATCAGCACCGCCGCTTCGGATTGCGTCACGTCGGCGCCGAACAAAATCAGAAAGACCAGCGAGGTCTTGAGAAAATTGTCGTTGAATGCCGCGAAAAACTGGCACCAGAA
>LNFM01003274.1_pt1 | contig 42192 bp, 30 predicted proteins | sample 596031 | NCBI WGS metagenome assembly LNFM01 (sample SAMN04254537, study PRJNA301005) | activated carbon metagenome | isolation source: dual media filters at the Ann Arbor, Michigan drinking water treatment plant | place: USA: Ann Arbor
CGTGTTCACCGCCCTTGTCCCAGACCTGCGGATCGCGTTTCCAGAACCGCAGGGCAATGCGTCCGGCCTGGAGTGCGGCGTCGGTCAGGAGGGCGAGGTCATGCGCCTGCAAGGGTCATCCCACCCACCAGAAGAGATGGCACGCGCATGGAAAGATGCGGGCGGGCGTCGTTCGCGGCAATCACGCGGGTCAGCATGTCGCGCAGGTTGCCCGCGATGGTGCATTCGTGGACCGGGTGCGAAACCCGGCCGTTTTCCACCCAGAAGCCGGAGGCCCCACGGGAATAGTCGCCGGTCGTGGGGTTGATGGTGGAGCCGATCATCGAGGTGACGAGAAGGCCGGTGCCCATTTCGGAGATCAGGTCGTCACGGCTGGCGGTGCCGGGGGTGAGGTCGATGTTGGTGGTGGAAGGCGAAGGCGGTGCGCCCGTCCCACGCGAAGCGTTTGCGGTGGAGCGGAGGCCGAGTTTGCGCCCGGTTGCCAGATCAAGCACCCATCCGGTCAGGACGCCGTCTTCGACGATGGCGCGCCGGGCGGTGGGCAGGCCCTCGCCGTCAAACGGGCGAGAGGAGGAAATTCGCGGGCGGTGCGGGTCTTCGATCAGCGAGAGACCGAGGGGAAGCACCGGTTGGCCCAATAGATCCCGCGCCCAAGACGCACCGCGGGCGATGGACGTGCCGTTGATCGCGGACAGCAGGTGACCGATCAGCGAGGCGGCAACCCGTTCGTCGTAGAGAACCGGGAAGGTTCCGGTCTTTGGCTGCACCGCGCCGGGCCGCTGCAGGGTGCGTTCGGCGGCAAGGCGGCCGATGCCGGCAATGTCGGGCAGGTCTTCGGCGTGGGTGCGGCTTTCGCCGGCCCAGTCACGCTCCATCGCGGTGCCGGAGCCGGTGAAGGCGACTGCCGACAGTGACCGCGAGGTGCGGCTGTAACCGCCCTGAAAGCCGTTGGTCGCGGCAAGATGCACGGCGCGGCGGGAATAGCCGGACGATGCCTCGACCTGGGTAATTCCGGCCTGCGACAGGGCGGCCGCCTCCAGCGCGCGCGCATCGGCCTCGAGTGCTGCAGCTGTCGGTTCCGGCGAGGGGTCACTGAGATCGAGCCAAGAGGCATCACGCTGCGTCGCAAGATCGGCCGGATCGGCCAGCCCGGCGAAGGGGTCTTCGGGTGCTTCGCGTGCCATGGCGACGGCGCGTTCCGCCAGCGCGGCGAGCGTTGCCGACGAGGTGTCGGAGGCAGAGACGCAGGCCTGCCGACCGCCCATCAGGACACGCAGGCCGATTTCGGTACCCTCGGACCGTTCGGCCTGTTCCAATGCGCCCTTGCGGATGTCGATGGACAGCGAGGTGCCTGACACCGCGATGGCATCAGCGGCTTCGGCCCCGGCGCTACGGGCGGCGGCAAGCAGGGCTTCGGTCAGGCTGGCGAGGTGGTCGGTCATTGGGCGTCCTTTGCGGGTACCGCTTGACCTAGCCCCGCCGTGGAGCCTTCGCAAGACGATCAGCGCAGGTTCAGACTGTTTGGTAAAAAGCAAGTGGTCGCCATGGTCCGGGCTGCTGCCGGGTTTGGCACCAGTGCCGGAGGCTACAGGCCGCATCGGACCAGCCCCCGGATTGCCCCGGGGGCCGCCGCATGGCGAGGCTTAGCGCAACTGCTGGCCGTTGGCGAAGAAGCCCTTGTCCTTGAACTCAAGGGTCGAGACAAGCTCGTCCGGCCCGGCACCCGGACGGGCGAACATGCCCATCATCATCCGCGCACCCATCGCCTGATCTTCGGGCAGGATGCCGATTGCAATAAGGTTGTCGATCAGCTGGTTCACGCCCTTGATGGTGACTTCGATCGTTCCGGTCGGAGCCGGCATGCCCTCGAAGGTCACCAGATCGGTGTTGTCGAAGGTAAGCGCGCCGGTTGCGCCCACTTCCGCGCCTGCCGCCTTGACCAAAACCTGCGCCAGATCCAGCGAGGTAAGTTCGCCGGGCGGTTCGACCCCATCCATCTGGACGTCCGGGTCCATGATGTCCTGCTTCCAGAAGCCGGTTCCTTTGGCATCGAGAATGATGGTGGCAGGTTCGCGCGACAGGCTGCCGGCCGGGTCGATCATGCCCCAGATTTCTTCCGAGATGGTGAAATCCACCAGCTTTGTCAGGAAGGAAAAGTCTTGCGGCGTGTCGGACTTGGAGGCCGGCATCAGCACGTTGAACGCGCTTTCGGAAAAGTTCAGCGCCACTTCGGGGAAGGGAATCTCCGAGCCCGAAATCTTGAATGCGCCGCCGTTCAGGGATGTGCCGTAATTCAGGCGAGCCTTGTCCATGGCGACCGTTACGCCGCCTCCGGTGGCCGATCCCGAGACGTTGGTGACGCCGGATGCCTCGGTCACATCGGCGGTGAAGGTCATCGCGCCGTAGGTGAAGCTGCTTTCCACGGTGAAGCCGGCATTCAGCGCGGCAGCCATGTTCGCCATCATCTCGGCGCCAAGAAGCGTGCCGTTCGACGAGCCGGCGAGGTCGGCCATCGTAAATGCCACCTTCGCATCGGACGATGTCTCGGGGTTCTTGCCGGCGAAAGTCACAGCGGCGGATTCTGCCGTAAAGCTGGATTGCAGCCCGGTCGCTTCGCCCTGATCGCTGATCTGATAGTTGCCGCCAACCTCGGTCAGCACGATATCGCCGGTCATGTCGCTGGCGGTGCCGTCCTTGGTCTTCAACTCGTCGAGCCGGATCGTGACTGAAGGCGTGGTGTAATCGTATGTGGTGTCGGTGGTTGAACCGCCTGCGATCAAGCTGATGCCGGGTTGCGATACGGTCAGTGCCATCGACGCGGGGCCGTCTTCCTCATCTGCCGGAAAGGCGAAGGTGATCGGATAGCTGTCGGCCATGGTCACTTCGACGGTGCCGTCGCCGCGATCGGTGAAATTCAGGACATCGAGGTTGGCGCTGAAGCTGCCGCCCTGTTCGTCGTTCATGTTCAGCACGACGCCCTTGACCTCTAGCGTGTCACCGTTGCGTTCTGCACTGCCTACGATCAGTTCCTGGCCCGCCCCGGTTGCCAGAGCCTGCCAGCTTTGCCAGACTTCTTCGGGCGTGACCTGGGCTTGTGCGCCAGAGGCTAAAATGAGGGCAAGCGCGGTGGTGCCCGAAAGTTTCCAGTTCATCATCACGATGCCTTTCGTCAGAAAATTGATGGCGCATGGTTCATATGGCAGGCAAGGGCGTCAAGGGTTTCCGCGCGGGCTACAGGCCTGTAAACGCCATTGTCATGGAGATCAGGGAAGGATCGAGCCTAACATGATTGAAACCACGCGCGAAGGCCGGTTGTGCATCGTGACTCTGGCCCGGCCCGACAAGGCGAATGCGTTGAACCGCGAGATGCTCGTGCGGGTGGCGAGCGTGGTCAATGAAGCATCGAATGAGGGCGCGACAGCGCTGATCCTGACCGGAGCGGGGCGCGTCTTTTCTGCGGGTGCAGATCTGCACGAAATGGAGGCGGGCCTCGGGACCGACCCGGCATGGCTGGCTGCCTCGTCAGCGATAGCGGATTTCCCCGGACTGACGGTGGCGGCACTGAACGGAACGCTGGCCGGCGGGGCGATGACGCTGGCCTTGGCGTGCGACCTACGCATTGCGGTGCCGGGGGCGGCGTTCTTTTACCCTGTCATGCGGCTTGGCCACTTGCCGCAACCGCCCGATCCGGCGCGCCTGGCAGCACTGGTGGGCCCCGGCCGGGCGCGGATGCTGTTGCTGGCGGGGGTGCGGATCGGCGCGGAGGAGGCGCTGGCCTGGGGCCTTGTCGACCGGATGGTGGCGCCTGAGGCGCTGATGACCGAAGCGCGCGGCCTTGTCGCAGACGCGCTGTCGGCCGCGCCGAAGCATGTTACACGGCTGAAGGACATGACGCGGTAAAGCCGCAACGGGAGAGACTGATGGCACATGGCTATGAAAGCGGGCGGTTGAATCTGCCCTTCGTCGGGATCGCGACCTTTGGAAAGAACCCCTACGAACCGGACTGGTCGAAGATCGACGCGGATTTCGCCATTCTCGGTGCGCCGTTCGACTTTGGCACCCAGTTCCGGGCGGGTGCGCGGTTCGGGCCGCGGGGTATCCGTGAGGCGTCGACGCTGTTTTCCTTCGGTCATGCCGGGGCCTATGACCACGAAGATGACGTGACCTATCTGGAGGGTGTCAGGATCGTCGATATTGGCGATGCCGACATCGTCCACACCGACACCGAAACCAGCCACGCCAACATTGAAACCGGCGTCCGCGCCATTCTTGCCGCTGGCGCTATCCCGGTTGTCCTTGGCGGCGACCACTCGATCAACATCCCCTGCATCCGCGCCTTCGAGGGCCGCCCGATCCACATCGTCCAGATCGACGCCCATCTGGACTTTGTCGACGTGCGCCACGGGGTCCGCCACGGCCATGGCAACCCGATGCGCCGCGCCGCCGAACAGGAGCATGTGAAGGGGATCACTGCACTAGGCATCCGCAATGTCAGCAGCACCGCCAAGGATGGCTACGACGCGGCGCGCGCGATGGGCGACGACATCCTGTCGGTCCGCCAGATCCGCAAGCTGGGGCTTGAGGCGGTGCTGGCGCGGATTCCAACGGGTGTCGACTATTACCTGACGGTGGATATCGACGGCTTTGACCCCTCGATCGCACCCGGCACCGGCACGCCCTCGCACGGCGGGTTCCTGTATTATGAAGTGCTGGAGCTGATCGACGGGTTGACCAAGCAGGGCAACATCATCGGCATCGACCTGGTGGAGGTCGCACCTGATTATGACCATTCCGGCACGACCACGATCCTTGCGGCCCAGATCCTGCTGAACACCATCGGGCGCATCGCGCTCCGTGCGAAAGGCTGATCCGTGGAGTTTGCCGATCGCATCACCGCCTGGCTGGCAGAAGCGCAGACCATTGCGCTGGGATGGATCACCTCCCCCGCCGCATGGTCGCAGTTTGCGCTGCTTGCTGCCGCCTATGTTGCCGCGCGGCTTCTCGCTCACCGCGCAGAGCCAGTCATTCGCCGTGTTGTCGAGCCGAAGCCCGAGGCGGGCCATGTGATTGCCCGCGCCCGACGCGCGGCGCTGCTGTTCCTGCCGCTTTTGCTGCCGCTGCTGGCCTATGCGCTGACCGCGGTGGGCGAAAGCGTGACCCGCGCCACCTTTGGCTCGGGCGAGGTGATCGCCTTTGGCAAGCGGGTCTTCCTGTTTCTTGCCGCCCGCGCGCTGGTGCGTGATGTGCTGCCGGACGGGTTTCTGAAACTGCTTGGACGGTTCGTGCTTGTTCCGGTGGCGGCGCTGTACGCCCTTGGCATCCTGGACGACATTACCGCCCGGCTTGAGGCGACCGTCATCGCCTTGGGCAATATACAGTTTTCCATGCTTGCGCTGATCCGTGGGGTGATCGCGGGGGCGCTCCTGTTCTGGCTTGGCGCCTGGTCGAACCGGCAATCCGCCGGTTACATCAAAGCACAGGAGGAGTTGCGTCCGGCGACGCGGGAACTGGCGATCAAGGCGGCCGAAGTTGCGATCTTTGGTGCGGCCTTCCTGCTTTTGATGTCGATCATGGGCATCGACCTGACCGCGATTGCCGTGCTGGGCGGCGCACTTGGCGTCGGGATCGGACTGGGCCTGCAGCAGATTGCCGCCAACTTCGTTTCGGGGATCATCCTGCTTCTGGAGGGGCAGACCACTGTTGGCGATTATGTCGAGCTGGACGGCGGCGAGAAGGGCACCATCGTAAAGATGACGGCACGGGCCTGCGTGCTGGAGACGTTCGACGGCAAGTGGATCGTGGTTCCAAACGAACACTTCATCACCACTCGCGTGGTCAATTATTCCGACCAAGGCAGCGCCAACCGATACGAGGCGCTGTTTTCCGTCAGCTACGAGACAGACATCAACCGCATCCCGGAGATTATCGAAAAGGCGGTCAGCGCCTTGCCCTTTGTCCTGCAGCAACCTGACGGGCCGGATTGCGAGCTGAAGGGATTTGGGGAAAGTTCGGTTGATTTCAGCGTGGAGTACTGGGTGGCGGGCATCGACGACGGCAAGAACAAGTATGGCTCGCCCGTGCTGTTCGCGATCTGGAATGCGTTGAAGGCTGAAGGGATCGAGATGCCTTATCCGCATCGCGTGGTAGAATTGCGGAACGCGCCGGTTGTGTGACGCGCTGGTCATCGGGGCGGGCCCGGCCGGACTGATGGCCGCCGAGGAACTAGCCCGCGCCGGGCGCAGGGTTTTGGTGTGCGAGGCGAAGCCTTCGGTCGCGCGCAAGTTGCTGATGGCGGGGAAATCGGGGCTGAATGTCACCAAGGACGAACCCTTGGCCGGCTTTGCCACCGCCTACGACAGCGATTGGCTGCGCCCGATGCTGGCCGCCTTCGGGCCGGACGACGTGAAGGCCTGGTGTCGCAACCTGGGTCAGGAGGTGTTTACCGGGTCATCGGGGCGGGTGTTTCCGGACGCAATGAAAGCTTCACCACTTGTGCGCGCCTGGCTGGCCCGCCTGGCTGGCGCTGGCGTCGAGATCCGTACTCGCTGGCGGTGGGAAGGGTTCGCGCAGGATGGGCTGCGCTTTGGCACGCCGTCAGGGCCGCAGACCCTGCGCCCCGCCGTGACTGTGCTGGCGCTGGGTGGGGCAAGCTGGTCGCGGCTGGGGTCGGACGGTGCCTGGGTGCCGTGGCTGCGCGAGCGGGGGGTGGACATCACGGCGTGGCAGCCCGCCAACATGGGCTTCGCCGTCGATTGGACGGCGCATATGGAACGGTTCTTCGGCCAGCCGCTCAAGGGTGTGGCGCTCTGTGTGTGCGACTTGCGCGAACGTGGCGAGATCGTCGTTTCGGTTCGTGGTCTGGAGGGTGGCGGCATCTATGCGGTCAGCCGGGCCTTGCGCGAGGGGGCGGCACTGACGCTCGACCTGTTGCCCGATGTGGCGCCGGAGGTGGTGGCAGACCGCCTGGCGCGAATGCGGGCGGGCGAAAGCGCAGTTAACCGGCTGCGCAAGCTTGGCCTAACGCCGGTTGCCATTGGGTTGATGCAGGAGTTCGGGAAAGGTTTGCCGCTGACGGCCGTTAAGGCGCTGCCAGTTCGCCTCGCGGGCCCGCGCCCGATTGACGAGGCGATTTCGGTCGCGGGTGGGGTTGCGCGGGCCGCGGTGACTGAAGGGCTGGAACTGCGGGCGCTGCCAGGTGTGTTTGTCTGCGGCGAAATGTTGGACTGGGAGGCCCCAACCGGGGGCTATCTTTTGACCGGATGCTGGGCGACCGGTCGCTGGGCTGGCAAGGCGGCAGCAGAGGTCGGTGTGCCAAAGGCCCTGGACCCGGGGTGAGACGGCGGATTGACGGGCCGGCCGGGCCTTGCCCTTATCCTTCCTTCCTTCCTCCCTTGTTTTGCCGCGTCCCTCCCGCAAGATTGTTCATGCCGATCAGCCCCCGGAGTCGCCAAGATGCCCAGTGTGTACCCAGTTCTATTGTGCGGTGGCTCCGGCACCCGGCTTTGGCCGCTGTCGCGCAAGAGTTTTCCAAAGCAATTCGTGCCGCTGACCGGTGAGGTCACCTTGTTTCAGGCCGCCGCCGCGCGGATGAATGGTGCGCCCGGCGTGGCGCAGCCGCTGGTCATCACGAATTCGGATTTCCGGTTCATTGTTACTGAACAGCTGGCCAATGCCGGCATTGACCCCGGTGCGATCCTTATCGAGCCGGCCGCGCGCAATACCGCCGCGGCGATCCTTGCCGCTGCCCTGCATCTAGCGACCGTCGATCCAACGGCACTGATGCTGGTGATGCCGACGGATCACGAGATCCCCGACACCGCCGCCTTCCGTGCAGCCGTCGCCGCCGGGCTGCCGCGAGCCGCAGCTGGCCGGATCGTCACCTTCGGCATCCACCCCGACCGGCCGGAAACCGGCTATGGCTGGCTGGAGCTGTCTTCCCCCCCGGCGGATGCTGACCCGGTGCCGTTGCTGCGTTTCGTGGAAAAGCCCGATCTTGAACGGGCCGAAGCGATGCTGGCCGACGGGCGCTATCTTTGGAACGCCGGGATCTTCCTGATGTCTGTGGAGACAATTATTGCAGCGTTTCGTACGCATGCGCCCGATCTGGTCGCCCCGGTGACCGAGGCGGTCAAGACGGCGCGCAGCGACCTTGGCTTTCTCCGCCTTTCGGCAGGTCCGTGGGGGCAGGCCCGCGAAGTCTCGATTGACTATGCGGTGATGGAGAAGGCGGAAAACCTGGAAGTGGTGCCTTTCGCAGCGGCCTGGTCCGATCTGGGCGACTGGAACGCGGTCTGGCGCGACGGGGCGGGTGAGGGTGAGCTTGCCACCCACGGGCCGGTCACGTTGATCGATTGTCAGGGCAGCCTTATCCGGTCGGAAAGCGACGCGCTAAGGGTGGTCGGGATCGGCCTCAGGGACATGGTGGTCGTCGCCATGCCGGATGCGGTGCTGGTCGCCGACCGGTCGCGCACCCAGGAGGTGAAGGAAGCCGTTGCACGGCTGAAGGGCGACAACGTCCGTCAGGCGGAGGTTCTGCCCCGCGACCATCGGCCCTGGGGTTGGTTTGAAACGCTGGTCCTGGCGGACCGGTTTCAGGTGAAGCGGATCGTGGTCCATCCTGGCGCATCGCTCAGCCTCCAAAGCCACGTCCACCGCGCCGAGCACTGGATCGTCGTATCCGGCACCGCGAAGGTGACGGTCAACGACACTGTTAGCCTGCTGACCGAGAACCAGTCGGTTTACGTTCCGCTCGGTGCCGTTCACCGTATGGAGAACCCGGGCAAGCTGCCGATGGTCCTGATCGAAATCCAGACCGGTGCCTATCTCGGCGAGGATGACATCATCCGCTACGAAGATGTCTATGCCAGGACCGAGGGGGCAAAAGGCTGACGTGATACCAAGTCTGTTCGAGTGTGCAACGCAGCACTGGAGCGCCGGACTGGGCGATCCGCACCTGATGGGTTGGGTCACGGTGGGTGTCTATGCACTTGCTGCGGTGCTGACTGCGCGGCGGGCGATCGTGGGGCAGTTTCCTGCCGAAAGCCGCAAACGGGAACGGCTGTTCTGGGCTCTGTCGGCGATCCTGCTGGGGCTTCTGGCGGTGAACAAGCAGTTGGATTTGCAAACGCTTCTGACCGAGATGGGCCGCTGCGCCGCCCGGGCCCAAGGCTGGTACGAAGACCGCCAGATTGTCCAGCGCTGGTTCATCATGGGGGTGATCGTCGCGGGGACGGTTCTGGTGGGCTGGCTGGCGCTGGTGATGCGCCGGACGCTGCGGCGCACCGGGCTGGCGGTTCTGGGCCTTGGGTTGGTGTGCACTTTCGTTGCTGTGCGGGCGGCCGGTTTTCATAACGTCGACATCCTGATCGGAACCGAGGTGGCTGGCCTGCGGATGAACTGGCTGCTTGAACTTCCCGGCCCCACCCTTGTCGCCATAGCGGCTCTGCGCGGTTCCATGCCGAACTGAATCACGGGGCTTTCGCGCTTTCGCGAATCAGTTGCAGGGCGTTTCGGCCGGACCAGCGGAGCCACACGCTGTCCTTGGCCACGAATGAGCAAGTTTTGATCAGTTTCTGAAAAAGTGAACAGAAAATTGATCGTTTCCACTATCAGAACAATACCCCAACCGGCTTCCGACGCTGGAGCTTTGCTCATGGCGCGACCAACGCAGGGCGCGTTACAACCGCAAACTGAATTGTGGCGAAATTCGTTGGAATTTGGGCAGAAAAAAGGCTGACGCTCCGAACCCGTACCTGATGGCGGCCAGAAACTCTGGTTCGGACGCGCTTGCAAAGCCAGCTGCCGCCCGGAAACCCGCACAACTCTAGCGTGTAAATATATGAAACAGAACCCTTTTTGCGCGTATGGGTCTTGGCGGCCACATTGCCTGCCCATGGCGGAGATGCTAGATCATGCAACGAGGTTGATCTGCGGCGAGTAAGAACTTCAAAGCTCAATTGTGTCTGAACTGTGTCCTGTGATTTCAGGATTGTGATGGTTGGTACAGAGGCCCTTATGGGAGGTTGGTTGATGACTGTGCGTATTAAGGCTGGACCGGCAGATTTCGACCGCGCGAGACTTGATCCAAGAGAGTCATGGCCTACAAGCGGGTGATGGACGTCGCGTTCGTTCTGCTGATTGCGCCCTTCGTGCTTCCGACCGTCCTGATCCTGTGCTTCCTGATTGCGATGGATGGTTCGTCTCCGTTCTACACGCAACAGCGTGTTGGAAAAGGCGGACGGATCTTCAAGCTGTGGAAGCTGCGCAGCATGGTGCCGGACGCTGACGAAAAGCTTGCCAAACACCTCGCCGATAGCGAGGCGGCCCGTCTTGAATGGAACGCCTACCAGAAGCTGGCGTCCGACCCGCGCATCACCTCACTGGGTCTGCTGCTGCGGAAGACCTCCTTCGACGAACTGCCGCAACTGTGGAACGTGTTGAAAGGTGACATGAGCCTGGTAGGGCCGCGCCCAATGCTGCCCGAGCAGCGCGACCTTTACCCCGGCCATGCCTATTATGCGCTTCGCCCTGGTGTTACGGGGCCATGGCAAGTTTCCGACCGCAACGCATCGACCTTTGTGCAGCGGGCGGAATTCGACACCGCCTATGAGCGGAATGTGTCGCTGAAGACCGACGTAAAGGTTCTTGTCGCTACTGTCGGAGCCGTGGTGCGCGGAACCGGGCGGTAACTGAAAGCGACGCGGCGACCTTTGCACGCCCTATTGCTGCGGTGACCAAGAGTTCGAGCAAAAGAACACCGGTCCCCGCCAGCATGTAGGACAGGATTACCGCCCATATCGGTTGACCCATAACCACGAGCGACCCGGCAACAGCGCCGCCGGCGATCATCGCCATGAGAAGCATCCCCACCATCAACAAGCCTCCCATACCAACTGACCCGCGGTTGCCCGCTCTGTTGGAACTTTAGCGACCTGAAGCAGGAATCATACCGCGCAACAGATCGCTTAAGCGGATCATGGCTTAGGATGACAGGGTAACGTTAACGGATTCTTGCCGATATGGCCGTCAAAAGCAGATCAGGAGCCGACTGTGGTGCCGGAACCAACACTCATCGACCCAATTGCGCCGGTTTTTTCGGCGCGCGAGGGCGCGAAGGTCGCCAGACGCAGGACAAGAAGCAGGCCGAGGGTGCCGCCAAGCATGTAGCCGAGAATCACCCCGAGGATGGAAAAGTCGAGAAACACAGCCGTTCCTGCGGATGCGAAAGCCAGCAACATTGCCATCATCAGATATCCTGCAAGCATGTTTCAGTCCCTTTCGACCAACGGATGCGTCTGTCCATGGATCGACCATCGCCAGTCCCAATGGCAAAATTAGGGCAAGTTTGCGCTGATCCTGGGAAACACCTCGTCTGGTTTCACGAGGCCGTCCGTCGAGACCTGGCCGCTACTATTGATCCATCGGCTATCCGGATGCGCGACCCGTACGGCAAGGAAGGCGGGGAGTGCAGGCGGGTGCTACAAAACAAGTCAACATCGTGCCTTCCTTTTGCCGCTGCGACGCATCAAGGTGTCGGCTGCATCGGCAACGGAGTACCGGCGTGATTGAAGTCTATCGCAAGATATTCTCGCTGCTTGACAGTGCCGAGCGTCGAAAGTTCTGGCTCTTGAACCTGATGATGATCGCCATCGCGCTTGTCGAAGTGTTCGGTATCTCTTCGGTGATGCTGCTGCTGCAAGTCCTGTCGGATCCGACGGCGATCAGCGAAAGCCAGATTTTTGCGGGAATCTATGACAAGCTCGGATTCTCTGACACCTTCGCGTTTCAAGTGGCGCTCGCGGTCGCAGTGATGGCGGTTGTGCTGCTGGGTCTCGCGGTGAAGGCCGCAGGAACCTATGCCTTCGTACGGTATTCGACGATGCGGGGGTATTCGATCTCCAGCCGGCTGCTGGGGGCCTATCTGCATCAGCCCTACGTCTGGTTTCTGGACCGCAACAGTTCGGAGGTCGGCAAAAACGTCCTGAACGAAGTTGACGGGCTGGTGAACCGCGTATTGACGCCGCTGCTGCGACTGACCGCCAGTGTCATGCTTGTCGTCGTGATCGCCGGGTTTCTTCTGTTCGTCGACCCGTTGGTAACCGCTGTTTCGATGGGTCTTATCGGCGGCAGCTATGCCCTGATCTACCTCTATCTCCGCGAACGCCTGCGCCAGACGGGTGAGGAGATGATACGTGCGTTTTCCGACCGATTCCGAACGTCGCAGGAGGCAACGGGCGGGATAAAGGACGTGAAGTTGCTGGGCCTGGAGGACGATTACACCCGGCACTACGAACGCGCGGCACATCGTAGCGCGAAGGGTCAGGCAACCGTCGCCATCATTTCAGAATTGCCGCGCTTTGCCTTGGAAGGAATCACGTTCAGCGCCCTCCTGGGCCTTATTCTGATGCTGTTGCTGCGCAGTGGCGGCAGTATCGCAGAGATCGTGCCGACGTTGGGGATCTTTGCTTTTTCCGTCATGCGCCTGTTGCCGGCGCTGCAGCAGATCTACCACGGACTGGCGACGATCCGCGGCGGGCTTGCAGTGCTGGACGAGATCACTGCCGATTATGCCAACGCGCAAAAATCCCGAATGCCGTCCAAGACAGCGCAGAGCCCGATGCACCTGACACAGTCACTTGAACTTTCCGGCGTCCGGTTCGGCTATGCCAAGGCCGGCCGGGCGGCGCTATCGGGGCTGGATATGGTGATACAAGCCCGCACGACGATCGGGATCGTTGGCGGCACAGGCGCCGGCAAGACAACGCTTGTCGATGTCATCCTTGGGCTTCTCGAACCGGATTCTGGCCAGATCAAAGTGGACGGCACTGTTGTGACCAGTGCCAACCTGCGCGCATGGCAAAAGAGTCTGGGTTATGTGCCCCAGTCGATCTTCCTGACCGACGACAGCGTTGCCGCCAACATCGCCTTTGGCGTGCCGAAGGACGAGATCGACGTGCGGGCGGTAGAGGCGGCGGCGCGAGCGGCGGCGTTGCATGACTTTGTCGTGTCGGAGCTTGAAGCGGGCTACGCCACCGTGGTGGGGGAACGGGGAGTCAGGCTGTCAGGGGGGCAACGCCAGCGCATCGGGATTGCGCGGGCGCTATATCGGGACCCTACGCTTTTGATCATGGACGAAGCGACCTCGGCGCTGGACAATATCACCGAACGCGTCGTGATGGAGGCCGTGCAGAACATCAGGGCCGACAAGACAGTTATCCTGATTGCGCACCGGCTAAGCACGGTGAGGGCCTGCGACAAGATCTTCTTGCTGGAGAAAGGGCGGATCGCGGCGTGTGGCACATATGACGAACTGGTCGCTGACAATGATACTTTCCGGAGGATGGCTGCGCATTAGATCGGTCGAATGAGGTGGCTTGAACACAAGCATTGGCTGGCCGAGACGGGAGCAAGACCGTGCTTCTGCGAGGGCTGCCTGATATAGCAGATGCCGTAGGCCAACTTTTCCAATAGCCCAAGTGATACATATGCCAAATGGTTTCGCGTACCTTGTACTGTTCAGTTGGCCTTTGGTGGCCCTTGTCCTGTTTCGCCTGCTGCCGGTCCATAAAGCGTTGTCTGGACGATCCTTGGTGGTTTTCTGGTGTTGCCGTCAGGGACCTCGGTCGATTTTCCGCTGCTGCCTGATCTCGACAAGTCATCAATTCCAAACCTCGCCGCGCTTCTCTGCTGTCTGATTTTCGCACCGAGGGCACCGAAGGTGGCCGACGCAAGCGCGATCGAACGGCGTGGAAATAGCATCGTCGGGCTGGTCGTGGCGGTCTTGCTGCTATCGCCCTTGGCGACGGTCTTCAACAACACAGAGCCGATACCGATCGGCCCGCTCACCCTGCCAAGTTTGCGCCTTTACGACGCGATGGGAATGATCTCTACCCTTCTGCTCGCAATCATCCCGTTCTTTCTTGCGTGGCGGCATCTGCGGTCGGTTGAAGCCCAGACATATGTCCTGAAGGCTTTTGTGATCGCGGGACTGCTTTACTCCCTACCAGTACTTTTCGAAGTGCGGATGAGCCCGCAGCTGCACACTTGGATCTATGGCTTTTTTCCTTATGATTTTGGCCAGCACATGCGGCAAGGCGGGTTCCGTCCGGTGGTGTTCCTTGGCCACGGGCTTATGCTGGGCACTTTCTATTGTCCTGCAGCCTTGTCCGCGCTGTTGCTCTGGCGCGAGGCGCTGCGCAGCGGAATGGTCTCTACCGGGTGGCTATACGCGTTTGTAGCGCTGATCGGCGTTCTGGTACTGTCGAAGAACCTAGGCGCGCTGATCATTACCATCAGCTTTGCCGGCCTGATCATGTTCGGCGGCCGACGACTGATTGTGTATGCAGCCGTTCTGGTAGCTACGGTTCTGATCCTGTACCCCGCGTTGCGGGCCTCGGGGCTGGTCCCCACCAGCGCCATTCTCAGTATTGCGCAAGCGATCAGCGAAGACCGCGCGGGTTCGTTGGAATTTCGCTTGATCAACGAAGACGCGCTTATGGCCCGGGCCAACGAAAAACCTTCGTTCGGTTGGGGGAACTGGGGCAGGAACCAGATCTACAACCCCGATACCGGGCGGATGATGAGCGTGACGGACGGGCTCTGGATCATCCTGATCGGCATTTACGGGTGGTTCGGCTATGTCGCGCACTTCGCGCTGCTAACCATCGCAATCTGGATCTCGGCTATAAGGCGGAGTGCGCTTGGCACAACGCTCGTCACACCCGGCCTCATGATGCTTTTGTCCGCTTCGTTGATCGACTTGATCCCGAACGGATGGCTGCTCGCTCATGTCTGGCTGATCGCCGGCAGCCTGACGGGTGCCGTGCTGCGGGGGACAGCCGCATCACCCGAAGAGGCCACAATAGCGCCGACAAACGCGATCCTGCCCGAAGCGGCAGTGCGCGGCACTGGGCCGGGCTGGCTGATGCAGGGTGGCAGCCCACGTGCCGCACGGAGTGCGCGTCAGGCCACGCGCCGACCGGGCAGAACACGATAAAGAAGCGCTGCGCCCTTTGTGGGCCTGGGTTCAGAAGCCGAAAAGGTTCGCATTGGTCACTGCGCCTTCGACCATTTCGGCACGCGAGGCGACCGGCGCCCAATCAAGATCGCGCTTCGCCTTTGAATTATCGAAGGGAGACAGGTGGCCTTTCGATTTCCAGTCCTTGAGCGAGGCCTTGGGAAGTCCCTTGCGACGCAACACCATGCTCTTGAGCACATATTTCAGGCGATCCGACAGGAAGAGAACGGACAACGCGCTGGACGCGACCTTGATCCGAACGCCCAGCTGTTCATGGATCGCGTCAAAGTAACCGCGTCCCGTCAGCAACGGCTCTCCGATGAGGTTATAGGATTGCCCTTCGATACCTTCGATCGGCATCATCCGGATCAGCGCGTCAGTCACATCATCGATGAGAACGAAGGGAAGGACATTCGTGCCCGGCCCCCACAAACGCACTGCGCCGGCACCGTGCCACCGCCCGATGCCCCAATGTTGCAACGGACCGCCAGCGCCTACGACAATTCCGGGTCGCGCAATGACAAGGGGGAGACCGCGAGCGGCATTCATCTGCATCAGGCGGCTCTCACACTCGGCTTTTGAGCGGGCATATATGTTGCGGTCTTCCATGTCGGCGGCGAAACCGGTGGCTTCAGTAATTGTTCGCTGTGGGTCAGACATGTCATAGGACGCGATGGTGCCCGTGTAGACCAGTCGGCGCACCCCGGCCGCGAGAACAGCTTCCGCGATGCCGACACTGACGTCCACATCGTTTGCCAAGGCATCAGCCCAGTTCTTGTCGACGGATTTGGCAAGGTTGTACACGGTGTCGATGCCCTGCATGGCACGGACCAAACCGTCACGGTCGCGCAGCGAGATGGCAACCGTCTCGACATGGTCGGCGATGTCTGAGAACGGCCCGTCAGAGCCGCGGCTGATGACGCGCACGTCGTGACCGCGGGCGACCAGTTCGCGTGTGAGTGCGCGCCCGATGAAGCCGGTTCCGCCAATCACCATGACGCTGGGTTTGGGCGAACCGGTGGGACGCTGCGGAAGGGTCTGGCGCGGCATGGTGAGAAGCGCGTCTTCAATGCCCTGCATCACGACCTGCGCTGTCGCCATGTCGAAACGGGGATCAAGCGGTGTCCGGGCCCCGAGGCTGGCATAAAAGCTGCCAATCGCACCACTGAAACTGAGACCGTAGGGAGACTTGCGATTTAGAGATCGAAGTTGCCGCGCTGCATTGATCGTGCCTTCGCGCAAATGCTGCCAGCCTTGTGACCACTGCACCCGAAGCGGGTTCAGCACCAGATCCGACGTGTTCTCGGCCCGCACGATCAAGGTGTCGGCGCCATAGTCAAAACGCGCTTGCCCGGTCGAGCCGCGCAGGACCACGCTCCGATCCTCGACAGTCTCGACCAGAGAAATGGTGAAGTTGACGTCAACCGAGCCCGCTCGCGCCAGAATTCGCCAACTTTGGTGGCGAGTCTCGCCGCCAGGAAGTGAGATCGGCTTGCCCAGTTCCAGATGGCAGATCTGCAGGGGGCCGAAAAGATCGACAGCAAAAGCAAAAAGATGCGGGCCCAGTTCCACAAGCAGGTTTTCCGGCTTGCGCATCAGCCAAAGGCCGAAGGGTCCGGATCGCAGTGGAGGCAGCGGCAAGCACCAATTGATCTCGGCGGTCGATATCCGTCCAAGGGTTCCAGCCTGCACAGCCTGCTTCAGCCGAAGGTAGCCCGGGAGTGCAAGAAAGTTGTGGCCAGCGGCCATCAGCTTGCCTGTTTCGATGCCGACATCATGCATCGCTTTGGTGTCCGCAACCGATGTCGCGACCGGTTTTTCGACAAAGCAGTGAAGGCCTGCACGGGCGCAGCGGATGGCGAGTGCGGTATGGCTGTCGGGCGGCGTCAGAATGTGAACCGCATCAAGGTTTGCTTCGGCAAGCATCTTGTCAAGATCGGTGAAGGCCTGAGCAGCGTGGCTTGCCGCCAATGCCTGGGCTGCGCTTGCGGAGGTGTCACAAACGGCGGCAAGGACGACACCCGGTGTGGAGCCGATTGTGTCGGCGTGCCAGTTTGCGATGTAACCTGCGCCAATGATGCCAGCGCGCAATGTCTTGTTACTCATAATGGATTCTCATTTGTACTCGATAATGACCATGTCCTGACGACGAAACGCGCGCCAGTGGTATTTCAGGATACCCAGCAAGTTCGGCAGCTTTGAAAGGGTCAGAAAGGCAGCTTGATGCAGGGCCGTTCGCTGGGATAGGCCATTAGCCTGCAAGCCCCGGGCCGTGCGGATATAAGAGAAAATGTAGGCTGCGGCGGAAACCGCCAGAAGCCACGGCGACACCAGAACGCCGAGCACTGCAAGAACAGGCAGAACAGCGCCGTAAAACCAGACCCGTTTGCGTTCACGCGAGAAGTATTCGGGATGAAGCCGGCCGACTTGAGCGAAGCCGTGACCGGCCCGGACGTTCCGCTGCCACCATTGGCCAAATCGATGGATGTCAGCATCATGTCGCGTCATGGGGACAGGCAAGCGGTGGACGCGAAAGCCAGCTTTACGAACCCGGGTGCAGAACTCTTCGTCCTCGGCAGCGATGACACGCGGATTGAAGCCGCCGAGTTTCAGGAAGAGTTCGGAACGGACCATCATGTCGCCACCGCAGCCCTCGATATCGCCAGGCGGCCGGTGCCATTCGACCTCGGCCATGCTGTTATAAATGCTGGCGTCAGGATGGAGTTCGGACCGCCACCCCGTGACGATGCCCATGTCAGGGTTGCCGGCAAGCGCGTCGAGGCCCGCTTCGATCCAGCCCGGCTCCAGAATGCAGTCGCCGTCAATGAACTGCACGAAAGGCGGTGCAGGGTTCATCGCGAAAAAGCCGGCGTTGCGCGCCCGTGCTGCGGTGAAGGGTTGGCTGAGATCCAGCTCGATCACTTCGGCGCCGAGATCGCGCGCGGCTTGCAGGCTGTTGTCTGTGGACCCGCTGTCGACATAGATCACGCGGCCCGCGTGGCCCTGAAGCGACGTCAGCGAGGCAATGAGGCGGCCGCCTTCGTTGCGGCCGATCACGACGACGGCAATGTCCGATGCACCGCTCACCCTGTCATCCAATCCACTTGAGAACGGCCCAACTCCAACACAACGCTCCTACCTTTGCTACCTTCCACGCGTCCAGTCGCCTTTGTGGGATCCAAGCCGGACCGCGACATGCACCGCCGAATAGACGGCAAAGCCCAACGGTTCAGTCAACGCAAGCCGCAACAGATCGCCCTTGGTCAAGCGGGCTTTCGCCTCATTTTCCATGATCGCAGGGTAGCGGTTCCTGATCTCGATGACGCCAGCGTCTTGCCGGCGGCGCACCCGCACGAGATTTCGGAACCCCTCGACCATGGGCCAGTGATAGCGGGCATCCACTTCGATTCGCTCTGCCGGGGTGAACTGAAGCCTAACAAATGTGTCGTCTGAAATGATCGCGGGCCACTCTGCCCACCGCGCGCGCCCTTCGCGGTTGACGGCGAAGAAGCCGGCACCGACCGCGCCCCCGCGCACAAAGGGCAGCCTGACCCACAGGCGGGAATATGCACGGGTGATGATGCTTGCTGCCGGCATCACCGCGATACGGCCGGTCGCATAACGAGCACCCCGCGACACGAGCACTTTGTCGACCTCGGCAAGCAGGCCAGCATCGCACACCACATCGGCGTCAAGGTAAGCAAGGCTCCGACCGCTGGCCGCTGCCTCGGCGGCATTCAGGGCGCCAAGCTTGCCACCTGCGGCCAGGTCAATGATCCGCAGGCTCCAGCCGCGGGCGGAGAAGGTATCGGCAAAGGCTTTGGCCTTTGATGCCGTCTGGTCGGTGGTGCCATTGACCGCAACAATCACTTCGACCGGTCCGTTGGGAACGGCGGTCTGGTTGACCAGCGATGTGAGGCAGCGCCCGATCAGAGCCGCTTCATTGCGAGCGGCGATGATCACGGAAATCGCGAAAGGCAGGGAAGCGAGGCGGGTTTGTAATGCCATCTCCGGCTCAACCTGCCCTGGAACGTCTGGTGAATGCATGGATGAACAGGCTCAACCGAAGAAAACCGCCAACTACTGCGCACTCTATCCGCGTTGCGGGCGGGCTGTGCAAGCGAGGTCACGATCTGGTGCGAAATCCGGGCAGGAAGTGGACACAAAAACCGCTGCCGGGAACGCCGACGTCCCAACTGGAAACAATGAATTTTTTGCAGCCAACACGCTTTAGCCCTCTCCAGTCTTGTGCTAGCGTCTGGCGTGATTTGTTGTTGTACAAGGTGTGCCTGGTATGGTGGGACAGGGTTTGCCGCTGTCGCTTTCTTTCGCTGCCAAACGAGCGAGCCTGCTTCAGGGTGGCTTGCAGGCGGATAATGCGACGCCGAGTCCGGCCTGCGCGTTGCCAGTACCGCCGACGGTACGTCATTAACCGTTGCGGAGAATGTCTTTCATGTCGATCAACGCTGCTCCGTCTGCCGCCATTTCAGGCCAGCCGACGAGGGTGCCTGTCAAGGTGCCGGTACTGAACGGTTACGTCCACGACGTGACGATGGACGAAGTGCTGTCACTACGCGAAGGGCTAATCCTGACGCTGCATGTGGACATGGTCATGAAGCTGCAAAAGGATCGCGAGTTCTTCGACATCCTGGACAAGTTCGACTACATCACCTGCGACAGCCAGATCCTTTACTTCGCGCTGAAATTGCTGGGCACTCCCGTCCGGGAACGCGTGTCGGGTTCGGATTACTTCCCCCGCTTTTACATGCGCTACAAGAATGACACCGACACCACGGTATTTCTGCTGGGCGGCAAGCCAGGAATCGCGGAAATCGCGGCGCAGAACATCAACGCGAAGGTTGGCCGCGAGATAATCGTGGGATGCCACGCCCCGCCATTCGATTTCGAAAACGACCCGGCGGCGATCGAAGCCATGATTGGCGCCGTGAACGCGTCGGGGGCGACGGTGCTGCTGGTCGGGCTTGGCGGCGGCCGGCAGGAAAAGTTCATCGTGCAGTATCGCGACCGGTTTTCCAACGTCCGGCTGTTTCTGCCGCTGGGTGGCACGATCGATTACGAAGCGGGCACGATGCGCCGTCCGGCGCCTTGGGTGACGAATGCCGGGCTTGAATGGATGTACCGGCTGCTTCAGGAACCCAAGGCTCGGTTCCATCGTTACGTGATCTACGATCCGCAGGTCATTCCTCTTCTGCTGCGGCAGAAGTTCGGCTGGTACCGTAACCCTTTCGCACGTTGAGCAACGATGTCCAAACCAACTGTCCTGACGATAATTCTGAATTGGCGCACGCCCGACATGACGCTGCGTGCCGTTGCCGCAGCCGAGCGAGCAATGGAGGGCATCGCCGGGGCTATCACGGTGGTAGACAACGACTCAGGCGATGGCTCGTTCGAGAAGCTGACCGAAGCTTTGCGCGGTCGTGACAGGGTGCGTGTGGTTCAGGCTGGCCGCAATGGCGGCTTTGGTGCCGGCAATAACGTGGGCATTCGGTTGGGCCTGCCAGACGGTTCGCGGCCGACCTACAGCTACGTGCAGAACTCGGATGCGTTTCCGGAACCCGATGCGATTACGCTGCTGGTCGATTGGCTGGAGCGCCACCCCGGAGTCGGCCTTGCTGGCAGCCTGATCTATGGTTCACACGGGCAGGTCGAAACCACTTGCTTCCGGTTTCCGTCAATTGCCTCGGAGTTCGAGGGCGCGGCGCGGACCGGTCCCATCAGCCGGCTTCTAGACAAGAAGAAAATTCCGATCACCACGCCCGAAGCCAGCGGCCGTGTCGACTGGCTTGCGGGTGCAAGCCTGTTGGTCCGTGATGTGACGATCCAGTCAGTTGGGCTATTTGACGAGCAGTTCTTTCTGTACTTCGAAGAAACCGACCTTAGCCACCGCGCAATCGAAGCGGGCTGGGAAACGCATTTCGTGCGGGAAAGCCGGGTGGAGCATATCGGATCGGTCAGCACCGGAATGGGGAACTGGCCGCGCATCCCGAGTTACTGGTTTGACAGTCGCTGGCGGTACTTCTGCAAACGTGGTGGTCGCAGCTATGCCATCGCCGCAACGCTGGCACAAATTGCTGGTTGCTCGATCCTGCGGGCGCGGCGCCTCTTGCAGCCGCACCTGAAGACGGAGGCGCCGCAGTATCTGCGCGACCTAGTGACCCACGCGATGCGCAGCTCGAAATCATCCATACCCGCGCCGGATCAGGCCTTTGATGCCAGAATGCGGCACCAGCTATTGCCTGATTTGCTTTGCTGGGTTGCCGACGGCACAAAGCCACCTCCGACAGCGTAGAACATCTCAGCCAACCCAGGGGCGACGACTCGGTGAATTAGGTCAAGTCTCGCCGTAACCGTAGCTTTCGGTTGGCTCCATATGGCGGCACTTGTTCAGAACCACGCCAAGCACCTGGGTATGAACAGCCAGATCCTTCCCGCAGCGGTCGATCTCAGAGACCGTGCTGGATTCGGCTTCGGTGACCATCAGCGCGCAATCGACCTGATCGAGAAAGGCGATCGTGTCGTCGCCAACCTGCATCGGCGGCAGGTCAAACAGCATCACGCTCGGCTGCAGCCGTTCTTCCAGCGCGTCGACGGTCTCGGCGGCGCGGTCCGATGACAGAAGTTCAGCCGGGCTCGCAACTGGAAACGAGTTCAGGCCAAGCGCCAGATTCGAGCGCCAGCGCAGGAGTTGGCTTTCCGGGGCCTCGCTGCCATCAAGCATTGCCGCGACGTTGCATGTCCGGTCGATGCCAAGGGTTCGCAGCATGGCTGGCCGGCGCAGGTCCAACTCAAGAACCACGACCTTGAGGTCGGACTGACGGGCGAGGCTCATCGCCAGATTGAGTGTCAGTGTGGTCTTGCCGCAGCTGCTGCTGGGCGAGGTGATCGCGACCCTGGTCCAGTTGTGCTCGCGCAGCTGATGCATCAAGTTGGTGCGCATAACGTCGAACACTGCCGACTGCGGCCCCGGCTGATGCGCGACGATACGGCCGTTTTCCAGCCGCGACTCATCAAACTGGATTTCGGTCAGCACGGACCACAGGTCTTTTTGCGGCTTTGGCTGCGTCTGGGCTGGCGTCTTCTGCGGTGCTGCGACTGCGCCCCGGGCGGCGCGGGCCTTTGCGATGGCGGATTGAATACGTTCCATGACGGCCTACCCCGAGATTTCAGGCGTTGCGACGGTTTCAGCTGGTCCAAAGCCGATAGCAGCGGCAATGGTCGATGCAATCGTGTCGAGGGGCATGACCGCAACGTGCAAAATGTAGAGTAACGCCGACACAGCGACCAATACGCCGATCGTGGCTGTTCGTCGGGCTGCGCTTTTCTGGCGAAGCTCCTCGATCGTGGGAATGTATGGAACGGTGCCGAATGGAGTGATGCCGAGCGACCGTACCAGTTCGGCCGGCCGACGGATTGTACGGTTCAGCAGTTCCAGAAGCATGACCAACCCGATCGAAAGCAACATTCCCGCACCAAGGCCGGCCGCGGTGATCAGCTTGCGGTTCGGCTCGGCGCGTTCGGTCGGCGGAACGGCAAGTTCGATGACGGTAATCCGCTGGCCTCGCGAGGTTACCTCGATGCGGTCGCCCATCCGCGCCTCGGCAAGACTTGCAACGGCCTGGTCGTATTGGACCTGCAGGTTTTCGTAGCGACCTTGCAGTTCGCCAAGCCGAATCGAGTTGCTGGGAGTCTTGTCGATCGATGCGCTCAGTGCGTTCAGTTCGGTTTCGATCGCTTCTTTCTGTTCTATCAGAAAGTCGATCTGACCATCGATGTCAGCCATCTGCAGGTCGAACGAACTCATCGTACCTTCGCCGGCAACGCCCAGCTGTTCCTTGACCGCCTCTTCCAGAGCGGTGACCTGCAATTGCAGCGCACGCACCCTCGGGTTTTCGGGTGACAGCACGACAACGGCCGAGGCGAGTTCCTGGCGCAGGGTTTCAAGCTGGGTCTGCTCGGGTGTCAAGACACCGACCGACGCGGCCAGACGTCCGGTCCGATCATAGAGATCTACGAGGCCCTGACGTCGGTCACGCAGCCCGGCCAGTTCGCGCTCGATCAGGCTGAGGCGTTCCTGCTGGGCTTCCTGTCGCCCGCGTCGATAGGAGAGGCTTTCGGGCAAGGCATCGCGGTTGGCCTCTTCGAATTCCAGGATGCGGGAGTTCTGCACCGCCAGTTCGTCGGTCAGCCGTTTCACTTCCTGATCGAAGAAATCGAGTGTGCTGCCGGAAGCGGCGGTCCTCAGTTCCACGCTTTGTTGCAGGATCTGCTCGACCAGCGCGTTGGTGACGTCGGCCGACAGAACCGGATCGCCTGCGTCGAACGACACCGACACCACGCCGGTATTGCCCATCAGAGGCGGCATGTAGATGTACGCCCGGTCCAGCATCTGAAGGACGATGACATCCTCGGGCAGGTCCGGGTTCGCGGCGAAGACATCGAAACGCTCGGCCAGGGTCAGCAGGTTCGCCCGCGTCAGAAGGCGCTGCTGGACCGCAAGCAGCGCCTCGTCAGCCGACGAACGCACGGTGGAAGCGGCAAGTTCATCAGGAATTTGTGCGTTTTCAAACAGCAGCCGCGCTTCGGCACGATAGGTTTCCGGAATCGTGAACGCGATGTAGAGGCCGGCCAAGGTGCTGGCAAACACGATCGCAAGAACGTAGGGCAGCCTGCGAAAAAGCATCGCAACGTAAAATCGCAGATCGAACGTCATAATTACATGTCACCTTTGATACCGGGCACATTTACCGCAAAGAACACACCATCGTCCAGAACCTGCTGGACGATCTCTTCTCCAACCAGTTTCCGGCCCTTGGTGAAGGCGTAGACGAGCGACAGGTCGCACAACTGGTTGACAAGGCGCGGCACGCCACCCGTCTTGTCGTAGATAAGATCAAGCGCAGCTTCGGAGAAGACGCGCCGCGCCCGGCCAGCAGTTTTCATACGGTGCCCGACGTAGGCATGAACGGTCGCCCGGTCCATCGCGGTGAGATGAAAGTTCGAGGCGACGCGCTGAGCGAACTGTCGCATGTTGGGTTGGGTTACGATGTCACGAAGCTCGGGCTGGCCAACCAGCACAAGTTGCAGGAGTTCATCCTTGCCGGAATTGATGTTGGTGAACATGCGCAGCTCTTCCAGCGCCTCGCGGCTGAGATTCTGCGCCTCGTCGAAAATCAGCACGACGCGGCGCCCTGCTGCATACTCGTCGATCAGAAATGCCTGGAACCGCGAAAACAGGTCTACGTAGCTGTCATCGAGCCCGGCCGGCTGGTCGAGCGACATCAGCACCCAGCGCAACAGTTCGGCCCGCGACCCGTTGGGGTTCGAGATCAGTCCAACCCGAACGTCTGGCCCAAGCGAGTTTATCAGGTGCAAGAGAAGCGTGGTCTTGCCGGCCCCGACATCCCCGGTGATAAGTGTGATCGGCGAGTGCGTCATCACACCATATTCGAGCATGGCGTAGGCACGTTTGTGAGCCTGTGGCCAGAACAGGAAGTCCGGGTCGGGCGCCAGGGCGAAGGGGCGCATAAAGAGGCCGAAATGCTCGGTATAGAGCTCTGGGGATGCGGTCGTGGGGCGCGGATCGGCAGGCGAGGACCGCTGCAGGCTTGGCAGGCGCGGAGCGGTCGCAGGAGGCGGCGCCACAGCGGTCACCGGGCGGGGCGGCAACTGTCCGTTCTCCTCCATTTGGGCCTGACGGCTCAGCCTGCGACCAATGCGTCGCATTCGATCCTTCATCATGGTTTGACCTGCAACTATCATGTGCCTCCGACATCCGAGTCTCTGCGTATCTACGCGAACTCTCGCGGCAAAGCGATGCAACTCGACAATTGATGCCGTACTGTCAACAAACCGGGTTTTGCGGTCGGTTGCGACTGGAAACAGGGAAAATCACAGCAAAATGACCCTCTGATGATGCGTCTCTCGGAGGAATGGTCTAAGTTAACCGCAGGGTTTTTTGCTAGTCACGAATCGTTCATGGTCCGCCAAGTTTAAGAGTTCGCCGTTTTGTCAGACTTCGTATTTCCGCCTCGCATCGCAGCTCGGTTCACGGCTGGCCCTTGTCCGTCGCGGCGACGCCCGAAGCATGTCAGTCCTTCAGATGTAGCAAGACGCTCAGCGCGCTGGGACACATGGTGTCGACCACCGGCGCTTGGAAGTACCGACTGCACAACCTATCTATATCATGGCCGGAAAGCACTGCGATGAACGAAGTCTCCAAGCTCGAGCAAGACAGCCTGTACGAAGTTGGGCCGGGCGACATCGCCATCGTCGGCATGGCGGCGCATCTGCCGGGCGCGGCGGACATTGCGACTTATTGGGACAATTTGCGGCAGGGCCGCTCGGCCGTTCGTCGGCTGACTGATGAAGAACTGCAAGCGTCGGGCGAAAGCGCCGCGATGCTGCGGAACCCGTCTTATGTGCCGTTCGCCGCGCCGCTCGACGGGTTCGACCGGTTCGATGCAGAGTTCTTCGGTTTTTCCCCGAAGGAAGCGGCGATCCTCGACCCGCAGCATCGGCAGTTCCTGGAGGTTGCGTGGGAAGCGCTGGAGAACGCGGGCCACCCACCCGAATCGTTCAAAGGCACCGTCGGCGTTTTTGCTGGTTGCGGCATGGGAAGCTATTTTTACTTCAACATCTGCTCGAACCCGGCGCTGGTCGACAGCACAGGCATGTTCCTCTTGCGCCACACCGGCAATGACAAGGACTTCCTGTCGACCCGCGTCAGTCATGTCTTCGACCTGAAAGGGCCGAGCCTGAACTTGCAGACCGCCTGTTCCACTTCGCTGGTCGCCGTGCATTACGCCGCGCAGGCGCTGATCAACGGCGAATGCGACATGGCGCTGGCGGGCGGGGTGACGATCGAATTGCCGCAGAACCGGGGCTACATCTACAAGGAAGGCGAGGTGCTTTCGCCCGATGGCGTCTGTCATGCCTTTGACCACCGCGCGCAAGGCACGGTGTTCGGGTCGGGCGCTGGCGCGGTCGTGCTGCGCCGGCTGGACGATGCGCTGGCCGATGGTGATCATATCTGGGCAGTCATCAAAGGCAGTGCCGTCAACAATGATGGTGCGGCCAAGGCAGGCTATCTGGCGCCATCGGTCGAGGGGCAGTCGGCATGTATCGCCACGGCTCTGGCAGTGGCGGGCACGCCCGCCGACACGGTCGATTACATCGAGTGTCACGGCACCGGCACCTATCTGGGCGACCCGATCGAGGTGGCTGCGCTGACCGAAGCCTTCCGGCGGACCACGTCGCTGACCGGATTCGCACGGATCGGCAGCGTAAAGACCAACATCGGCCACCTGGATACGGCGGCCGGGGTGGCTAGCCTGATCAAGGCAACGCTGGCGCTGCACCACAAAGAGATGCCACCGAGCCTGAATTTCGAGGCGCCTAATCCTGCGATTGATTTCGCGAACAGCCCGTTCCGCGTGAACGACAAGCTGACCGCATGGCCTCGTCGGGCAACGCCGCGGCGGGCAGGGATCAATTCTCTTGGGGTTGGCGGAACGAACGCGCATGTCGTGCTTGAAGAAGCTCCCAAGGTTGGCCAATCGGCCGAGGCGGACTGGCCGTTTCAGTTGCTCACCCTGTCGGCCCGCAGCGCATCGGCATTGGGAGAGGCCTCGTCGCGGCTTGCGGCTCATCTGCGGGCGCACCCCGAGCAGCCGTTGGCTGACGTGGCCTACACGCTGAAGGAAGGCCGCCGCGCATTCGAGCATCGCCGGGTGGTAGTGGCCGCCAGCCATTCGGAAGCTGCCGCCATGCTGGAGGCCGGCGATCCCCGACGCGTATTCACCCAGCGCCGCGTGGGAGAAGCGCCTGACGTGGTGTTCATGTTCCCGGGCGGTGGTGCGCAGTACCCAAACATGGCGCGCGACCTTTATGAGACGGAGCCGGTCTTTGCCGAGTGGATGGACCGCGGGCTTGCTGCCCTGGACGCCTTGGGCGATGCCGATATCCGTCCACTGTGGTTGCCGGAACCGGGCACCGAAGCAGTAGCCGCCGAACGGTTGCGCCGCCCGTCGCTGCAGCTGCCGCTGATCCTGGTGGTGGAAATCGCGCTGGCGAAGCTGTGGGAAAGCTGGGGGGTTACGCCATCGGTGCTGATCGGACACAGCATGGGCGAAAACGCTGCCGCCTGCGTGGCGGGCGTGATGACGCTGGAAGAAGTGGTCGGGCTTGTTCACCTGCGCGGCAAGTTGTTCGATACCGTGCCTGCGGGCGGGATGCTGTCGGTACCCTTGTCCGAGGCGGCGCTTGCGCCTTACCTTGGCGATCTTGACATCGCATCGGTCAATGCGCCGGAACTGACAGTCGTTTCCGGGCCGGATGCTGGGCTTCTGGCCTTGGCGGACCGGCTGCGCGCCGATGGCATCGAATCAAGCCGCATCGCCATCGACATCGCCGCGCATTCGAAGATGCTGGAACCCATCCTGGCTGAGTTCCGTGGGCATCTGGCGAAGATTCGGCTGTCGCCGCCGCGCATTCCGATCATTTCCAACCGCTCCGGCCAGCCGTTGACGGACGCCGAGGCGACCAGCCCGGAGTACTGGGTGGCCCACCTGCGCGGCACTGTGCGTTTCGCACAAGGCATGGCAACGTTGCGGCAAGACCCCAACCGGGTCTATCTCGAGGTCGGCCCCGGCCGCGCAATGGCGACGCTGGCCCAGGCCAACGGTGCGATGGGGGGCCAACCGGTTCCGGCCAGCCTGCGCCACCCTGACGATTCGACGTCTGATGACCGGCATTTCATAGCCACGCTTGGCCGGCTTTGGGCCTGTGGGGCGGACCCCGACTGGACGCAGATTTGGGGGGACGCACCGCGCCGCAGAGTGCCGCTGCCAAGCTACCCCTTCCAGCGGTCGCGCTATTTCATCGAGCCGGGGAAACCGGCAGTGACGCTTGAAGACCACGCCCCACCGGTGCGGCACGACAGCATCACCGACTTTGGCTATCGCCTTGCCTGGCGCGCGGCCCCGGCCGATTGCCTTTTGGATGTCGAGGCAGAGCTTGGCGAGACGATGACATGGCTCGTCTTCGCCGACGAGGTTGGCCTTGCCCGCGCCACGGCCCAGCGCCTGCGCGGGGGTGGCCACCGGGTGCTGACCGTTCATGCGGGCGACGCTTTCGCCCGCACCGGAGAGGACACTTACACGCTTGCGCCAGAGCAGGGCCGCGAGGGGTATGACGCGCTGCTGGCAGATCTGGCGCAGCGCAACCTTTCCCCCGCACGCATCGCGCATTTCTGGCTGGTAACCAGTGCCGAAACCTTCAGGCCGGGCTCCAGCTTCTTTCATCGCAACCTTGAACAGGGATTCTGGAGCCTGTTCTTCTTGGGCCAGGCCCTCGGCGAGGCGGGGATGAAGCCAATGCCGCATCTGACGGTTCTGACTTCGGGAGCCGCGCAGGTACGCAACGAAGCATTGCCGAGCCCCGAGAAGGCAGCCGTTGCCGGCCCGGTGCGAGTGATGCCGCGCGAATTGCCGGGGCTCACCGCGGCGCAGTTGGACGTGGCCATGCCCGAAGGCCGCCGCGTAGCAATCCCCGCAGATACCGTGTCGCTGGTGCTTGAAGAGCTTCTGGCCACCCCAGGCAACAGCTTTGCCGCGCTGCGCGGCAGCCGTCGCTACGAACAACGTCTCGCTCCCGCTCCGTTGCCGGAACCGGCGGCAGTGCCCGAAGGATCGGTCTGGGTCATCACCGGCGGGTTCGGCGGCATTGGCGTCACGGTGGCCGAACGGCTGATGCGTGACCATGGCGCGCGCATAGCCCTGATCGGTCGCAGCCTGCCCGAACCGGGCAGCGTGCGGGCCGGAGTGATCTCGCGGCTGGAGCGGCTTGGGACCGTGCTGCCCCTTGCCGCCGATGTCTGCAACCCCGAGGACATGCGCGGCTGTCTTGACCGGGTCCGTGCCACGCTTGGCCGAATCCACGGCGTTGTTCATGCGGCAGGCGCGGTCGATGACGCGCCGCTGATCGGCAAGGATCCTGGTGCTGCCGAGGCTGTGCTTTCCGCCAAGGTGCATGGCACCAAACTGCTGGACCAATTGTTGCCGGATGGCAGCATCGACCGGATGGTCCTGTTTTCGTCAACGTCGACTGTTACCGCGCCGGCGGGTCAGGTCGACTATGTTGCGGCCAATGAATACCTCAACGCCTTTGCCCGGTCGCGCGCTGGCGGCAAGACGAAGGTGGTCGCAGTGAACTGGGGCATCTGGTCCGGCATCGGCATGGCCGCCGATGCCGACGCCCGCCGCCAGGGCAAGGAAGCCGGCGCTGCCCCGCTGCCTGGCCTGCTGGTTCTGGAACGCATGACCAAGGTCGACGAGGGACACCGCTTTGAGGCCACGCTATCAGCAAGCCAATGGGTGATGGACGATCATCGCCTCAAGGATGGAACTGCCGTGCTGCCCGGCGCCGCCTGGCCCGAGATCGCCTTCGAGGCGATGACGGCGGTTGGCGCGCCTGCGGCATTCACGCTGACCGACCTGACTGTTTTCCGCCCGCTTCGGCTGGAGGCAGACATGCCGCGCGACCTACGCGTCACCCTGAACAAAGGCCGCGATGGCACTTATCGGATGCAGGCCCGTGCCCGGGAAGCTGCCGGCTGGGTGTTGACAGCTGAGGCGGGGATCACCCCGCTGTCGGCGCAGCCCGGCGTGATCGACCTTGCGGCAATCAACGCCCGCTGTGCGGTGCGTGCCAGCGCCCAAGGCGGCGTTGCATTGCCGTCGGCACAGGAAGATCGCCTCGCCTTCGGCCAGCGCTGGCAGGTCTTGCGCGCTACCGCCACCGGCGCGCGCGAGGGTCTGGCCACACTCGCGCTTCCGGCCCAGGCAGTGGCGGACGCCGACATCTGCGCGATCCACCCCGCGCTTTTCGACATTGGCACTGGCTGGGGCCTTGCCCTGCTGCCATCCGCCCCCGAGGGCGCCATCTGGGTTCCGGTAACGCTGGGAACCGTGCGAAGCTTCGCCGCACTGCCGGCCGAGATTCGCAGCTGGGCGCGTCTGTCGGGCACGCCCGGTGTCGATGTCGCCAGCTTCGACATCACGCTGACCGATCCTGCCGGCCGCATCCTTATCGAGGTCGAGGGGATCACGTTCCGATCGGTCGCCGCCGAGGATGTGCTGGCCCGACCAGCGCCTCCCGCCCCGCGTGAAGTCCAGGTCGATGATTCTCGTCAGTCGTTGTCACCGGCCGAGGAACGCCTTGTCCAGGCGCTTGCCGATGGTATCCGCCCGGCCGAAGGGGCCGAGGCGTTCCTTCGGGCGCTAGGCTCGGACGCCGCACAGGTGCTGGTATCGTCGCTGGACCTGCCGGCGCTGGTCCGCCAGAGCAGTGCCACCGAGGCTGCGGTGGCAGAAGGTCCGGGGTTTGCCCGCCCGGATCTGGAAACCGAGTATCTTGCCCCTCGTACCGAGGTGGAGCGTGTGCTGGCCGGGTTCTGGGCCGACCTTCTGGGTGTGGCGCAGGTTGGCGTAGAGGATGACTTCTTCGCCTTGGGCGGCCATTCATTGATTGCCGTCCGTCTGTTCGCGATGATTCGCCGGCAGTGGAAGATCGACTTCCCGATCTCCATCCTGTTCGAGGCGCCGACAATCGCGCGCTGCGCAAAGCTCATCTCTGACCGGATCGGGCCGGAAGAAGCCGCTGCCGACCCGGCGGCGAAGGCCGACCCGGCCGGACCGCGCTTTACGCATCTGGTCGCCATGCATGGTGGCGAAGGCGGACAGAAGACGCCATTCTTCCTGGTCGCCGGGATGTTCGGCAATGTCTTGAACCTGCGCCACCTCGCCCACCTGATCGGCACGGATCGACCATTCTACGGCCTGCAAGCGAGAGGTCTCTTTGGCGACGCTGCGCCGCACATGACGGTGGAGGATGCGGCAGCCGACTGCCTGGTCGAAATGCGCCAGGTTCAGGCAAATGGGCCCTACCTGCTTGGCGGTTTTTCGGGCGGCGGAATTACCGCCTGGGAGATCGCGCGACAGCTGCGCGCGCAGGGCGAAGAGGTGGAGCTTCTTGCCCTGCTGGACACTCCGCTGCCGGTCCGGCCAATGCCTTCAGCCATCGACCGCGCTATGATCAAGCTTGCCGAGTTGCGGCGGGGTGGGCCGCGCTTTTTGGCCGATTGGGCGCGCCGTCGGATCGCCTGGGAACGTTCGCGCCGTGCCGTGGCCGCGAACGAGCCGGACCCGACGGTTCCGTCGTTCAACAATGCCGCGATCGAGGCTGCCTTCCGTCATGCTGTCGCAATCTACTCGGTTCAGCCCTGGAATGAAGGACGCGTGGTACTCTACCGTCCGCAGCTTGACCGCAAGTTCAAGGTAAGTGGCGGAAACTGGATAAGCGGCGAGCGGGAATATGTGTTCCACGACAACCAGTGGTCCTCGTTTGCGCCGCATTTACAGGTTGTAGAAGTGCCGGGTAACCACGACTCCATGGTGCTTGAGCCCAATGTACGGGTGCTTGCCGCGCGCCTTCGCGGCGCAATCGCAGAGGCTGAGGCGGGCGCCAAGGACGACACCGCCTTCCATTTTTCTGACCGCCAGGTCGCCGCCGAATAACCGGAGTCGTTGAATGTCACTGACCGCCCTTTTGATCGGTAATGAAAGCCTGACGGCCGAGTGCGGCAACCTCTGGCTTGCTCGCGGACATGCGCTTGCTGCCGTGGTGACCCGCGATGCGCGCGTGGCAGGCTGGGCAGCCGGAAAGGGGCTGCGCGTTGTGGCACCGGGCGCAGAGCTTGCAGCGCGAACCGAAGGCCTTGGCTATGACTGGGTGCTGTCGGTTGCAAACCTTTCGCTGATACCCGAAGCGGTGCTGGCAAGTGCGCGCATGGGGGGCGTCAATTTTCACGATGGCCCGCTACCAGGCTATGCCGGCCTCAATGCGCCAGTCTGGGCGCTGTTGAACGGCGAAGCCCGGCACGGCATCAGCTGGCATCTGGTAACCGCCGGGATTGACGAAGGCGATCTGCTGGTCACCCGCGATTTCGCCATTGCGCCTGACGAGACTGCCTTGACCCTGAACGCACGCTGCTTTGATACGGCGCTTGACAGCTTTCCTGTAGTGATCTCGGCTCTTGAGGCAGGGGGGCAGCCGCGCCATGCCCAACCCGCAGGTGCGCGGCGGCTTTTCCGACGCGCCGACCGTCCTGCTGCAGCGGCACGGCTGGATTTCAGCCAGCCCGCCGAAGCGGTGGCAGCAATGGTGCGCGCGCTGGACCATGGCGGTTACCGCAATCCGCTTGCGGTCCCCAAGATCGAGGCCGCTGGCCAGGTCCTTGCTGTGGCTCGCGCAGAAGTCTGCGCTGGATCGGGCGCTCCGGGCACTGTGCTTGGCACCGACGCGGGTCTTGTCGTCGCCTGCGGTTCGGGGGCCGTCTGGCTTTCCGGCCTTACCGACATGGCAGGCACCGCCGTCGCCCCATCCGACATTGGCGCGACGGAATTAGCGCCAGCCAATGGTGCCCGTCTGACCGAGGCACTGGCGCCCGTGGCCGAAGCGGAGCAGCGCTTGCGCGGCTTGCTTTTGTCAGGCGATCCCGTCCCGGTTGGAGGCGCTGCCACCGGCAGACCGGCATGGCAATCGATCGCTCTGGACCTTGGCGGAGTTTCCGCTGCCGCCGTGGCGCTTGCGGCCCTGCGGGCAACCGGTCGCTCGGGCGGCGACCTTGCCTGGTCGAACGGTCCGACTGCGGCACCGGGTTACGTCTTGCCGTGGGTTCCCGTCCGTCTGGAGGCCACCGGACCCGCCGCGCAGGCAGAGGCCACAGCCCGCCGCGCGTTGGAGGCAGCAACTGCCGCGACCGGTATCGCCGCCGACCTTGCGTTGCGCGAGCCAGGTCTCGGCGCTCTGACGCCGCCGCCGATCGCGCTGACCAGTGGCGCCGAGCCGGTGGATGGATCCGCCATTACGCTGGCGCTGGGCAGTGCTGTCCTGTGGCATGATGCGAGCCGACTGGCAGCCAAAGAGGCCGCGGTTCTGGCCGAGCGCATCACCCGCATTGGCCACGCCATTGCCGATGGGGCCGACCTCACCTCGATTTCGCACACATCACCGACAGAGACGGCTCAGCTTTCCGGTGCACTTGCCGCCACTGCCCGCGATTATGACCGCCACCTGACGATTCCGGCTGCGTTCCTTGGCCAAGCGGCACGGACGCCCAAGCACACCGCCGTCATCGCTGCCGAGGCCGGGATTAGCTATTCCGACATTGCCGCCCGCGCTGCCCGTATTGCGCAGGTCCTGCGTCAAATGGGGGTTGCGCGGGGCAGTCTTGTCGGGCTCGCCTGTCGGCGCTCGGCTGATATGGTCGCCGGCGCAATCGGTATCCAGCTGGCGGGCGCGGCCTATGTACCGATGGACCCCGCCTATCCCGCCGATCGCCTTGCACTTTATGCCGAGGATTCTGGTTGCCCGGTGATCGTCACCGAAAGTGCCGTTGCCGGCGACCTGCCGCAAGGGCCTCTGCAACTTGTGCTGGACGCTGACCCTCGGATCGCTGCCGCGCAGCCGACCCCGCCTGACGGCGGACCGACTGCCGATGATCCGGCCTATGTGATCTATACCTCCGGGTCGACCGGGCGGCCAAAAGGCGTGGTCGTCACCCATCGCAACGTGATGAACTTCTTTGCCGGAATGGACGATACACTGGGCACCGATGCCGGCACCTGGCTGGCCGTCACCTCGTTGTCGTTCGACATTTCGGTGCTGGAGCTGTTCTGGACCCTGACCCGCGGATTTACCGTGGTGGTAGCCGATGACGCCAGCCGCACCAGCCCTTCCGGTGGCACGGCGATCTCGACGCGCAAGATGGATTTCAGTCTGTATTACTGGGGCAACGACGACGGCGCCGGGCCGCGCAAATACGAACTGTTGCTGGAGGGCGCGCGCTTTGCTGATGCCAACGGCTTCTGCGCGGTGTGGACGCCGGAACGTCACTTCCACGCATTCGGCGGCCCGTATCCCAACCCCTCTGTCACGGGCGCTGCCGTTGCGGCGGTAACGAAGAATATCGGCGTCCGCGCAGGCAGTTGCGTGGCCCCGCTGCACCATCCGGCCCGCATCGCCGAGGAATGGGCGGTGATCGACAACCTGACCAATGGACGAGCGGCCCTGGCCATTGCGTCGGGCTGGCAGCCTGACGATTTCGTGCTGCGCCCGGAGAATACCCCGCCTGCCAATCGGCAAGCGATGCTTGACGTGATCGATACGTTGCGCCGCCTGTGGCGGGGCGAGGCGGTCGGGTTTCCGCGCAAGGATGGCACGCTGCATGAGGTTATCACCCAGCCGCGTCCCGTATCAAAGGAATTGCCGGTTTGGGTAACAACCGCCGGCAACCCGGAAACCTGGCGCGATGCTGGCAAGCTTGGCGCCAACGTGCTTACCCACCTGTTGGGGCAGTCGGTCGCGGAAGTGGGCGACAAGGTGAAGATCTACCGCGCCGCGCTGGCCGAGGCTGGCCACAACCCTGCCGATTTCACCGTAACGCTAATGCTGCACACCTATCTTGCCGAAACGCGTGATGCGGCGCGCGAAGTGGCACGCGAGCCGATGAAGGATTACCTGCGCTCTGCCGCCGGCCTGATCAAGCAATACGCCTGGGCTTTCCCGGCGTTCAAGAAGCCGCAAGGCGTGTCGAACCCGGCGGAAATCGATCTTGGCAGCCTTGGCAGCGAAGAACTTGAGGCCATTCTCGATTTTGCGTTCCAGCGCTATTTCGACGATTCGGGTCTGTTCGGCACTATCGACGACGCCGTAACCCGGGTTGAAGAGATCAAGGCTATCGACGTGGACGAGGTAGCCTGCCTGATCGATTATGGCATCCCGACCACGCAGGTCATGGCTGGGCTGAAGCCCTTGGCCGAAGTTCTGCGCCGCACCAATGGCGCTGGGGCCGAAGCGGACACTTCGCTGTCAGGGCTGATTACCAGGCATGGCGTCAGCCACCTGCAATGCACCCCGTCGATGGCCCGAATGCTGGCCGAAGACACTGGTGCCCGGGCCTCGCTGGCCCTTCTGAAGCGGCTGTTGGTCGGCGGTGAGGCTTTGCCCGGAAAACTGGCGGCCGACCTGTCCAGCCTTATCGGCGGTCCGGTTCTGAACATGTACGGCCCAACCGAAACGACGATCTGGTCTTCGGTCGAAGCGACCACCGGCGCTGATGGCGTGGTGAACATCGGCAAACCCATAGCCAACACCGCGCTCTATATACTTGATGAAGCCGGTATTCCGGTGCCGGACGGCCAGGAGGGCGAGCTGTGGATTGCGGGCGAAGGCGTGGCGCTGGGTTACTTCCGCCGCGATGATCTGACAGCAGAACGGTTCTGCCCTGACCCCTTCTCGGGCGTGGGCCGGATGTACCGGACCGGCGATCTTGTGCGCAAACGGGCTGATGGCAAGCTCGATTTCCTTGGTCGCAGCGACCATCAGGTCAAGCTGCGCGGTCACCGGATTGAACTGGGTGAGATCGAGACCGCGTTGGAAGGCGTTCCCGGCGTGCGGCAGGCCGTTGTGATCCTGCGGGAAGACCAGCCGGGCGATGTGCGCCTGGTGGCGTATCTGACCGCTGACGCCGCTGTCGACGAGACCGTGCTGCGTACCCATCTGGCGGCGAACCTGCCGGCGATCATGGTGCCCGCGCATTTCGTTTCACTGGATGCATTCCCGCTGACGCCAAACCGGAAGGTGGACCGCAAGGCCTTGCCGGCGCCGACGCTTGCCGCTGCGGCAGAGCGCGCCTTCGCGCCGACTGAGGATACCGTCGAGGAGGCAATTGCCGGTGTCTGGGCGCGTGTTCTGGGCGTCCCGAGGGTGGGGAGGTCGGACAACTTCTTCGCGCTTGGTGGCCATTCCCTGCTGGCAGTGCAGGCGCACCGCGAATTGAAGGTCGCGCTCAAGTCGGACAAGTTGGCGATAACCGACATCTTCCGCTTTCCAGTCCTTTCGGCACTGGCTGCGCATGTCGGAGGAGGAACTGCTAAGGCTGCCACGGCGAATGCTGCCGCTGCGCCGCCCGACGCGGGCGCACAGTTGCGGACCGATGCAATGGCCCGTCGCCGCGCAATGCGCGATGCACGCGAAAGGGCGTCAGGATGAACGCGCTCTTGCGTACCGCCGAGATCGAGAAGGCTCTCGCCGGGCTGTTTCCGGCCGATGTGGCCGTAGCCGTAGAGCCGATCTCGGAGAGCAGCACAGCAAAGCTGTGGCCGGGCGAAGCAAAGGCAGTGGCCGGAGCGGTGCCGGGGCGGATCGCGGAATTCATAGCCGGTCGCACTGCCGCGCGCCGCGCCCTGCAAGCCTTGGGACGCCCGCCCGCCAGCATTCCCTCGGACCCTGACCGCGCACCGGTCTGGCCGCAGGGCATCGGTGGTTCCATTGCGCACAACAAGACCTTGGCCGTTGCTGTGGTGCGGATCGGCGCACCGCTGGGCGTGGACATCGAAGAGGACGTCGCACTGGAAAGTGACCTCTGGCCGGTCATCTGCAGCCCGGAAGATCTGGCGACGCTGCCTGAAATCGACCGCGGAAGGTATGTCCGCCATGTGTTTTCCGCCAAGGAGGCCGCCTACAAGGCGCAGTTTCCGATAACCTCCAGCCTGTTTGGCTTTGGCACACTAGCCATCCGGCTACGCGGCGAGAGCTTCATCGCCCGCTTTCGCCACCCTGTCGGCAGCATCGAGACCGGCCACGAGATGCACGGTCGCATAGGCGTGGCACAGGGGCTGGTTATCACCGGAGTGGCCATGTGAGACGGGTCCTGTCTGCAGGATTGTTTGTCGGACTGGCGGCTGCCGCCTGGGCTTTCTGGCCGTCGAAAGGCCCTAATGATGCCGAACTGGCGAAGCTTTACGCAACACCCCTGTCGGCACCGCAGGCTCCGCTTGCGATCTACCACCTTGGGCACAGCCTGGTGAACCGGGAAATGCCGGCAATGCTCAGTCAGCTTGCCGGCGCGGGACACGACTACCAAAGCCAGCTTGGCTGGGGCACGACGCTGAAGGCGCATTGGGGCGACGAGCCGATCAATGGTTTCGAGTCGGAGAATGCGCACGACCAGTTTCGCCCAGCTAAGGATGCGGTCGCCAGCGGGGATTACGATGCGATCGTGCTGACTGAGATGGTCGAGATCCGCGACGCTGTCGCCTATTTTGACAGTCCGCATTATCTGGCGCTCTGGGCGAATGCAGCGCTTGAGGCGCGGCCTGACGTGCGGCTTTATCTCTATGAGACTTGGCACAAGCTTGACGATCCGGCCGGATGGCTGGAGCGGATCGACACCGACCTGACTGAATACTGGAAGGGTGAAGTGCTGCGCCCCGCCCTTGCGGACCTGCCAGAGGGCGCGCGGATACATGTCATTCCAGCGGGACAGGCGCTTGCAGCCTTTGTCAGAGCGGTCGAGGCAAGGGGTGGCATCCCGGATGTCAGGGACCGCAGGGACCTGTTCGCCAAGGGTCCCGACGGGACACCGGATGTGATCCATCTCAACGAACTGGGCAATTATCTGGTCGCGCTGGTGCATTACGCGGTCATTTATCAGAAGGACCCGACCGGGCTTCCCTTCAGGCTACAGCGTTCGGATGGCAGCCCTGCAACTGCGCCAGAGCCGGAAACAGCGCTTTTGATGCAAGAGATTGCCTGGGAAGTGGCGAAAAACACGCCAATGACGGGGCTGGCGCCCTGACGAGGAGCGAAATAGCAGAAATCTGTGTCGTTCTTGTCCTATTGGCGGGTTTGCATTCCTCTTCGAACGGTTTCGCAGCGAATCCCCCTTTCTTACGCTGCTCGGTTTTAATAATGTTGCGGCTGATGTTGCCACCATCCGGCTGCAAGCCGTGACGGAAGGGAGATTGGTGAAAATGAAAGTTATTCGTTTCTTGGCCGCTATGTTGGTCGCATTGCCGTTCATGACAGTTCAAAGTCTGGCGCAGGATTACCGTCTGCGCAGCGGTGATACGGTGCAGATCGAGGTGTTGGAGGACAACACGCTGAACCGCACGGCAATCGTTCTGCCCGACGGACAGATCTCGATCCCTCTGGTTGGCTCGGTGCCGGCCGCGGGTCGCAGCCTTGCCGCCGTCCAGTCCGACCTTGCGGCCCGCCTGGCGCCGAACTTCGCCACCACGCCGACGGTTTTCGTGACGATGGCCTCGCTTGCCGAACGTATCCCCGGAACCCCGCGCACCATCGACGTGTACGTCCTCGGCGCCGCTAACACGCCCGGCCGTGTCGAGATGAAGCCCGGGACCACATTCCTGCAGGCAATAGCGCAAGCTGGCGGTCTGTCGCCTTTCGCTGCCAAGAAGCGCATCCAGCTTCGTCGGGTGGACAAGTCCGGCAACGAACAGGTCTACACGCTGAACTTTGACGCGATCGAGCGCGGCGCGGTAAGCGGTGGGTCGACCCGGCTGATGAGCGGTGACGTTATCGTCATTCCGCAGCGCAAGCTGTTCGAGTAAGCTGCGGCAATGACAGTATTCAGGTCACTTCGCGGCACACTGCTTGCTGGCGTCGCCACTTTCGCCGCGACCACTGGTATGGCGCAAGATGGTGGCCTGGAGATGGTCATCGGCCTGACGCAACGGCTTGATGTAGGGTCGAACGTCGGGCTTGCGGTGCCGGACGAGGGCAGAACCACGCTCAGCACAACGCGGCTGAGCTTCGGGCTGAGCAGCGAAACTGAGTTGAGCCGGCTGTCCTTCACTGCCTCCAGCGCACTGCTGCTTGAGGATTCTTTCGATACCGACGGGATCGAGACCGATTTCGGTCGCCCGGAGCTGACCTTTGCGTTCACGCGTGAGGTTCCCGCATCGATCTTCGAGGTGACGGCCCGCTACCGCAGCGATGACGTCGATGCTTTCGACTCGACGCTTTCGGCAGACGATGCAATCGGAACGCGGACCGACACGGGGGCCTCGCTGCGCCTCGAAACCGGGCGGACCTCGGCGCTGGGATTCGTGATCGGGGCGTCTTACGACGAAACCGACTACGACGACACGGTTGACCCTGACATTTACGACAACACGATCGCCCGGGCCAATGTCGAGGCGATCCTGCGCTTTTCCGAACTGGTGACCGGTCGCGTCGGCTTGGCCTTCAGCCACGGCGAAGAGGACAACCTGCCCCAGACGGTCACCGATACCACCACATTGACCGCAGGTCTTGATTACACTGTGTCCGAGCGGCTTCGCCTTGCGGCGTCGCTTGGCATCACCGAGATCGATACCGAAGAATTCGGCGTGACCGGCACTACGCGTGGACCGGTTGGCCGTTTGGGTTTCGTCTATGGCATGTCCAACGGCACGCTTAGCGGCGACCTTAGCGTCTCACGCAGCGCCGACGAAGACACCCGCACCACGCTTGCGTTCGGACGCGAAATGACCTTCCCGGCTGCTACGCTGTCAGCCCGGGTCGGGGCCACGCACACTGACGCGGCTGGAACCGATATCATCGGACTGATTGCCTGGAACCAAGAATTGCCCGATGGCGAGCTTGGCGTCCGGGTTGAGCGGAGCGTCGGATTTGACGATTCGGACGATGAAGCCGTGGTCAACTCCATTGCCGCCGTCGATTGGTCGATGGACGTGAACGCGGTTTCTTCGGTGGCGCTGGACTTCTCATACGAAGTGTCCGATTCGCCGACTGAGCGGGTCGAAGAAACCGGATTTGGCGCGACGTACAATTATTCGCTGACCGCGGATTGGGGCCTCGCCAGCGGGTTGCGTTATGTGGTGCGGGACGACGTTGACGGGCGCGCCGACTCGCCCTCGGTCTTTGTCGCAATCAGCCGCGATTTCGAACTGCGGCCCTGACTCGTCCATCCTGAAACGCCATTGTCGTTGCGGGCCAGCCAGCCGCGCCTATACTTCGGCCATGCCGAGCCTTTGCAGAGATTGCCTAGCCGTGTTCGACACCGCCGGCCCGACCAAGGGGGCTGCGCGCTGCCCAGAGTGCCGTTCGCCACGATTGGTTACACATCCCGAGCTTGATCAACTGACGATCGCGCATATGGACTGCGACGCCTTCTACGCCTCGGTGGAAAAGCGCGACAACCCTGCCTTGCGGGATCTTCCGGTCATTGTCGGCGGTGGCACGCGGGGTGTGGTGTCCACTTGCTGCTATCTTGCGCGCATCAAGGGTGTTCGTTCGGCCATGCCGATGTTCCAGGCGCTGAAACTGTGCCCAGAGGCAACTGTCGTCAAACCCCGCTTCCCCGCCTATGTCGAGGCCAGCCGCGCGATCCGCGCGATGATGGAACGACTGACCCCCTCGATCGAGCCGCTGTCGCTTGATGAGGCGTTTCTCGACCTGACCGGCACCCATCGGCTGCATGGTGCGACTCCTGCCGTCCTGCTGGCCGGGCTGACCCGTAAAATGGAAACCGAACTGGGTCTTACAGGTTCCGTTGGGCTGTCGCACAACAAGTATCTTGCAAAGATCGCCTCCGATCTCGACAAGCCGCGCGGTTTTTCGGTGATCGGCCGGGCCGAGACCGAGGCGTTCTTGAAACCAAAGCCGGTACGCATCATCTGGGGCGTCGGCACCGCGACGCAGGCGGCGCTTGACGCAGCGGGCATCCGCACGATCTCCGACCTTCTGCGGTGGGATCGTGCCGATCTTTGTGCCCGTTTCGGCAGTATGGGTGACCGTCTGTTCAGCCTTGCGCGCGGGCAAGATACCCGTCGTGTCAGCCGCGACGAAAAGCTGAAGTCGATCTCGAAGGAAACCACCTTCTTCGAGGACACCGCAGACCCTGATCTGCTGGACGGCCACATCTGGCGGCTTGCCGAGCAAGTCGCAGACCGCGCCAAGGCCAAGGGGCTGTCAGGCCGCACCGTGACGCTGAAACTCAAGACGGGCGATTTTCAGTTGGTCACTCGCCGCCACAGCCTGAACGATCCGACCCAGCTGACCGACCGCATCTACCGCGCCGCGCGCGACCTGTTTGACCATGCAGGCAGCAAGGGCCCGTTCCGGTTGATCGGGGTTGGCATCTCGGATCTTGCGCCGGAAGCTGAAGCCGATCTTTCAGGCGACTTGCTGGACCCCGACGCACGAAAGCGCGCTGCCGCCGAACGGGCCACCGATGCGATCCGGGCCCGATTCGGTGCCGAGGCGATCATCAGGGGGCGTTCGCTGCGCTGATCACTCGGCCGCCAGCGGAAGGCTCGTCCGGCCGATCTGAGCGAGTTCGCCAACAACACCGGCCATGACCGCACGGAACGCCTTGAAACCACTGGTGGGGACGATGCGCGCCTCGTCCATGTAAAGCGCGCGGTCGATCTCGACCTGAATGACATGGCTGCCGCGCGACGGCCGTCCGTACGCCTGAGCAATATAGGCCCCGGCGAAGGGGGCATTCCTCACCACGCGAAAACCTGCGCTGGCGAAGGCTGCTTCCACCTGATCCATGACCTCACGCCCGGACGCCGCACCGAAGCGGTCGCCCAGCACAATTTCCGGCTTGGGCTGGCCCGGTCGGGCGTGTGCCTCGATAGCCTCGTGTGGCATGGAATGGCAGTCTATCAGCACTGCCTGACCAAACTGCTGCAGCGAGCCTTCGACAAGGGACCGCAACATGTTGTGGTAAGGGTGCCAAACTTGGGCGATTCGCGTCTCGGCTTCATGAAGCGTCAGCTTTCCGCGATAGATCGCCCGCCCACCCGCCACGACCCGGGGAATCACTCCCAGTCCAGAGGAGATGCGCGGGTTGTGCGGCGGCCGTGCGATGCCTTCGATCACAGCTGGGTCTAATTCGTCTGAGGCGCGGTTGAGGTCGATGAACGCCCGCGGGACGCGCGCGGCCAGAAGTGGCGCGCCAAGGTCAGGTGCCATGTCAAACAACCGGTCAACGAATGCGTCTTCCGATGACCGGATCGAATGCCGGTCCAATAGCGCAATTCTCAGGAAATCCGGAGAATATTCGCGCCCCGAATGCGGAGACGAAAAGATGACGGGCGTGGTCTGGCGCGCCGGGCGGCGCAATTCATAGGCCTCTGACAACGCGGGTAACCTCCGGACTGTCCTTCCGATATAGCGGGTTTGTCGCAAAAGCCAAAACCTCTTGCGGCCCCCGGCGCGGTTCAGTATAGACCCAGCCGAACGACGCGGTTCCGCCCGCGTCCTTTTCTTTTGGGCGG